>Ga0222653_1001176_pt1 | contig 13576 bp, 9 predicted proteins | sample AntAcemetagen419_FD_179856 | JGI IMG/M metagenome (GOLD analysis project Ga0222653, IMG submission 179856) | Saline water microbial communities from Ace Lake, Antarctica - #419 | ecosystem: Environmental > Aquatic > Non-marine Saline and Alkaline > Saline | place: Antarctica: Ace Lake | collected...
CTGAAGCACCAGATCCATTTACAGCTCCACCATTGGCAGAATAGGCATAAGTAAGTGCATCACCATTTGCATCAGCTGCAGTTACCGTAATCTGCGCAGTCCCGCCAGGAGAAACGCTTGTTGGGTTGACAGATACAGTGACAGTGGGGGCAATATTTGCTGGCGCTGCTGCCGGTGGAGTGTCATCATCCTTCGAACACCCTGTGATTACTAAAGTTAATGCCACAGCGACATAAAGGCCTACTTTTAAAAACTTTGATTGTTTGATCATTTAATTGAGTTTTTTGATATCTTTTTTTGAAAATTCGATTTGCAATGTTACACCCACCAAAACGAAATGACAATGGGGTCTAAGCCCTAATCTGTATAGGGTCTAGACCCTATAAGCCATTGCAAAGACTACGTGCTTTTTGCTCTAGTGCCATTGAGCGACTAGTGATACATAAGGTCAGGTGTCGTTGAGCAGGCATAATTGATGCCTTGTTTAAATGAAATAGTAGCTGCTAAAAGCCCGCTAAATCATCTAGGATTCAGCGGGCTTTTTATTTAGTCTTAGGCTGCGTGCTCAGTTCGACTGGTAAGATCAGACGCTATTGAATTAGATTCATATTAATTACGCCGACATTATTAGTTTGGTTTGCAGTAACGATTATGGGCAGAAGATTTACCCACTCGATTACGGGGTTTGTTCCAAAGTGTCCTTCAATATCACCAAAAGAGAACGACCCACTGCCGTCAATATCTTTCCAGATTTCTAGACGATATGTTTGCGGTGAAACGTTGGGGATAGTAAATGATACATTAGCACCAGACCCAGTTACTGCAACTGTTCGCAATGGGAGATTATCCGCCCAAGCTTGTTCACCAGATGCATCGCTAAGATAAAGACGCACAACTGAGTTACTTAAATCGAAGGAAGAACCAGGGGGCAATGTAGCCGTGCCTACAATCTGAGTTGGCATAGGACCAACAGCAGTTACCGTTAAAGTTCCATTGGCCGAAACTGATCCACCTCTTCCGTCTGTTACCGTTACAGTAACCTGATATGATCCAGCAGTGCTTGGTGCTGTCCAAGATGCTGAAGCACCAGATCCATTTACAGCTCCACCATTGGCAGAATAGGCATAAGTAAGTGCATCACCATTTGCATCAGCTGCAGTTACCGTAATCTGCGCAGTCCCGCCAGGAGAAACGCTTGTTGGGTTAACAGAGACAGTGGCAGTGGGGGCTATATTTGCTGGCGCTGCTGCCGGTGGAGTGTCATCATCCTTCGAACACCCAGTCATTACTAATGCTAATGAGATAGCGACAAAAGCGCCTACTTTTAAAAATTTTAGCTTCTTGATCATTTGCGTTGGGTTATTTTTATTTTTGAATCATCTAGTTTCTTTCTGATTCCACTGACAAAGATAAAGTCAGTTAAACCAAGTAACAATAGGGCCTAGACCTTAAATTCAATAGGGTCTAGACCCTATTGACGTGGGTAATACGGCGTCCTTTTCCCTCTAATGACACTGAGCGCTCATTGACAAATTGATTAGGCTGCTAAAGACTGGAGCGCATAGACACCGATGAGCCCATCCGTTTATTTCATGCAGTGCAGAAACAGGTTTTGACAAAATTCAAAAAATCAGGTCGAAATCATACTCGACTTACCTCTGCTTAAGCAGAAAGCGTTGTCATTCCCTTATCGACTAATGATTCATATACGTTTGGCACTCATATACTATCGATAGATTCTGTGCAAACAACAAAACCTCATTTCGAAGAGATGACGGAATGGGCCATTCCAGTAGTGTTAAGAAGAGTGTAGTGATAGTATCAGGTGCAGTTGGACAAGCAAATATTTTTGCTTTCATTTAGGCAACATTTGGGTAATTTGAGTTGTTAAAACGCGTCACGCTAAGCGCGTACTGAGGCAATAATAGAATGCGTGGTTTCAATCAGATATTCAAAGAACTTGAAGCTTCCTAAAAATGGGTGCTCGCAAGGAAAAGGAATCTAAATGATTGCGCTAATATTGGCCACCTGATTTAAAAAACCGATTTAATGAAAGTCTTTCTCTTTTGCCTGTATGTCATCTCTGCTATTCCCGTTTTATCTCAAGTTAGTGAGGTCGATTCTTTGAGTTCCCTTATTAGCGCTTGCCAGCCATTGGATGGAGATAGTTGTCGAGCGTTTGTCCAAGATATACTAGAGTCAGTTAAAGATAATTCTGATGAACAATTGTATCCAGAAATGTTGAATTCTGCAGGATTAGCTTACTATGACAATGGTGACCTTGAAAAAGCAGAGCAGCTGCTATTGGAAGCGAAAACAATCAGTGATTCTTTAGGTGCAACTCTTCTGATTGCTGATGCAAATAGACTATTGGGAATGATTGCGCGAAACAAAGGTGACTATGAGCAATCGCTTACCTATTATTTGAACGCCGCAAAAATTTGGGAAGAAAGCGGCGACAAAAGGGAATTGGCAGAAGTATATCTGGGCATTAGTTCCGTTTTTTTTGATATCGAGAGGTTAACTAAATCTCAATATTATGATAACCTAGTTATGGACATCGCGGAGGATTTGGACGATGATAGATTGCGTTTGAAAGCAGGTGCTAATATTGCCCTTAGCTCAATGACCGTTGGAATTAATTATTATCTCCAAAATCAACAGGACACTCTAAATTTTGAAAGAACCCTGGATACCTTAGATTTTTATTTCAAAAAATCAGAAGTTGAATATTATGAAGGTTTAGATTTAGCTAGGGAAATAGGTAGCCAAGAAGTTGAACTAGGCCTTTTGAATAATTTAGTCGCCTTGACTATGAATATGGAGAATAACGAGAAGGCGTTAAAATTGGCTAAAGAATCAGAAATACTTGCGGAAACTGTTGGCGCTGTAGACTTGATTATTCAAAGTAAAGTGAATATTGGAAGTGCCTATCGGAGAATGGGGAAGCTAGATATGGCTGCAAAATATGGAGAAGAGAGCCTGGCATTGGCAAAGAAATATGGCCTTGAAAGAAAAGAATATATGGCGAATAGAACGTTGTATGAATTGTATAAAACAATGGGAAATTACAGTCAAGCCAATGTGACTCTTGAAGAGATAAGGGCGTATGATAAAAAAGTTGGAGACATTGAACGCAACAAAGACATCGCTGAATTAGAATCAAAGTATCAAAATGCTAAAAAGGAAAAACAAATCCTTTTTCAAAGGAATAGTATTCTAGAATTGGCAGCAGAAAATGTGCGTATAGAAAAGCAGCGGGAATATATCCTAGGCGGAAGTGCAGGTCTATTGCTCCTTGGGTTCTTTGGGTTTCAATTCAATCGTATTAAGAAGGATCGGAATGATAAGATGGCCTTTGCGGAAGCGCTAATTTTTACACAAGAAGAAGAACGGAAGCGAATAGGACGCGACCTTCATGACGGAATTGGCCAATCGCTTCTCTTGATTAAAAAGCAGGTGCTCGCAACAAAGGAGACGACAGAAGAAAATCGGAAATTGATTAGAGAAACGCTGGAGGAAGTGCGGTCTATATCCCGCGACCTTCACCCCTTTCAATTGAAGCAATTCGGACTTACTGCCGCCCTGAAAGATATGCTCTCCAGAGTAGAGAAGTCAAGCGGTCTGTTTATTAGTAAAGAGCTTCCAGACCTAGACGGACTCCTAACAGAGAAGTCGGAAATTCATGTCTACCGAACCATTCAAGAGGCACTGAATAACGCGGTGAAACACGCCCAGGCAACGGCTGTGAGAATAGCGTGTGATATAAATGAGCGTGAAATAGTCATGACTGTCAAAGACAACGGAATCGGATTCGAGAGCAATAGAAAGAATGCACCCGCTAAAAGTCTAGGACTTCGCACCATGTCTGAGCGCATGGCATCCATTGGCGGAAAACTCATAGTAGCGTCGGTCCTATCGAAGGGAACAACCATTACCTTGAACATTCCAAAAATCTGATTGCAAACTTATTAGGAAATAAGACCATGGCGATACGCGTATACAATGCTGATGACCACCCCATACTCAGGAAGGGAATTACCGACTTGATTCAAGAAGCTACCGAACTGGAATGGGTTGGAAGCGCAAAAGATGGAAAGAAGGCACTGGAAGAGATCAGGAGCTTGGCACCAGATGTAGCTGTTCTGGATATCGAGATGCCATACCATACGGGATTGGATGTAGCGGAGACTCTGTTAAAAGAGGGGCTCGACACCCACTTCGTCGTGCTCACGCTTTACAAGGAAGAAGAGTTGCTGGTTAAAGCACTCAAGATGGGTGTCAAAGGATATCTACTAAAGGAAAGTAGCGAGCGAGATATCCTAGCGTGCATTCATGCTGTAGCCGAAGGCCGGTTATATGTGGATCCTTCGCTTACGCAATATCTCGCTTTGCAGAAAAGGGATAAAGGAGATGTCTTTGCCAATCTTTCAGATCACGAGATTGATATCCTCAGGCTCATCTCTCGTCAGAAGACAAGTGCAGAAATAGCGGATATGCTTTTCATAAGTCCCAAGACCATCGCCAATCATCGATCTAATATCAGTAAGAAGTTAAACCTTGCTGGAGTGCAGAATGGGCTTTTGAAATGGGCGATGGAGCACAAAGAGAGCTTGGACTAAAGGTTGGTCAATCTCTTTTCTCAGACTGCACCTGCTCCTCTTTAGCGAATAAGGATTACGCTAGGTTGATGGCTGGATATAGCTCTGTGTATCACAGCAACGCTAAAGGCGCCGCGCACTATACACATTGTTGGCATCCGCTTTATTTGTTTGCTTTATTCGCTGTTGCCAAGTAATGTTTAGCCCTCTGATGTTCAGTGTCTATTTCTAAAGCCATCTCAAACATGCCAATAGCTTCCTCATTTTCATTAACATGCAAGTGATACATTCCAAGGTAAAAATGAGCATTTGATGATGACGGGTAGTTTTCCAAGTTCATCTCAAATAAATCTTTTGCTGCTGTCACCATCTTTTCTTCAGAAACAGTATGTTCTGCTTCTGGCTCCAAAAATTCCATGGCAATGAAGTTGAATAGAAATTCTGGGTATTTCACACCATATCCATATTGTGCTGATCTTTCATTAATATGCACTTTTAGTAATGCTATGTCTGCGTTTTCAATGACCTCCATTGGGATTTTCCAATCTTCAAATATGTATTGCAATCCTTTGTACATGCCAATTAAGGGAACTCCCCAATGGTCCTCATTTTCAATTAGCTCAAACTTATATTCAATTGTTTTCGGACAACTTATTTTGAATAAACTATCCAGCATATAATAGGATTGATTCAATAACTTTGGTGGGTCATGTTCAGCTGCTCCAACATATATTCTTTTGTGGCTTGCCCCAGAGTTTTTGAAATAGTCCACAAGCGCAGGAGTGCCTGGCTTACTAAGTACGTGGTGCATACCTGGACTAAGGGTTAAAATTGCATCAAAAAGTTCTGGCTCCTTTGATAAAGTGAAAAAGGCAAATGGTCCCGCTAATGAATGACCATATAATACGCGGTAATTTTCTGTTCTATAGCTACTGTCAATGAAAGGAATTAATTCTCTTTTAATGAACTCCATTGTCTTTAAAGCACTGCTGTCTGTAAATGTGAAATTCTGATTTCTATTTGAACCACTTCCAATACCAACAATTATCATTTCAGGCATATTTTGAAAATAGTTCGATTTAGTTTTTACTACACTTACTGCATTTTCAAAATTATCTTCCCCATCTGTTAAATACAACACTGGATATTTATACAGGCTATTGCCATACGTTTGAGGTAAATAGATTTGAATAAGTCTTGATTCTTCCAAAACCTCAGATTCAATTTTAAGTGAATGCCCAATTGTAACCTCATTGGTTTCTAATTGAGTATATCCCTCTATACCAATGACCAGAAAGAATATCACGACTATTAACTTAGACAATATTTGATTTTTTTTTATAGGTTTTTTCGCGGTAAACAATTTCCCAAATTTAATTGACACTTTATATCGTTGCCTGCGGCAAATTGTATGAGCAGTGGCAGATTGCGCATTAATTTCCTTTCAAACCGCCATTCAGTTTGAGCGGACTACAAACGTTGAAACTTGCACTTTCATTGCAAAGTGTTGTCTGGCGTTTTTAAATTAGTTTGCCAGATGTTTATCAAACCAAGCCAAAGCTTCGTCAACACCTTTTGACGCTTGTTCAAGTGTAGATGAATAGTTTGTTTGTTTGTTCGAATTCAATAAAATGAGGTTCTACTCCTGCTTTCTTAAGTGCTGCTTACATTAATTCCCCATGTATTATTGGCACATCTTTGTCAGTGTTTCCGTGCACTATGAGGGAACGAGGATCGTTCTTAGTTGCGCTGCTCACAGGTGAAAACTCTTGATATTGATTTGTTCATAGAACATAGCCGTCTCAAATGGCGACTCTGCGCTATGCATCCTGTTGGCAGCCGTATTCTCTTTTTTTAGTCCCTGTATTTCGACAATTAGCGAATACCTTAAATCTTAATCACTTTAAAATATTTTTCAAAAGTACTGTTGTAGCACTTTACAAAATAAGTTCCAGAGACATAGCCGTCCAGAGATATGGTCGTTTTCCCGCTATCATACTTTGATAGTGAGCTGGTTAGAATTGTTCTGCCCAGATTATCGTAAACTTCGATATTTACTAAGTCAGATAGAGCAGAAAATGATTCGATTTCTATGTTAAAATGATTGTTCGTTGGATTTGGATATACCTTAATTCCATTGGATGAATCGTCATCTATAACACTCAGCACAACCGCTTCAATCGTTACGGTCTCTTCATAGTTGCAACCACCAAACGCGTCGAGTACAACAATTTCATAAACCCCTGCACTTAGGTTACTGAATTCACTAGTCGCAAAAAAGTTTTGTCCTCCATCAATACTGTACTGAAAAGGACCCGTTCCTGCGATAGGATATATTGAGATAGTACCATCGCTAGCGAATTCAGAAGAGACATTGCCAGTTTCAATAATCATAGAGACTAGGCAGACTTCTATCGGAGCGTCAGCTTCGTATAAGCAGATGTCCAATGCATCTTTCACAACCACGTTATAGTCGCCCACTGCCAGGTCGAGGAACACATTATTGGCCACAAAGTTTTGCCCTCCATCAATGCTGTATTGATAGGGTGCGACTCCCGAGGTAGGATTGATGACGATGGAACCATTTGCCGTTACCACTGACGAGGCAAAAGTAGCTTCTATATCTGCAGTATTAAATGTACAGGCTTCAATGGAAACGGTCTCCTGGTAAGAGCAATTTACAGTAGAACCTTGCACAATTACATCATACTCGCCTGTGGCTAAATCGGTGAAGGTATTAGAGTCCCCATATGATTGTCCACCATCAATACTGTATTGGAATGGACCCACGCCAGAACTGGTATAAATAGCAATAGCGCCATCATTAGCAGACTCAGAAGTCGAATTGGATATGTTTATATCAGCCGTAATCGCACATCCCGTTCCATTCGGACAAAACACTTCTTGTGCTTCAGAACCAAAATTACCATTGTTGCTTACAATAGTTTCACCTGATGCATTCAAAACTAGAAAATCACCTTCTCCATAGTCACAGCAAATTCCGTCGCCATACGAATCATAAACATACAGAGAGAAGCAAGAGCTATAGTTCAAACAAATGTCTTCAGTAAAGACTTGACTGGCTCCATCTACACCTCCACTGGCTATGGTTTGGTTTGTTCCTTCATCAACTATTTCCCAGGAGGTTTCGCCAGGATAATCATCCGTGTTGATAATCAGCGTGACAATCGCATTATCTGAATCTAGCGTTGTAGAAGTGGTTGCTGAATTATTGGTTCCATCTCCATCCACTTGACTGTTTACACTTAGCAGGTTTAGTGCAATGTTATTAATGGTTGGTAGAAGATTGTCATCTATAGTTACCAATATGGTGCCCTGCTCTTGAAATGGAACATTCAATGTGGCATCAATAACGTCTACTACCACATCATTCACAACTACCTCGATTTCCACATTGGTGATGGTATTCTCGCCTTGGTTCGTAATGATAGCGTTGACTTCAACCACATCATTACAAGTCACCGCTGTCTCTCCTAACGAAAGCGCTCCATCCAATGCTTGAACTTTACTTAATACAACGTTTAGCGTATCGTTGTTGCCGTATTCATCGTCTACATCGCTCACAATTCCTGTCACGTTATAATCGCCAATTGCTGAAAAGTCTTGGGGAATTGAAAATTGAAAATTGGCTTCGCCGAAGGGTTCTATTGTGCTGGCAATATTAATTGTTTCCATCGATTGACCATCTACCACTAACTCGATATCAAAATCGCTCATGTCGTTTAATCCATAATTGGCAACGGTAATTGTTACAAGCTCGTTGCTTCCGAGGCTAGAGGATGACTGAGGTTGTGCAATTGCGGTAACCCCCAAATCGTTATTGGACGTAATATCAGCCCAAAAAGAAACCCATGGTCTTGCTTGTTTAATCACCAGCTGATCTTGGGCCGTTACCTTATACTCGATATCCATTCCAAAACCTTCTGCACCAGTCACTCCATACAGTTCGGCAAATTCATCGTGAATAACGGTAAGGAAGTCTCTCATTTGATCGAGATACACTTGATCCATAACCAGCTCGCCCGGTTCCACCAGGTTTGATAACCTTAATACGAGGTAACCGCCTCCTTGTGTAGGGTCTTCATACAATAAGATTTCCTCTGGCACCGAATTCGGGTCAGGGTTTGTAATCAAAGACTCCCCGACTTGGGTATTTAGATAATACGTCTCCTCTGTTTCGTAAATTGGGTCAAGACTAATCCCTACACCGTTGGATTTTTCCTCTTGAAAATTGGGGTGGCATAGCACTCCCATAGCTGCTATAAAGTGGTCTACACGAGAAAAATCTCTTTCCTCATATGCCCTGAAATTCCACATACTGGCATACACCTGTTTAATGGATTTTTTAATGTGTCCTTCATCGAGGTGTTGGGTTTTGGACGTATATAGTCCTGCCCCGCTGAATCCAGGCAAATCTTCATTGTTCGTACTAGAGCGGCATCTAACGGCGGTACCCTCTGGAAAATCGTCATGCATGGCTTGCAAATTATCCAGCATCCATTGCGGCATGGGCGCATCTTTAATGTCGTCTCTAAAATCCTCTAATCGGTCATTGCGAAAGTTTATATCAGTTTGGAATGTAGAATTGTCAATCATGACTTGAGCCTCCTCGTAAAAATTATTGAACTGCATAAACTCGTCATAGTAGTAGAAAGGAATTCCGAAACCATCGGGTATGGTGCCATCAGGAAACCCAAATGTTCGCATAGTCGCCACGTTGGAACACTTTGCCCCGAAAGCAGAGGACATTCCAAATTCAATTTCATCTAAGGGTAAGATTTCAGTGATACTTAAATCTCGAACAGGAATTTGTGGTTCTGTTGGCCTACGGTCTTCATACCAATCATTCACTTCATCCAAAGTGGCTTCTCGGATTTGAAATGTCTCGTTTTCTACTTTGTAATAAATGTAATTTTCTAGCAAATTTGCAATGGAATCAATCGATAGAGGATCCGCGATATATGCATTTGGCACATCGTCTTGAATGGCTCTTAAATTAACGTGCGATAGCGGAGTTTGTATCACAGAAGTGATGATCCCTCCTACTCTAGGCAGTGAATTCGGTAAAGCGTCGTACAGCACGATATCTCTTGAACCAGGGGTCTCATTCAGATTGTCCATGTGCCTAAAGAAGCCATATCCTTCTGCTTCATGGAAAGGGATGTAATTGATCTCAGCGAAAACTTCAGATTCTAAGGCGACCTCTATTCTGGAGCCCTCAAATTCTGCAGCGTACTGAGTGAGGTGTTGATTTTCATCTGACTGCCCGATAAAATGATTCAGGTTGTTTTGAAGGAATGGCATACTTGCTGCCAAAAGCTCGAATGTTCTTTGGGTGGCCTCAAAATCGTATGCATTTCCAAAAGAGAAGTTGAATGAATACGTCCCTATCACGCCTCCAGGATTAATGATGTTTGGATTAAAGACGATCTCTCCTGAGCCATCATCTCCACCGACGCTTGCACCAATGGAACCCCAAAAACCTGCATGGATCACGTGGGTATTGCTATTGATGAAATATACTTTAGGGTTAGGAGTGTCTCGATCGAGGATGCCGAATTTCACATACAGTTGATCATCTAAGAAAGGAGCCCAACCAACATTATTGACAGTGGCCAAATCCTGAAAGGTTTGCGCGTCTGGTATTGAGGTGGCTCCATTAATAAATGCAACAGGTGCTGCGTAGTTGATTGGCGCATACGTAGGCATGTTGTTAAACTCTGCAATGTCATCTATGCCGTCTCCATCAGAATCATCGGGGGCTGCGACATCATGTTCTGTTATAGAATAGTTCGCCAATGGATAAGCTCCTCCCGGTTCAGAAATCACCATAGTTCCGTCAACACCCATCGTCATTGAAGTAATCCAATTAAAGGTAGGACTATGCTGTGCATGCAGCATATAGTATTTACCTGATTCGGCTTGTATGGATAATTGCGCTTGTCCAATAGTATTTACAGAGTAATTGTCAATGGGTACAATTTGAGCAAAGCAAAAATTACAAGCAAAAATTAAGCAAACAATTGGGAATAATATTTTATTAATCATTGCAGGTGGCTTTGATAATAGGGTTTGAAAATGGGATGTAATTTGTTCAAGGACGACAAAAATAATAATGAGTTGTTTTACCGACTAGTTTTAATTTGAGAACGAACTGTACAAGTCTTAATTATTACATGAAAAAGCTGTGTGTAATAAATGAAGTCGACCACCATTATTAGTGATGACTACCTGATAAACACGATTGTAAATATCTAAATCAAATTCTCCTAACTCTTCACCAACCAAAAGCCCTGCTAAAACCCCTGTGGTATTGCTATGACCTACAACGAGCGCGTCTTGCTTATTTTCGAGTAGGAGGTTTGAAAACTGTTTTAGTTTGCCAGGATCATATTCCTGAATCTCTAGTCCTTTGGAGGTAGCTGTAGGTAAAGCCGTACTTTCAGTTCGATTATAATTAGTGCTGTAAATAACATCAAGATCTACAGCGCTAAGAAAACTTCTTAGACTCTCCGATCTTTGCTCTCCACATGGAGTAAGTGGAGGGTCTGAGGGACTATCGGATGCTAAGTCTTTTTCTGAGTGTCTAACTAGATAGATGGTAAATATTTCATCATTTTTCTGGGCACAGGCATCAGGTTGAAATCCTAGAATTAGTAGAATTATTGCGAGATATCTTTTCGTCATCCTAACGTGTCTTTTTGCTAATGTTTCAACCATTTGCGAAAGTTAATAATTTGTCAATCATGTAGCCTTCCTCGAAAATAGGAAAGTTCAAGGTTTGACTATCAACCATTAATTTGGGTTGTGATGAGAAGTGGAAATTACAGCGAGAGCCAGATCATCTAGGCAGTTAAAAAGAACGAGCAAGGTCGAAAGGTAGATGATGCCTGCTGCGGCATAGGAATAAACAAAGCCACCCTTTACAATTGGCTTTTCGTCGGTTTAATTTTCTGTCATATCGGTGCTGTTTTTTATGCAGCCACCAGCGCTTTGTCTATGAAGCGCAGAATCACAACGGGATGCTATGATTTCATATACATTTCTGTGATTAAGTTATTTAAATTCCTTTTTAATGCACGCTAAAAGCACGGGAGCCTCTCCTCAATAGTGCACTCAGTGATCTAGGTCTTTTATTTGTTGCTGAGCTCCATGTAATCAAACACCAAATTACTCAAGGCATTGACGCCTGTCTTAAACCCACTCTCGTCCATGAGGAATTGCGGTGCATGATGGTCTCCGACGGTTTCTAGATCTTTCCCTTTGGGTAACACCCCAACGAAAAATAAAGCCCTGGCACTTTTTGAGCAAAGAATGAAAAATCCTCTGCACCTGCAATGGCAGGAATCAACATCACATTTTCCTTTCCTGCGGTTTTCTCCAAAGTTGCTAGCATCAATTTCGTTAACTTTTCATTATTGAACGTTACCGGATAACGGACGGAGTTCGGTGTCCTAATCCAAATAGTGCCATTGATGCTCCTATCAAAGATTATGAAATCATTTAAATCCTCGTAGCATTGTTTCATTCCACCATCACAAACGGGCATAATCTCCTCAGATACATATTTAGTTACCGTCGATGATGAATCTCCCTGATGTTCGGCTTGACCCAACAATGAGGAAAAATTGAAAATCGATAATATAACAAGTAGTACTTTCATTGTAATAGGCATACAAAGTCTTGCAGCTATACTACCGCCAAATCGCTAGAGATAATTGAATTCATTAAAAATAAAGCAGCGGTAACGTGTAGGGGCTGATATATGCTTCAATCTCCCAATTCTGTTAAACTTATCCTCAGAGTGATTTTTAATTTGAGACAAGCACTCTCTATGCAATCGAGATATGGCTTGAGATTTTCATCCTCTTCAATAGTCTTCATGAAAAACACAATTTCATTAATACCCTTCGATTTAATTTGAGAGGCAATTAATTCAGAATGCACGCCAACATCCGAAGCGAGAAGTAAATGGTCGTAGTAATTTATCTTTTCGTTGGCACAAATAATCCCGTGTTTTCCTGATAGAATGATAAATTTTGCTTTTACTTCCTGAGCGGCTAAAAAGACTTTGGAGATCCTTGCACTTTTGTATAAATCAATTGCAGGTAGCGCCGTTTTTGAATCGTTTTTCTCGGCAGAGCAATATGTGCAGTAGGCTAACATTCAGGATCAATTACTCATTACGATCATTGTGTATAACGCCTAGCCATGCGCAATACGGATTTGCGAAGCCGAAGCTTCCAATCTTGCACTTAGCCGAGGCTCTATTAGTTGCGTTTAATTTATTCACTTTAAATGACAATTTAAAGCCTTGGCGGACTTCGTTAGGTGAACGAATGTTCAATTGTACAGGAAAGCCGCATTAAGTCTAGCTATTGTTGTGGGTAGTGTTTTACTTTCTTTTAAATTTTTTCAGGTTTGCATAAATCTCTTGTCCAACCAGCTTCACAGGCGTAATAGGTCATTAAGTTGCTTTTATAAAATCTTAAATCTTCAACACATATGTCATTTACAACCACTGAAGTCCTAAGGGCTTCAGTTAAGTCTTGTGTCCCCTGAACTTCAGATTTTTGGTAGCATGCAAATAAGGCAAGAGTCATGACGGTTACTAATTGGATACCTGCGTATGTCTTCATCTTAAATTAGGAACAGCACTAGTATATTAAGCGTAGCATCCCGCAGTGTGCTATGATTTCACATAAATTATTGTGCTTTGATTAATAGAAATATTTACCTCTCATTTTTTGTAAAGAATGAGGACTTTTGAATATAATTATTGTTGGTATAACTTCAATACTGAATGAGGAAATTAATTGCTTTGCGCCCTTATTTCTAGTTGTTTAGCGAGCTCTCCACCATACTCTATAAATGAAATGGTTTCATCTGTTCTTGATAATTTGACCCTGTCAAATATTAACAAAGCCTCACCATTACTTTCCAAATGATAGATT
>Ga0222653_1001177_pt1 | contig 13571 bp, 16 predicted proteins | sample AntAcemetagen419_FD_179856 | JGI IMG/M metagenome (GOLD analysis project Ga0222653, IMG submission 179856) | Saline water microbial communities from Ace Lake, Antarctica - #419 | ecosystem: Environmental > Aquatic > Non-marine Saline and Alkaline > Saline | place: Antarctica: Ace Lake...
ACAATCAATTTCTCTTAAGGATCTTCACCAAAAATTAATTTCTCTCGGCATTTATTCTCTGTTATTAGAGGGTGGTGCGAATCTTTATACTGCTTGGTTGAATCAAGGGTTTGTACAGAGGCTGCATTTGTTCGTTGCGCCCTCGCTTATGATGGGAAGCAATAGGGTTCCCTTCTTAGGAGCGAATTCTATCCAAATTGATAGAAAAATAGACTTAGCTACCGTTACTGCATTGGGTGACGATATTCTCATTGAAGGAGACGTAGTTTGACTGTGAAAAAAACAGAAAACAGACCAAGTTTTCAAAAAATATATTTAGGATTAGCCGCTAGTTTAGGGGAGCGAAGTACCTGTTCACGATTAAACGTTGGTACGGTAATAACCTCTACTGATTTCCGCAAAGTGCTGGCAGTGGGATATAATGGCAACGCTACAGGCCTTCCCAACTGCTGTGATCGCGAAGAGGCTGGGAACTGCGGCTGTTTGCATTCAGAAGAGAACGCCGTAATCAATTGCGATTCTCCGCGTCATGTAGAAAAGTTTGTCTTCGTAACTCATCTTCCCTGCACCGCTTGTGCAAAACGATTAATAAATATGGGCAATGTTAAAAAAGTCTTTTACGGAGAAGATTATCGCTGCCAAAAATCAATCGAGCTGTTTAATACCGTAGGCATAGAAGTAGAAAAACTCAGTGGTACTGATGAGGACTAATGGCGGTAACGTCCATAAGCATTATCCGGACGGCGTCAAGCCTCCGCGTAGAGTTATTACGGTATGATAAAGAGATATTGAAGGAAAAAGGATTTGGAGGATCACACTTGTGGGAGATCCTTCACGGTAAACCGCTTCAGAACCTGATTACCATTTATTTATTTTTAACTGGTTTCAATGAATTCACTAAACCAATCTCTGGTTAGTGCGATTGCAGAGTCATAATATTTTGCGATTTCGGAATACAGCTCGTGTTTCGCTCCAGGGACTATGCGGTAAACTACCTTGGCACTGGAATGTTTTTGTGCGGCTTTGACCCAATCTCTAAATCCTGATTGATCCACAACAGTTTCTTCAGAACCATTCATCACCAATACAGGGATCTTCAAGTTTTTTAGCAGCGCAGGAGAATAGACCTCTTCCAGAGCTGCAAAAGTCTGGTTTACCCAACCGAATGTAGCACCTGGAATGGGGTAGGGGTTCATGCCCATGGCTGCAAAGCGCCCATAATCATGAGTCAGGTGATTGTCTTCAAAAGGAGTGCCTTTTGTATGGCTACCAGCCCCGGTGCTAACAGCGCCAAGGTGAAAAGCAGAAATGATCTTCGAAATAGGTCTAGCTAAATTGTTAGGCAGCACATGCTCGGGCAATCGCAGTAAGGGAGAAGACAACACTAACGCTTTGGGTTTGATATAGCCCTTAAGGGTAGCGTACAGCATTATAAGCCCACCCATAGAATGACCCATTCCCACATAAGGTCTATGTTCCGTCGTTAAATTGGCAATCACTTTGGCATCTTGCGCATATGAGTCATAGGTATCTACTATGGCCCTAGCGCCACCAGAGTCACCTTGACCACGATGATCCCAGGTGACAAATCCAACATCTTCAGGAAGGTGCAGATCTTGAGGTAAATAGTGATATTTTTCGATCCACTCTGTTCGGCCGTTTGCAAAAAGAATGTATTTTGAAAATTTATTATTGCTAGGCCAAACACCGTAGCGCAGATCGAGAGTGTTCTGTTTGTCTCTTGTTTTGTTGATGTTAAATTTAGAGTTCATATGAAAGGCTGTACTATCTCAAATTATTGGTTAACTGGAACTTGTTTACCTCAAGGTCTATCTCGTCTAGCCACATCCTAAATTCTCTAGGATAGTTTGTGCAGTGGCCATTGACGTTGTAGGAAAACAGCATTGACCAAATTCCTTCGCGGTCATCTTCTTCTCCTTTTAGTCCCGACCAAGAGTAAACTTGCCATCCACGAGTTTCCGCCATTTCCATCAGATTATCGTCAACAAGTTGTACCGACGGATGAATGATTTTCGCGTTAACTCTTTCCATAAAGACTTGCGGAGCGAGGTTTGCATAAAAAGGCCATGTAAATGAATCGGCTGACCAAAGACAGGCTCTTGCTATTTCGGGAGCCCTATGCATTTGTTCTGCTAGGGCCTGCCATTGAAAACTAGATAAAATGATTTTATCACGGTTACGGTGATTCTTGATAAGGTCAGCAATATTACTGGCCAACAGCGGGCAGCTATCTTTGACTTCAATATTCAATTCCACGGGAGTGTCACATTCTAAGTATCTTTCGATAACCTGAGACAGCATGGGAATTGGTTCACCATTTGATAGATTTATCGACCTTAGTTCTGCAGCGGTAAAGGCAGACACTCTATTTACATTACCTGCGGTACGTTGCAAGGAAGAGTCATGGATTACAATTGGCAGATGGTCGGCAGTGGCTTGAATATCAAATTCTAGCCTAGTCGCCCCCCCGTCGATAGATTTGTCAAAAGCAGAAAAGGAATTCTCTAGAGCCTCTGTATTAGCTCCCCTGTGGGCGATTACGAGCATGTGTCCTCCAAAATGCCTCCTAACAATGTATGAGTATTTGGACAGATACAAGGCAAGATTTACCCATTTTTGAATTTGGGATTCAAGGTTAAAATATATAGACAACAAACCTACTACAATGTGTTTAAGGAGTTCCCATGCGTTTTCTAGTAATCTTATTGATGCTCGGTTTTTACTCAGGTGTCGCAGAAGCAAAAATGGGATACCGCAGCATGTTCGCAACAATTCCATTGATGGAATCAGGTAATCAAACGACTGCTCACCTTGAGTTTAACCTCGGAGGCGAAGCTGGTTTAGCGATTGAAGGAACATATATTCACAGAAATGATGATGTCAGCGAAGATGAGGCTAAAGAAACCAACGACGATTTCCTTGAAACTCATGGCCGTCAATTTGCAGTTTTAATCTCAAGATATTCTGAACCCATGGATCTTGGTGGATTTTACTGGACTTTAGGGTTAGGACATCGAACTCTCAACACGACTTGGAATGTAGAGCCTGCCTCTGACGACGAAAGCATTTCGACAGCGTTAGTAGGTGAAGACGGCAAGCTTAATCATGAAGCGGTCATGACAGGAATGACAGGGCACGGCCGTTTAGGCTATCGTTACATCGGAAACGAGTATCCATTTGTTATAGGATCGTACTTGGGAATGAGACATTTTGCTTCAGGCGTAGAAGATGTGAATGCAAATGGAGAGAGCGCTACCGATGGTAACGCTCCCCTTACTGATCTTGAAAAAGTGCGGCTAACTCGCCGCTTTCAAACTCGTTTAGAGTTTGCCGTTGAAATGGGTTGGGCTTTTTAGTTCTACGAATTTAGAAATCCTAGTATCCGTAGTACTCTACTTTAATTTCCTGTCCTGGAGCTGGTATTGCATCTATGTCAAACTTGACGGTGTTCGTACCAGCTGAATAACTCCATTTATCAGTCAAAACACTGTTTACCCAAACCTTAATTGTTGCAACATTTGGTATTTTCTCTAATTCCACTTGTGTTGCTTGCGCACTTAAATCCAAACCAATATTTGCTAGTGATGTACCCCAATCGGTTTCGCAAATTGATTGGATAATTCCGCCAGTTTTTTGGGCCGCTTTGATGTACTGCGTTCCTTCTTCGCGAGGTTGTGAATGAGGTGCTGAACAAAGATCACCATTAGCATCTCTTGTTCCCGTAATTGCAGATACCGAAAACTTGTTGCCTTTTACCAATTTTACATCATCAATAAAATCATCTTCGGTATACTTGAATTCCGTGAGACCCATGGTTGCAAAGTTGTAACCATTGTAAGCATCAGTTTGCCATAGCCCGATGCCATCATCTTCTTCATCACTCACAACTATGACGGCAAGGTATGAATCGTTTCTCAGTAGGTTGTCATTTGCACCGGAAGCGACTTTATCAAGAGCCAATTTTGCACCGTAAAGGCCATGCTCAAATCCCGATCCATTAATTCCGACTGAAGTGTATGCATTAAATTTCTGTATTACATCAGAATCTGTTGCCTTTAGAACTTGTTGACCAGCAACTCCAATGAACGATCCTTTTAGTCTCGTGCTAGAGTTACCGCCATACCCAGCTGGACAACTGCGGTCGACTAATTGGGGAGGTTGAACATCATCGCACACATCAGTAGACGTCACTGCAAGCTGCGCATCATGACCTGCATTGTTCATTTCTGTAATGAAAGAGTTGAAGTTATCTCCTAGATAAGCTTGTTCTTCGGACATTGATCCAGAAGAGTCGATGACCCATAAAATATCCACTGTTCCCGGAGATTCTTGTATTAGCGTTTGCGAATGAAGTGTGAATTCAATGCCAGGCTCTGACCCGTTGCTACCACCATCGGAACTACCACCATCGGAACTACCACCATCGGAACTACCACCATCGGAACTACCACCGTCGGAACTACCACCATCGGAACTACCACCATCGGAACTACCACTATCATTACCACCTACGTCAGATATTGCGCCGTCAGATCCACTGCCGCTATCGGCACCACTGCCTCCGTCAATTCCGCCGCCGTCAATTCCGCCGCCGTCAATTCCACCACCGCCGTCAATAGCGCCATTGCCTTGACCAGTTACTCCGTCAAGGCCGCCGGCATCGTTTCCTAATCCGTCTTGATCGGCGTTTTCGAGAATAGGGTTGTTGTCGGATTCTGAATTGATTTCGCCGTAGGCATTTTTAGAATTGAATTGCTTGTTGGTCTCACGATGCTCCGTAAAAGACGGCTCCTCGCTACTACAACTCCAGAAAGTTACTGCTGTAATGATAATGGCCACGCGGGGACCCCGCAAAGGCATGTCTCTAAAGCCCATTTTTTCTCCTCTATGTAAACCTGGGTGGTGATGGAACGGCCCCAGTTTGAAGGCCACTTTCAATCACTAGTACAAAGTCGGAAAATCTCTAATAGACTTAAACAATACTATTTAATCTAGTTATTTCAGTGTAGTATGGCTGGTCTATAAGTAAGAGCCAGCCGTTTGATGTTAGGATTTGGGGGTGAAATTCCGCTAAATTCTAAAATATAAAGGCACGCAGGAATCATTCTGTTATGATTCTTGGCGTTAGAGAATTTAAGGAGCATGTTTTGCGAATAGCGATAGACGCCAGAATGATAAGTCCCGGTAGTATGCACGGGATTGCTCGCTATGTATTCCAGCTCCTGCAATGTCTTATTACTATTGGCACAGAACACCAGTTTTTTATCATTGTGAACCCCGACTCTCCCTTGCTAGAAGACCAATGGCCTGACCATATTGAACTAGTTGTTGTAAAAGGCACATGGTTTAGTTTGCGCCAGCAATGGGAATTGCCCAAGGTCATGAGGAAGATCAGCGCAGATCTTTTTCACGCACCTTCCTTTATGGCGCCGCTGTTTTGTCCTTGTCCACTGGTAATGACTATTCATGATCTTAACCACATGGTCCTTCCGCAATATTACACGCCGTTTCATCAGTTTTATTATCAAATTATTGTTAGAAGCTGTATTCGCAACTCAGAGTTTATTCTTACTGTTAGCCAGTTCAGCAAAGACGAAATTGTAAGAAATCTCAATATTGAAGAAGATAAAATATTTGTTACCTACAATGGGGTCTCTGATAAATACAAACCTGTTACAGACCAGGAGCAACTTGACTACGTTCGCGATATGTATGAGTTGCCCGAACGATTTGTACTCTGTATTTCAAACAATAAGCCCCATAAAAATGTTCACCAATTAGTGAGAGCATATTGTTTTTCTGATGTTGAGATCCCCCTTGTTTTGGCTTGTGAAGTCGATGCCAATATAATTCGCATCGCCGAGAATTATGGGAAGAAGCACTTACTTTATTTTTCAAAGTTTATTCATGAAAAGCATTTGCCATCTGTTTATTCTTTGACAGATTTGTTTGTGTATCCTTCTACTTATGAAGGATTTGGTTTGCCTCCATTGGAAGCCTTGTCATGTGGAGCACCAGTGGTAGTTGCAAGATCATCAAGCTTACCAGAGGTCGTGGGAGATGCCGCTATTTTTGCTAATCCCTTTGATTATCAGGATATTGCCAAAGCTTTAGAACTAGGTGTGCGTGACATGGCATTGCGAGAAAAGTTGAAACTAATTGGCGTCTCCCATGCAAAGAAATTTTCTTGGAACTCCATGGCAAAACAAACCTTGGAAATCTATAGCAAGGGGCTTGTAAGCGCTAATAAGGGGACACGAAAGGTGGAGGCTACATGAGAATAGGTATAAACGGCCGATTTCTAGCTGTAAAACAAACTGGTGTTCAGCGCGCAGCATACAACCTTATTCGATCATTAGTTTCTGTTGATCGCGAAAATGAATATTTTCTTTTTACACCCCAAGAGCATGTAAATAATTCCGATTGGGATTATGAAAACGTAACGGTAGTGCCCAGTAGACTTTCAGAAGTAAAAGCTGTGCGAAAATTATTGTGGGAGCAGATAAGTTTGCCGCGTCTGGCTAAGAAGTATAAAATAGATATTTTGCATTCGCCAGCCAATACGGCGCCATTTTTTTATCGCGGCAAAAGTATCATCAATATTCACGATTTGTGTTTCGTCGTAAATCCGCATTGGTATAGTTTTACCTTTAGAACAATGTATAACTTGCTAGTGCCAAGACTGGCGCGCAGAGCTTCTAAGGTTATTACCAACAGTAATAATAGTCGTAATGACTTGCTGCAATTTTGCAATCTTCCCGCAGAACGTGTTAGCCAGGTTTATTGGGCTGTAGACAATTGTTTTCTAGAAGAAAACAACGCGAATGCTCCTTCAACAATAGAGCATGATGATTATATTTTATGTGTAAGTTCTTTGGATCCCCGTAAGAATATCAAAAACCTATTGCAAGCTTATGAAATTATGCGTGTAAATCACCCTCACATAAAATCTAAGTTGATTCTTATTGGTGGCGAGTCGCCTCTGTTTGCTGATGAAAACCTCAAGGTCCAATTGTATGAATCTGATGTAATATTCAAAGGCTTCGTAAATGAAGAAACCTTGATGGATTACTACCGCGGTGCCAGGCTATGTGTCTATCCGAGTCTGTACGAAGGGTTTGGATTTCCGCCATTAGAGGCGATGGCTACAGGTGTCCCCGTAGTTTCTTCCTCCACCTCGTCATTACCAGAAGTAGTAGGTAATGCTGCGTTGATGGTGAACCCCTATGATGTGAATCAAATTGCAGAGAGCATGGCTCAAGTCTTGGATAATCCCGAAGTGGCCGAACGCCTTATTAAAGAGGGCAAAAAACAGGTGAGGCGGTTCAACTGGTACCGCGTAGCCCGCAATGTTTTGGCCATTTACTATGAAGTTCATCAATCGTCTTTGTCATCGGATGCCGAGAAGCGTTTTCTTCCCTTTAAAATTTGGCAAAGTTTGCTACAAGTGGAAAAGGCTCATATGACGCCTTTGCTGAGCAAAAAATAATCTAGTTCACATTAACTTATAGAATCAGAGGCATTTGTGAAAAGAACATCGATCAAAACACTTCTTAAAACCGGCAAAGCAGAGTCCCAAGTCACCGTTTGTGGTTGGGTTAGAACAAAACGTACTAGTAAAGCAGTAGCATTTTTGGCTATCAACGATGGCTCAACCCAAGGTGTTCTGCAGCTAATAGTCGATGCTGGCAGCCCAGAATTTGAAAAACTAGAAAAAATATCTACAGGCGCCGCTTTAAAAGTTAGTGGCACCTTAAAAGAGTCACCTGGACAAGGGCAGGCCTTCGAAATTCACGTAGAGACTTTGGACCTTCTGGGCGAGTCTCCCAATGATTACCCGCTACAGAAAAAAGGCCATTCAATGGAATTTTTGCGTAGCATTAGCCACTTGCGTCCCAGAACAAATGCCTTTGGCGCGCTCTTTCGTTTGAGAAATGTTCTAGCAAAAGAAACTCACAACTTCTTTCAAAATAGAGATTTTATTTGGGCCCACACGCCGATTTTGTCAGCGACTGACTGCGAAGGTGCAGGAGAAATGTTTACGGTTACAAATTTTGACCTTAACAACATCCCCAAAGATGACAAAAACCAAGTGGACTTTAAAAAAGATTTTTTTGGTGATCATGCCCGCCTTACTGTCAGTGGACAATTACAAGGTGAATTCATGGCGATGTCTATGGGCGACATTTATACATTCGGCCCGACTTTTAGAGCAGAAAACTCAAACACAACGCGCCATCTTGCAGAGTTTTGGATGGTAGAGCCAGAAATGGCATTTGCTGACCTTAATGATGATGCTGATCTAGCAGAAGCCTATTTGCAGCACATGTGCCGCTCGGCAGTAGAGCAGTGTCCGGATGAATTGGGCTTCTTCCACAAGATGATGAAGTCCATGGACCCCAAAGACATCAGCAAAATAGGCGAAAGTAAATTTGCTCGCATTACTTATACTGAGGCAGTTGATATTCTGCTTAAGGCCAGTAAGAAATTTGAATTTAAAGTTGAATGGGGCGTTGATCTTCAGTCAGAACACGAAAAGTTTTTGACTGATGAAGTTTTTAAAGCTCCCGTAATTGTTACGGACTACCCCAAAGGAATAAAGTCGTTCTATATGCGCCAGAATGACGACGGTAAAACTGTCGCTGCCATGGATGTTCTTGCTCCCAGAATCGGAGAAATCATCGGGGGAAGTCAGCGCGAAGAACGCCTTGATTTATTGACAGCTTTTATGGCAGAGAAGGGTGTTCCGCAAGAAGGCTTGGAATGGTTTTTAGATTTACGCCGTTTCGGAACAGCGCCTCATGCGGGATTCGGACTCGGTTTTGAACGATTAGTGCAATACTTGAGTGGGATGGGGAACATCAGGGATACAATCCCCTGCCCACGTGCCGCACAACTTATTGATTTTTAAGGGAATGTGCTAAGGAGAGATTTATTTTCGAAGATTAGCTATCTTCGGTTGACCAAAGTGGTATCTCTCCTATATATTCCAGCCCTCGTATGCCTTAGTGCTCAACGGCTTGGCCGATGATTTGGTTGACGACTTGATATATGGAGAAGTCATGAAGACTCATAATTTAAAAGCTGCAGATATAAAGAAAAAATGGGTAGTAGTTGACGCTGCTGATCAACCTCTTGGACGTATTGCAACACAAATTGCAAGCGTACTTCGCGGTAAGCACAGACCTACCTACACGCCACATCTGGACACTGGTGACAACGTAATTGTTGTTAACGCTTCGAAAGTGAAGCTTACTGGTAATAAAATGTTAACCAAAAATTATTACCGTCACACCGGTTATATTGGTCATTTAAGATCTACAACTGCTCAAGAAGTTTTTGAGAAGAACCCAGATCGTCTTATTACTGCCGCTGTTAAAGGTATGTTACCTAAGAACAAACTCAGTAGTAAACTAATGACTAACCTTCGTGTATTCGCCGGTGAAGAACATAACCAAGAAGCTCAGAAACCTGAGCCAATTGCTGTAAGAACAGTGAAATAAGGTCTAAGGAATAAAAATGGCTGCTAAAACACAACATGCTGTAGGTAAAAGAAAATGTGCGATTGCTCGTATTTGGGCAAAACCTGGTAAAGGTAGCATTAAAATTAATAAGAGAACTATGGATGAATACCTTATTAGAGATACCTCTAAAATGGTTATCATGCAGCCATTAGAGCTTACCCAAGAAGTAGGCAAGTGGGACATTAACATCAATGTTATCGGCGGCGGCCTTTCTGGCCAAGCTGGTGCCATTCGTCACGCTATCTCTCGTTTGTTGGCAAATCAGAATCCCGAGCATCGTACAGTACTTAAAAAAGCTGGATTGATCACTCGTGATTCAAGGAAGAAAGAACGTAAGCTTCCTGGACAACCTGGTGCTCGTAAGAAATTCCAGTTCTCCAAACGCTAAGATTATCAAAACAGGCCGCCTTCTTTGGAAGGTGGCCTTTTTCGGTTATACTCTATTTATCAATCCCTTTTAAAATTAGGTGGAACGTTATGGCTGAGAACATTGATGATTTAACGATTTCCTTTTGGCAAGACGAACGAGAGGTTGTTAAAGAGCTTAAAAAAGTTGTTTTGACTCGTGGTAGCTGGACAACCTGTATGTACTTGTTCCAAGAGTTAAATAAGAAAACTGAAGAGTATGATGCTCCTAAGGTATCTGTAAGACGCTATCAGAAAAGAGGCGGCGTCTATAAGCAGCAAAGTAAGTTTAATATTTCAAGCTCTAAACAAGCGAACGAAATTGCGGCGATATTATTAGAGTGGTACCCAGAAGAAGATGAAGACAAAGAAAAGCGCTTAACTAAAATGGCTAAAGACAAAGCTGCGCAAGAGCTAGTAGAGGCGGCAAAAGCTGCTGAAGAATCTGAAGAAGATTGAGCAAAGTAAAAAACTAGAAATCAATAAAGCCACTAAATTAGGTGGCTTTATTTTTTGTTGCGCTTGGCAAAGAGCCGGTTAAAGACTGATCCAGAACGACGCGTAATTTGATTTCTTTTTATTTCAATTTCTCTGCGCTTACCAAGGTAGGTGAGGTTCTTTTGATGGATGCGTCCTCTAGGTGTTTGCCACCATGTTAAGGGATCGATCTCAATTGCCAAACTTTGGTAAAATTGCCCAGTAGAATCCAAAGCCGAATTAAACGCCAAAAAGTCTGGAATGGGGGATTTTATGGCAATAGAATTGCCCCACTTTTCATCAACAGCATTTTGTAGTTTATGAATATTAGATGAAATTACGCGGATAAGATCGGATTTTGTCGCGATAAAAATGGCGGAAATGAGAAAACTTAATTGGTCGAGCATCTCACCTGTCCACTCAGGCTCGGTGGTGTCTACTAAAAAATAAGATTTGCGAAAAGATGTATAAATACCAGTGACTTCTGCCCAGCCGCACATTTGGCCTTCAGTTGTTTCTAGAATCCACCTGCCTTCAAGTTGAGGTGGTTGGGTTTTAAATCCTCGTTGAAACGAGGGAATTTTAGATAATTTCCCAACTTTATGTTGATAAGATGTGACAAAATATTCAAAATGTCTATCAGTCCATGCTTCTGAATGCAGCCATTTATACTTTGCTGTGGTGAAGGAATTCGGACGCATTGGTGGTATAATAGAGTACGACTTTAAGCTGTGTGGGTATTTGCCGATATTTTGATGCCCTCGCAATAATTATCCAAATCAATATTCTGGGATAATTTTATCATATAATCTGATTCGACTTTAGGAGTTTGAATTGTTTAGTAGCACTGCAAAACAACAACCGCAGAAAAAAGTAAAGAGACCAGCTCCCTCAAGGGACTCTGCCGTAACTATTCTGACAAGTGGCTGCCATTTCAGTGGCAAGCTATACTGTCGTGGCTCCAGTAGAATCGGTGGCCGCATAGAGGGCGAGATTGTCTCTGAAGGACTATTAATTGTAGAAGAGGAAGCTTTGATTACGGCTGAAGTTCGCGCGGATGAGGTCATTATTCAAGGACATGTCAAAGGCAAGCTAAAGGCGAGCGGGCGTGTTGAGCTTACAGCATCTTGCCGATTTGAGGGTGACATTGAATGTTCTAATTTGATCATCAATGATGGAGCCCAGTTTAATGGTCGCTCCATTATGAAGATCAGTGAAACTGAAAATCAGAGAAATCCAAGGATTGTTGAGAACGAGAGAGAACATGCAGAAGTCTCGATATTTAAGGTTCCTGAAGTCAATGTACCTAAGTAGTTGCTGGCGCGAAAAGCGCCAGCGGCGTATTCTGAGGAACGAAGTGACGAAGGGATCTTTTACAAACTATTGATAGTGCTAATAAAAATTTCGGAAGAAACTTGAGGAAGATCCTTCGCTTTGCTCAGGACACGTCATTTGCGCGTTTCGCGCCAGTGACTAAGTAGGGACATCTCAATACAAAATGAAGGGGCTTGAAGCCCTTTTTTTTATAAAAATGAAATAATATGATTTTCGAATTTAACAGCAATGGTTTCTCTGGCGACGGTTTTGAAGACCAATTGTTGCCTGAGACCATTGGCGAGTTTTCTGACTCCGATTTAGAATGGACACAGATAGGAGAGGGGAGGCACGCAGCAGTGGGGGTGCTTTTTATTCCTGGAAGCAACGGTGTTGCAGAAGTGGTAATTACTAAGCGATCCACCACTGTAAAAACTCACAAAGGCCAAATTAGTTTTGTAGGAGGTCACAGAGAACAAAGTGACCGGACTGTTTTTGACACTGTGAAAAGAGAAATTCAAGAAGAAATAGGTTTGGCTGCTACTGCAATTAACGCCCATGGTTTGATGAAACCCATACCCTCTTTAAAACCCCATTCTTTTATTTACCCAGTAATTCTCTCTGCAAATGTAGCGATTACAGGTTTGAGCCCTAATGATGGGGAGGTGGCAGAAATCTATTCAGTGCCATGGACAGCGTTAAAGTCTGAGGAATCACAGCCGTTTTCTTTTAATATATTTGGAAAACGGCATAATTCTCAATTTTTTAAGTACAAAGACTTAGAGGTTTGGGGCCTAACTGCGGGGATTCTGCATTTGGCTAATTTTTCTTAGGTCAATAATAATGAAAAATTTATGATTCTATTATAATATCCACACGAGGAGGATATATATGTATAAAATTATATTAGTGGTTGCGGCGTTATTTGTTGTTGGGTGTACCCAAGAACAGCAGAACAAAATTTCACGAGGCATCCAAAACTGGACGGGCACTAACGGCGTACTTGACGTTATTAGCGAAGGCAAACTGATGTACAGATGGATAGAAATTGACAAAATTTCTACTGCTAGTGCTACGGGAGAAAAAGACGTTCAACGGGATTATAGATTTGGGTACGGCATCATGGATTTGAATCAAAATATGAAAAAAGACCCGGGTGAGAAAAAAGTTTACTTTGAGATTTCAAGCTTCAGTACTTCTTATGTATTTTATGAAAATCCAAACTAAAAAAATCCCAAGTTTTACAACTTGGGATTTTTAATATTCATTGAAATCATATTGTCTTAGCTTTCTTTTGAGCAGATTTTTTCATGTACTTCCTAAACACTTGTGCAGCTCTGACCGCCTTTTCGGCATTTATTCTTCCATAGCCATATTTTAATGAGAATCCAGTTTTTAAACTGTAATTGGCTAATTCTGGATGTACTTTATCAGTTGTTGATAAGACTAAGCCAACTGCTTCGTCCCTTGTTAAATCGCTATTGATTGATAGCATTAAACCGAAGACTCCTGCTGCAATGGGTGTAGCTGCTGAAGTACCACTAAAATCTTTTGTGTAATCTTGGTTAAGAAAGTCGCCTGAGGATCGAGAATTATTGTAGCCAGCATTCCCTGTCATGTCGGTACTTGAAATGCGTGCTCTGCCCGACTCTGCACTCGGAGCTAAAAATTCCATGCAATGACCCCAGGCTGAATTTGAGACTTTTTTGTCTTGATCAGACGAGGCACTAATTGCGACGACAGATTCAAGTGAAGATATGTCAGGTTTGTCACCGGAACAGTCGTCTTTATTTCTGTTATTCATTGCAAAGAGTATAATCGTACCCTTGC
>Ga0222653_1001183_pt1 | contig 13441 bp, 11 predicted proteins | sample AntAcemetagen419_FD_179856 | JGI IMG/M metagenome (GOLD analysis project Ga0222653, IMG submission 179856) | Saline water microbial communities from Ace Lake, Antarctica - #419 | ecosystem: Environmental > Aquatic > Non-marine Saline and Alkaline > Saline | place: Antarctica: Ace Lake...
TCTCGGAGGCTTTTATTTCAATGGCCACCTCTTTGCCAATAACAAGGTCGACTTCTAACTTCGTTTGCGAACGCCAAAAGCTGAGAGGATGCCTTAAGTTCTTATAAGATAAATATGCTCTTACTTCTCCGACAATAAATTGTTCGAAGTTCTCGCCAAAAAGATCTGATGCTGGTTGAAGGGATGTTATATTTAGAATGGCATTTCTGATTCCTGGGTCAAAGAAGTAGAATTTGGACGCTGAAACTGCTTTGCGGAGGCTGCCTTTGAAAGGAGGCAACATGTAACCTATAAGAGTATCTTCAAGAATTTGAAAATAGTCTCTTACTGTATTTGGTGATAATTGAGCATCGCTGGCGATTTTTGTGAAGTTGACGATACCTGCATTCGCCGAGGCAGCCGCCTGCAAGAACCTATGATAATTTGCTAAATTTCGAACCAGCGCCTCAGCGAAAATTTCCTCTTTTAGATAGGTATCAACGTAGGCAAACAAAAAATCCTGGCCTATATTCTCCAAATAAGCTTTAGGAAGCCCACCGATAAGCAGATATTTTTCTAAATCGAAGGTTTCTTCTCTGGTGATTTCACACCACGTAAGTGGAAACAAGTTGGCGATCAAAGCACGGCCTGCTAGTAGATTGACGCCCTTTCTTTTGAGCTGCCTTGCGCTGCTGCCAGTAAGAAGAAAGGAAATATTCTTCTCTTCAATCAATCTATGTACCTCGTTCAGAAGCTCCGGTATCCGCTGAATCTCATCAATGACAACCTGGCTCTGGCTAATCATCTGCTCTAATTTCGAAGGGTTTGCAATGAGTGTTAAATAGGTTTCGGATTTTAATAGGTCGATCAAATCGGCCTGAGGTAGCAGTGTGTTGCGAATAGCAAAGCTTTTGCCTGTACCTCTTGCTCCGAAGAGAAAATGAGATCATTTTTCTAGTAATTTCGGTAGATTAACTATCCTATACATTTTTTGACACCTCACCCGTCGATTTTAGATAAAAATTCACGACTTATGTGCATATTATTAGAGTTATGGGCTGTCTGTCAACATCGCACTTGTTTTTTTCACGTCCATTTCATACGGCTGGTAGACTCTATAGACTGTGGCGTTGTTGCCATGACAGCCCATATTTTTTTAAATCGTGTGAAGTTGCGCTTTTTTGCCAAAATCTGTTCTTTTTGTGCTGCTCTTTTAATTAGATTTTCAATCATCCAAAAAGACCTCCAAATTTACTTGATATTTGGAGCATAGGTCCAAAAATAACTGTGACGGGCCAATTGAGATATATTGAATAATAAGATTTTTGTTTTTTTCGGGTGCTTTAAGAGCTTTCGACAGAAGAACATATTCTGGCTCCGCATAGTAGCCATCAACGGACTGGCCCTTGTAAATAGAAATATACTTGGTTTCTTCCGGCATCCAAATTTCGTTCGATAGCTCATCGAACACAAGATTATTCTATCGACTATTCCTTAAAGCGCCACATGTCTTTGAGAGGGTAGATAGTCATAATAAAAAGCGTGACTATTAAGATAAATCTTCCAAATATTCCAATTATAGCTGTAGACGGTCCGATATATATAACTAACCAGGGACCCGTGATGTAGAAGGCACCAGAAATAAATGAAGCGGTAACTACCCAATGAATCCATTTTTTTGAAAATGAACTCATCACGAAAATATGTCCTTGGACCAAGAGCATTAATGGAATTGTAAATAAATGAAAGTGCGATACTTCAAGTAGCTCCCCCGTGGTTTTGGGGTAGGTATCACGAGCTTCATTCCCTAAAAAATAATCAGACACCCCACCTGGGAACCAGCCTGCGCGCTGAGTCGCGATCACAATCATAACTACATAAGAGATTAGTGAGAAAGTAAGAAAGGCTGAATATACAAATCTTGTCGGCTTACTTAGCCTATGAATCGCCATTTTTTGATTTTGAAATTCTTTCAATGCGCACTCGCTCTAATTATGTAAGGTTCGAAATTAGTTGAATTATAAATCTTATTCTCGGCACTGATAGCAATAAAATCAATGTGGTGTTTATTAGCGAATTGAATGGCATCCCTGATACTTAGGGCCATTAGTCCAGTAGAGAGGCCGTCTGCTTTCGTTGGGTCCAGGTGCAGAACACTCATAGAAATAATACCCTTGGCAGGTCTTAAAGTTATGGGGTTTATAACGTGATAGCCATTTTGCGAGATTGAAGATGTTGAAATGGAAACGTTTTTTAGGGGAAAAGCTTTCATGGGAACACCCTCAATTTTTGTCACCCATCCATCACCAATTGCCAACAATTGGCCCCCAAAATTGATCAAAACATTTTTGATATGCGACTGGGCAATGATTTTTTTTGCCTTACTTAGGAAAAAACCTTTTGCAATTGCATTCAGTGAGACTTGAGCGGAACCGATTTTTTTGATTCGATTGCCTTGTGACAAAATTAAATGCTTTAAAGACGAAGAATTTCGAGCAAATTTTTGTTGTTTAAAGGTAGGTGTTTTATTCTCATTTGAAAATTGCTTCCAAAGCTCAATCAAAGGAATGGCCGCTGGATCAAAGGTAGGGAGCTGCTTATTAATTCGAAGTGAATCAGAGATGAGTTGATAGAAATCAGACGAGGCCTGAAACTCTCCATTTGATTTGTTAAATATTGTAATCTCAGAATCTGATTTGTACGTACTGAGGGTATTATTAAGCCTATTAGCTTCTGCAAACAATTGCACAAAAAGCGCGTCAATTTTTTCTGAAGAGTGGTGATCTGAAATACTTATTCTAAGGATGGTACCCATGGCGTATTGAACGCGCGTATCGATTTTGTTCTTTGATTCTTTCTTTGATTCTTTCTTTGATTCTTTCTTTGATTCTTTCTTTGATTCTTTCTTTGATTCACTTTTTTCTAGTTTCACCTGTTGCTGGGGAATAATGCGATTCAATATAGCGAGGTTTTTCTTGATGTCACGCGCGAGAGATCTACACGAAAGCGTGGCACCAGAGATATTAGATATTGATGAACCTACCCGGAAACTGTCCCCATGTTTTTTGCTTTCAAATTGGTCCCGCCATTTTTGATTTCTAACCTCCCAGCCTCTAGCTTCTCGGTAGGCAAGGATTTCCACTGCGTCAATGGCAAGGTCCCTATCTAGGGTTAACATATAGGTAATAGGCTCGTGCTTTCCAATGACATTGTCAATAATCGCAAACTTTACAACCTGTCCGTCAATCCGAGAGACCCAGTACTTAATTGATGGGTGAATATCCTTGCCGGGAACAAATTTTTTTAATTCTTCTTTTAGTTCTTTTGAAAGAGCGCGGTAATGACTTGTCGGGCTAGGCAGGTCTTTAAACGCAATCTTCAGAGCTTCACTCTCTGTTAAATAGGTTTCACCAAATAGAAAATGACCGCCCAAGAAGGCGGTCAACAATATAAAGCAATTTAATAATGATTTAGTCATTTCTAAAAATGCCAGCCAATTCCAAGGTTAAAACGTGATGGGTAATCGCTATCATCAGATGCGTCATTCATTTCTTGTTTATCTAGCTTAACAACTAAATTTTCTACTGGGAAGAAGCTTAAACCATAAGTTAATTCGGTTATGTCTTTTGATTTGTCCTCATCAACACCTTTTGCAGGGGTGCTGTTTAGATTGTATGCTTCGTGGCGTGCAAAAAGGATAAGATCTGAATCTTTAAGTTTGCCACTAGTCATTGATTCCGGAAGTACATGCACGCCTAGTTCTGCGTAGTAGCCTCCTAAGCCTTCTGGAACAACAGTTGCTGAGTTACATTCCGAGTCAGCTTCACATGCTGTAGAGAAGTATTCATTTAATTTGTCGGCGTTGTTGATCGTCGTTGTAGCCTGTACAGCTCTAAAATCTACAATACTGTATGAATATTGCAGGTCAACCGCTGTAATAGCGACCGAAACACTATCGTCTATGCCTGGTGATTTACCTTTATTGGCATTATTAACGCCACCTTGAAAGTATGAAACGCCCACCTTTAGGTTTTCGGTTCCGATATACTCTACGCGAGCTGTTGTCGCCAATTGATGTGTTCCAGGGCGCTCATGCTGACGGGCAGAGCGTATGCCACTCCCGCTGATTTTCGAGCCGTCTAGGCTACTAGTGATATTTAATTGATAAGATGCGACTCCAGCGACATTACCGAAAACGCCAATACCCTCTAAAGACCAAGTAGAAGGTATAATCTGTTTAGAGAAGTTTGGTCTTTCAACTCCGTTGAAAGTAGTGGGTTCATGGGTTTCATTTATAATGCCTATGGGTGCTAGCATGCGACCTACACGGATATTTGCAGCATCAGTTAGCATAAAGTCCACTTTTAATTGTTCAAGTTTGAATTCACCACCTTTGCCGGTCGCGACAAAAGCATGTTCTAACTCAATTTCTGAATCGAGTTGTATCCAGTCAGCAAATCTATACCCCATGTACAGTACAAATCTGTGAATATCAGTAAAGTCACCGCCAGTGCCTTCTGTCTCGTTGTAATGGATTTCTCCATAACCGCCAAAAGTGAATGGTGAGCTGTCATTCTGTGAGCCAGAAGATTTTTTTAGTTCTTCGATTTCGGCGCGTAATGCGTCTCGCTCAGCCTTGGCATTGTCAGTATCAGCCAACGCCAAGCCATTAATTGCTAACGCCACTAATGAAGCGTGGATTAAACAGGTATAAATTCGCATAGATAGAAACCTCTCGATATTGATAATCATTATCAATACTACGAGATTATTTCAAATCTGCCTAGCCTTTATTGATGACAAGGTTGTGCTGGATTTTGCCGCAGGATGACGGCACAGAGTGCTAACGGTTCTCGTTGCCGCAGTTTTAGCATTTAATCACACCGTTTTTGAATACTTTGGCGAGCATTATTGAATGAGGTAATATAACCGCTTGGCACGCTATAAGCTGGGAGATCTGCTTTCCTACGCAACCCGCCCATCCATATCAAACACATTGATACTGAATAGTTACGATTTCTTTTGCTTTTGAAGTAGCGAGTATTTCACATGAGTAATCCAATGCTGATTAATCGCGTCTTGCAGATAGGCCACCGAAAAGGGTGGGACGATTGCAAACACCGCCGCGAGTATTGGCGAAGTGTTGGAGTATTTATTCTCTTGTTCCATCATTTTTACTTTTTTCGCAAGAGCATAGGCCACAAAAATATGTACAATGGGAATAAGCGCTAGCACGCCAAAGATGAATTTGGATTTATTGGTTTCAAGGCGATGAAATTCGACTTCTCTAAATGAACTCGAAATCCATGCGCCCCAAGAAAGTCCGAATGTACAAGGTATCGCTAAGAAACTAATCAGCCACGGGTTGCGTATTTTACCCAGTCTCAGAGGTTCTTTGACTAAGGCAAACTCTTGCAGAATTGTCGCATGCGCCGAATTTTTCGGAGTTTTCTTGTCGCTGGTTTCAATTGCTTTTTCGTCGCGTTTTGCAGTAAAAATTGATTCTTTGGTGCTTGGTGAAACAGCGTTCGCTTCTACAAATGAGGGGACCGGGCTTGAAATTTCTGATTTACCCTGCATTTTTGCAGAAATGTTTCCTGCCTGCACTTTTGTACCGACATTTGAAAATGCCACAATTGTTTTTGACGCTTCTTCAACAGTTTTTTCCATTCTGCTTTGTTCTGTGGAAAAGTTTTCCGATACGGCGTCGGTAATGCGGTAGATTTCTGCCAAATCTTTTATGGGATACCATTGGCTGAATCCCTTCCTACTCACTAGCTTAGATTTACCATCTGCAGACTCAAACTTTAGCGAGAAAGCTTCAGAAGCCGAAAGCGGTCCATCTACTCTACCATCTTGAAAAACAAACCAACCATCAGGCCAATTGGAAGTATTGGGACTTTTTATACGCATGTCTTTGTTACTCTGTTCAGACACAGATCAACCTCTTTGATATTTAATTTTTTGGAAATGCTGCTTTTATTATACCAACCCATTCCTTAATGAGACACCCATGATTGTAATCCTCTGATATGGCGACACTATTTTTCGGTCAATTTTTTAACAGAGGGCTGATTTGAATAGATCTTGTTTAAAATCAGCGACTTATAATTAACTACTCACCAAAATTTATGTATAATGAAAACAGCCAAACGCCGAAAGGACCCTACATGTCACTCAATGAGCTTCAAGAAATCATCAGTAAAAAAGCATTTCCTCTAGAGTGGCCTGGGAATTTCATTGCGAACAAATGGCAGGCCTGTAAGGGCTCCACCAAAACGTCTTCTAATAATCCCAATTCCGGCCAAAAATTAATCGACATTTCGATCAGCAAAGAGGTTATTCAAACGGCTCTGCAAGCTTCGCACCAGTCGCAAAACCGGATCTCCTCTATCCCATTGCAAGAGCGCATTGAGATTCTAAAAAGGTTTCGGCAAACGGTTGCAGACTACGAAAACTTGGTGGAATCGGTATTAAGGTTAGAAGCAGGTAAGCCTCAATGGGAAGCCCAAGAAGATATCAAAAATGCTCTGACCTATATTGACTGGATCGTAGAAAATCATGAAACGTTTTTTCAGAATCTATTGAGCCCTGCAACTTGTGGTCATAACAAGGCGGATTTTAAATTGATTCCTTTAGGCACTACGATCGGCTATCTACCTTTTTCCACGCCACTGAGTAGCTTTGTAAATTTCTTTTCAGCAACAGTGTTAGCAGGGTGTCCGCTGACGATTTTTACTTCTTCTCATGCGATTTTAAGCTCCATGGTTTTCGGCAAGATCGTGGAGTCTATTCATGCTCCTGATAACATCTTAAACATTGTCTTTGGCAACTATAACTCTTTCAGGATTGCACTCAGTGACCCAGAGGTCGCAGCTGTTATTTATACTGGTTCTGTAGAGCATTGCGATAGTATCAGAAAAGAAAGTGGTGCGCGAAAGGGCCGCCAGCACATTCTGCAATCTGGCGGAAAAAATGCTGTAATCGTTCACTCTTCAGCAGATATGGAACTTGCTATAAACTGCGTTACCTACGGGGCTCTAAAATCTGCAGGTCAGCGCTGCACATCCACAAGCAGAGTTTTTGTTTATCGAGATCTTTTGGATGAATTCAATAAGAAACTTGTTGAAACGTTTAGTAAAATAAAAATAGGCCGCACAGACCTTGACGGTGATGACCAGCCTTTTATGGGGCCACTCTATTCTAAAAAAGCCGTAGAAAAATTCTTGAGATTTCAAACCATGGCAAATCGAGAGTCTGACAAAACTTTACTATGGGGAAAAGCATTAGAAAATTCCGACGGTGGTCATTTTGTTAGGCCTGGAATTCATTTGCTCTCTAATTTTGACAATAATAATGCCTATCAGTTTAATATCCTCTTCTCACCTGAAGTTGCTATCTACCCGTATGAAGTACTAGAAGATGCCATCGAGAAAATTAATACGACAGATTCGGCGTTTGCCGTCTCCTTTGTCGGCGAGCCCAGCATTCTTGAGGATCGCAGAGGGTTATTCTTGGCCCCTAATCTCATGGTTAATAGCCCTACAGTAGAGCTGGAGACGACTCTGCCTTTGGCCGGAAGATTGCAATCTGGCCATAATCGCTTTCATGGACCAGCTATTTGTCTGTATCTATGCTACCCACAGGCCCTTTTGGACAAAAATACTAGTGAAAACAGCCTTAGTGCTTGGCCTTGGCCGAAATTTTGATTATTCCTTATAACCTGAACTCAACTGAGGAATACGGTTATGGAAAACACAATTTCTGAAAAAGCTAAGTATTGGGCAACCTCTTCGGCATTTGATGCTGACACCCGACAAGAAATAAAGTCTCTTATTGACGACAACAACGAAAAAGAGCTCGTCGAGCGTTTTTACAAAGATTTAGAATTTGGTACTGGCGGAATGCGCGGAATCTTAGGCGCTGGCACTGCCCGCATGAATATCTATAACATTCGCAAAGCGACCACCGCACTTGCAAACTATGTAAATGAATTCTATGCGAAGGAGCCTGAGCGAAGAGTTGCCATATCCCATGACTCGCGAAGGTATTCGCGGGAATTTGCCATGGCAGCCGCAGAAGTTTTGGCAGCGAATGGTATCAAGTCATACATCACAAAAGAAATGCGCCCCGTACCAATGCTTTCCTTTCTAACGCGGTTTCACAAGTGCCACGCCGGCATTTGTGTTACTGCATCGCACAATCCCCCAGAGTACAATGGTTTCAAAGTTTACTGGACTACCGGGGGCCAGCTAGTACCACCTCATGACAAAGAAATAGTTTCTATTTATAAATCTATCGAAGACTATTCATCACTTAAAAAAACTGATTATGCGACCGCTTTAGAAAAAGGGCAGATAGTAGAAGTTGGTGAAGAATTCGATAATGAATATTTTAATAAAGTAGATACTTTAAATTATCGCGATACAAAATCGTCTGATCTAAAAATCGTCTATACACCACTTCATGGCGCAGGCCTCTTCCCTGTTACAGAAACCCTGAAAAGAAACGGCTTTGCTAATGTCCAAGTCGTGCCCGAACAAGAAAAGCCAGACGGTAATTTTCCTACTGTCTCATCGCCAAACCCGGAAAATGAATCCGCAATGCTGATGGCGCTAGAACTCGGCAAGAAAACCAATGCTGATTTAATTATAGCGACTGATCCTGACTGTGATCGCATAGGGATGTATATCAAAGAAGGCGATACTTACTTTAGACCAAACGGTAATCAAATTGGCTGCCTACTCATCGACTTTGTGCTTTCTTCTCTCAAAGAAACGGGGAAACTCCCCAAAGCCCCCCTTGTGATTAAAACTATTGTAACCACAGAATTACAGGATGATATAGCGCGTGACTATGGCGCAAAGAGCCTTGATACACTCACGGGATTTAAATGGATTTGTCAGGTGATTGAAGAATATGAAACTGGCGTTCGCAAACCCTATGCACAATTTGTTTGTGGGGGAGAAGAGAGTTATGGCTTTTTGGCTGATAGCTTCGTAAGAGACAAAGACGGTGTGATTTCGTGTTTTATCGCCGCACAGATGGTCGATTATTTTAAAAAACAAAATACTACTCCTACACAAGTACTGCGTGACCTTTACAAAAAACACGGCGCCTATTTTGAAAATCTTTACAACTTAGTGCTCCCTGGCAAAGATGGTGCCGACAAAATCGCTGCCATGATGAAGAATATGCGTGAGCACCCACCCAAGGAAATTGCCGGTGTGCCGGTCGATCGACTCAATGACTTTGAAAATCGTGCAGAACTAACTTTGACTCATTCTGGTTTTGAAAAAACGAACACGCTAGAATTACCCCCATCCAATGTGCTGCAATTTTACTTAATGGATGGAACGAAAGTAAGTGTTCGTCCAAGTGGTACTGAGCCTAAAATTAAATTTTATATTTCCGTCAAAAGCGGCGATGCCATGGGTGCTTCCGATGAGCAGGTAGACGCTGTTTTGGAAGAGTGTAAAAAACGCGCAAACCGAATCGAAGAAATTTTCGTTGCGATGGCAAAATAAATACGGCAATTATTGCCGTAGAGGCGATCAATTACCCCTGTCCTTTCCTACATAACTAACTATAAATGCATGAGAATTGTCTGAAATTCTCATGCATTTATAGTTTGGCAAGTTTTCTCGCAAGGCTTGTAGCATGTTATAATAAATTATAAGAAATTATAAGAATTCAACTCAACCTATACATAACTATGAGATTTCCTATGCAAAGAATGCTGCAGTTCTTTTTAATTGTTTCTCTTCTTTTTATTCCGAGCATCGGTCTAAGCGACAACTATAAGCGCGCTACAGATGACAAGGATAATGTTAAAAACAAGCTTTTTACAAAAGATAAAAAAATTGAGCTCGACCTGAAAATGGGGTTAGTTCTTAATTCTTCGTTCGTTGACACAATGCTGTTTAATGGCGGTGTTAGTTATTTCTGGAGTGAAGAATGGGGTGTTCTTGGTGAAGCCAATCTCGCGGTTAGTTCTGACAAAAATGAACGCGGTTGCCTGGAAACCTTTTACAATGATCCCAGTCAGCAAGTCGGACGGGAATGTGGTGATGGAGCAGACTGGGATGATGAGGCAAACTGGGGACCCGCCTACATGGGTATTCGTGAGCTAAAATCCATTGTCGCCGTTAGTGCTGTTTGGAATCCTGTCTATGGAAAACAAATCATTTTACTCTCGGGTGTTGGTCATTTCGATCTATTTATTGCGATGGGTGGTGGCCTTGCTATGTCTGATTACTATGCCAAGTCGCCAATACTTTTGGATGGAACCACTTCCCGTGGCAGTGTGACTCGTGACGAAAACGATAACATCACTGATCAACCAGGAACCAACGATGAATCTTTAACTGGGATCGAAGGACGACCCGCTGTCGAAGCGCAAACAAATGTAACCGCTCACTTTTCGATTGGCCAAAGATTCCACTTTGCAAAACGCTTTGCCCTGTTGGCCGAACTAAAAAACTACACCCTTTTAGGAACTCCCTCCGGCTTTGATAACTTTTTCAGTTTAATGGGCGGCATCGGCATCAGATTCTAATCCGCCTTACTATTTAAATAATAAAAGGCCGCAGAGATTTTGATCTCTGCGGCCTTTTAAATTATAATCAACATATCAGAATCACAAATTACAACGGAACGTTCAGAAGTGCTGTCCGGCAAGGAAAAGTAGAGCATCGCAGCGCAGTGTACTTTAGTACATGAGCAGGGAAGCGCAAACTTTGACGCCATCCGGGCAGTGCTTATGGACGTTCCCTCCATTGATGCCCAAAAGTTACCTTAAAAAGGGATGTCGTCGAGGCCGGGGGTTGATGGTCCGCCCATATTCATATCCATGTCCATGCCAGAATTATCATTCATTGCCGGCTCTGGGCTGTATCCGCCTTGACCTTGACCTTGGCTTTGGCCTTGAGAACGAGTAGCACCCCCACCTAAAAACTGTACTGACTGCGCCACAATTTCAGTTGTATAGCGTTTTTGGCCTTGTTTATCATCCCAAGCGCGCGTCTGAATGCGGCCTTCGACCATAACAGAGCGGCCTTTTGCTAAGTATTTGCCACAGTTTTCTGCTTGGCGTCCCCATACAACTACGCGATGCCATTCAGTAAATTCCTGTTTTTGGCCGTCGGCGCTTGTTTTGTAATCAGTCGTAGCAAGATTCAAGGTGCAAACTGCTGTTTGATTTTGCGTGTGACGTAATTCAGGATCTTGTCCCAAGTTTCCGATTATTATTGCGCGGTTAAATGAAGCCATGTTTAAATCCTCGTCCAGTTTTCTCGTCCAGATATATAGCATCTCAGCTATTTCTCACAGATTGATTGATACCATTTATTACAAGAGCTTGGTAGCAACAAGCAAGGCAAAATAGGGATTGTCCTATGATGCCATCCCATGACATTGTTACGCACAAGAAATTAACTGTCTTAATCGGAACTTATCGGAAAGGCATCACATGTCTAAGAAAATTATACTCATATTCATATCAGCCACGCTCTATTTTACTGCTACGGGCTGTACTAGCGAAGAAAAATTCGAAGACCTAGGTCAGAAACTAGCTTCGCCCATCGACGTGGCAACATCAGATAAGGGTGACTATTTTTACGTTCTAAATGCTGACTTTGATCGTACATACAATGCGGGATCTGTTTTAGTCATGGATGAAGATGGCACCAAAATTACAGCTGTCCCAACCCCACGTCTAGGCAGAACAATGACAGTCGCTGGAAATTTCATGCTTGTGGGATTTGCGAGGCAAGATGAAGACAACGCAGCGCAACTTCATATTTATGATGTAACTGCACCTGCTACTCCTAAGTTGATCAAAAGGTTTGAAGAGCTAATCTGTAATCCTGTCAATATCGCCGCTGTAAAAGATTATAAACATTTTGCTGTGACTTGTAGTTCTGGTTCGATTTTTATGGGAACGTTTCCAGATTCGGTTGATGCCCCCGAAACGGCTAGTATTAAAAAAATTCGCCGCTTTGATGTTATAAGAAGAGCTTTGTACATTGACCCCAAAAGAGAACTGCTAATGGGGTTCACTGCTAAATTTGATCAGCAAAACAACAAAGACACTATTTACACCGATGATTACACATACAAAGACGACGGTTCTAAAACAGCCGTGCCCAATGATATTCCTGACGAAATGGAGTCACGCGCAGCACTAAGAAACAATAAAGCAACTAGGCGTCCCTATCAATTCTTTGTCTACGATATAAAGAACGAAAGAGACAATGCTGTCGCAACCGGATGCGTAGTTACCGATAGTGAAGACTGCGTATTTCCTGCAAGGAGACTTTCTGATCCTGTCAGTCTTGCTGAGCAACGCTTTATTTATTATAACGTGTCAAATTTCGATGGCACACCAGACATCACTTTAAATCCAAATCAGAAATACTATCGCACGAATTTTCATACAGCTCTTGCTGATCCCGATGATCCCAATGCCTTTTATCTTTCGCATCGCGGCATCGCAAATGAAAAAGGCTCGCCTTATGCGAACGATGTCATTCGTGTTTCTATTATTGGAAATTTAAAGGCCACAAATAACGTCGCTCCCATCACACAAGATGTTCTAAGTTTTGAACGTGTATCTGGCTTTAAAGGTAATACTAATGAATTTAAATTTCCCGGTGACATAGAAATCGCAACAATAAGCGGGCAAAAAATATTGCTCGTTAACAATTTTAGAGATCTTGTAAATTGGAAGAGGGCCGATGTCTATTTTTCCATTGAAGCGCAATCTCTAGATAGCAACCTGTGGCATGCTGAAACAGAAAACAACAGCAGCCCGCAAACCAGTTGGTATCAAATTGCTGCGAACGAGCGCGGAAAAGCCATGTCTGTTTCATTTTATGGCAATGCTGCCATGTTATTAGAAATAATACCTGGTGTTAGCTTGACCCAAGAATTACGTATCGAATAACCAATGCTTTGGGCCCAGTTGTCATTACTGGGCCAGTGAAGCCAGAAGCAGAAGCCCACCATCGATTTGCCCGAGTTTTAGACAGGAATCAAGCCTTTTTGACCCTCAAAACCCCCGCCCGTTCAAAATCAAAGTTCAATAATTTTAGATGGTTATATATTTGGCAGTGGGAATCGTCATATATATTTGGACCTCTTTAAATGCTGTTGGTATAACATTTTAAACGCATTGTTTAATAACCCGTAAACACAGGAAATCATCCTGCTTTTCGTTGTTTTTTGCCCCTGGAGAAACTGTGCATTTAAAAAAAATCATATCTAACGGTTTTAAATCGTTTGCGGATAAAGTTGTCATAACTCTTGATGCTGATGGTATTACGGGAATTGTTGGCCCCAATGGATCGGGAAAATCAAATGTCATCGATGCAGTGCGATGGGTCATGGGTGAACAGTCCGCAAAAAACCTTCGTGGTGAAAAAGCCACTGACATTATCTTTGCAGGTTCCGACAAAAGAAA
>Ga0222653_1001186_pt1 | contig 13427 bp, 3 predicted proteins | sample AntAcemetagen419_FD_179856 | JGI IMG/M metagenome (GOLD analysis project Ga0222653, IMG submission 179856) | Saline water microbial communities from Ace Lake, Antarctica - #419 | ecosystem: Environmental > Aquatic > Non-marine Saline and Alkaline > Saline | place: Antarctica: Ace Lake | collected...
GAAATTCAGCTTTTCTATATTCTGTTTTGCTATTGCTTGATTTGAACAGATATAGATGACATTGAATGGTATATCCGGATTTTGGTCGTGATGTATCTCGTAGAGCTTAGAGACGATTCCTCTTGCCACAATAGTTTTGCCTAAACCGACTTCATCGGCAATGAGCATTTTATTTCTACCGTTTTCTATGAATTGTTTGAGAGTGTATTCAGCAGTAGCTTTCTGAAAATCTTTCAGCTTATCCCAAGTGTTTTTAATATGCTCCTCTATGGTTGTCATTTTCTATTTTGCAAATGGCTTGAATATGTCCCACAGTTCTTCAAAATCCGATGATAATACAGGCTCATTATTTTCACCTGTTTGACCTTTTATTCGTTCTATGAGCTTGTTTATTTTCTTTAATTTTTTGGGGTCTCGGCTTGCCGCAACCAACAACTTCTCATAGACTGGCGTGCCTTCAAAGAATGCGATGCCATTGTAATAGCTAGAAGCACTAATCTGTTTTTGCGTTACTGGTAAATCACTGATGATAGAAGGAGTTGATTCTGAAAGCAGAAAAGAGAGGTAGTTTAAAAATTTAGACTTATTACTTATGATTTTTGAGAAGATACGGTTCAATCTGTTTTTAAACTGATCTAAGTCGATAGCCATATCCACTATGAATTTTTTCTCCAATTCCCCATTTCTATGGATCTCAATAATCAGGAAAGGTGATAACTCTTCTTCTTGGTACCCTTTAAATTTGTCAATGACTTGCCCCGCTTCAAAAGTAAGTGATACACTTTCTAGATTGCGCTCTGGTAAAGGCTTAACTCTTATGGTTACATCTTCTGGTAAAGGATTCATTGTCTTTTTTGGCAGAGTGATTTCCAAATCATAAGCGTCATTCTCATTTTTAAATACATCGCCAGAGAAGCGTATGGCAGAGAGGTCGTGAATTAACCTGCGAAGCGTTTGCTTCCAATGTATATTGCTTTCAGTTTCCGCCTGGTATTCGCCTTCGTATGGCTCAAATAAGCGAAGGTCATTCGTATTTGGATTGGTAAGTTCACTTACTATTTCTTCAGGTCGGTATGCAAAATTTCCTCCTTTAAACTCAATCAGAAACTCTACATTTCTTTCGTGTGCTGGTGATGTAGCATTGGCAGATCCCACAAACCAACTTCTTCTTCCATCACGTTGAACGATGTAATATTTGGCGTGAAGGCTTTGATAAAGAGATTCGCCTCCTTCTTCGCTGAAGAGACCGTCCTTCTCTGCACTTTCAATAAACGGAGAAAACATGTAAACCTGATCTACTAACTCCAATACATCAGGATGTACTCGATTCAATTCATCTTGAGAACTAAAAAGAACAGTTTTGTGACAATTCTTGGTCAATTGAGTAATCGTCTTAGCGTCTAAAAAAGGAGACATGATGAGCCTAAAATCCTTTGTGAGTTCATCGGTGACCAGCGGGTTCTGATAGACTTGTCCTGTTTTGTTCTCTATTCCAATAGGATGAAAAAGAATCTCCTTGAAACCCTCGAGAGTCTCAAACGCAACTTTTGGTAATTCTTCAAAAAAGGAAGTTGGAATTTTTTTGAATTTATGCAAATAGCTGATAAAGTCTATGAGCTCGTCATTCAACCCTGCATTAGTTGAATCAACATCTCCTTCAGTGGTTACAGCTAAATCCCAATCTCTTGAAAAGGTCAGATTTCTACTGGTATTGATGATGCGGTATTTAACGCCATTACCATCTTCCTGAATGTATCTTATAATCCATGTTTTAGGATGAAAAGAGCGGTTGTGAGCCTCCAGATGAACAGGGCAAAGTCCTTTTTCCCAATAGGCCATAAGTTGACTGTAATGATCAGGGACTTTTATTTTTCCTTTTTGATGGTAAATGGTGATTTTCTTCGCGGCATCTATCAAAGCTTCTAAAGTATCATCCCGAATTTCAATCGGATCGATATCCATTTCTTCAGAAAAAAATAGGGCCACAGGGATTAGCAATATGGCTTCCAGATCGAGTGAATAGGTAGTGGTAATGGCGTGATCTAGCTGGTAGCCTTCTGGAGGAGCCAACTGCCGACCGTAGTCTAGCCTATTTTTCTTAGCATCAATCAATGGTCAATCCTTTATAAATGTCGTTGATAATAGTGCGAGCATTACTGAACCGGTATTCTAATCGGCTCAATCCAATCCTTTTATTTTCCTTAACATCGGTTCTTTTATTGTTGTAAATCCTCGCTTTATTGCCCTTGGCATGAAACTCTTGTCTTCGAAGAAGTTGTGACTTATATTCAAGGTCAAGCGTTGGAGCATTGATGAGTTTCCACCATTCGCGAACAAAATGCCCTGCTTTTTGATCACCTGTTAGGACAAACAAGTGTTCTGGATCAAAATTTCCGGCATCTATCATTCTGGATTTAAAATGAACATACCACTCATTCCACTTTTGAGCAAAGTGATCGACAAAGAAAAATTTAGTTTGTAGTTCTTGATTGTATGCGATGTGAGCGCCTTCGATCACCTCAGAAAAATCATGGGCCAATATCATGTGAGCTTTAAGCTCTTTATTAATATCACGTTCGACACAAATCTTTGCGAAATCAAGGAAAGATAAAGCTGTTTTAAACTCATTATATACTTCCGTATCAGAAACTAAAAGCGCCAACAATGAGGTATCTAAATCACGCATAGAAGATCTCAAAAATGAAGCTTCGCGTTGCGTTAGATTTAAATCTAAGTCCTTGTGCCAATTATCATCAACGGGCGATTTTAAATTAAAGTAATTTTCAAAATCAGAGCCAGCATCGTTCTCTTCTTCACCTTCAATGAGTTGAGTTATCTTATCTTGATTATCTCGATGCACGTGATTCAAAAAGGCATTGGCGGATAGCCCTTTGGAATCGATGCATTTAAACACATTCAGCCCATTCCAATAAACTTCAGAAGGACGCCTTACAATACGTTCGCCTCTTCTTTTGGTGATACCAATAACACCTGAGCCAAGACGATCATTGTGATCGAATTTTTCGGCCAAATCCCACATAATTGCATGCTCTCGATCATCCAAATACTTGTTGGGTGTTTTTTTAGACCGCTCCTTGGCGGATAGTCTGAGAAAATCTTGGAGAATGTAAGGGATGACGAAAAAGTACTTTGCTCTGGTCTGGATAGTAGAGATGCCTGGAAAGAGCTTGTCAGCTAACGCATCACGTATGGTGCCAACACCCAATTCATCCACCTGACCTGATGGTTTCATAAGCTCCAGAATGGTGCCAATGCGTTGCCTGTCCTTAGGGCTAAAATCTATCCATCCGAATTGTGCCATTCTCTATTGATTAATTAAGCCTAGTATGCAGAATAAATTTAGTGATCACTTCGATCAATAATTCTGATGATGTCATTCCTTTGAAAGGTTCAAAATTGAATAAAGTCTTAACAATCGCTCCCAATCGTCCTTATTTATGCTTTTCAACTGCTCTATTTCCAGTTTTGAAAGAACATTAAAATCTTTCGGTCTAGCGAATAATGTCAGCTTAAATAATTCATTTGCTTGGGTTAAATCAGAGAGGAAATAAGAATTAGCAGAAGGCTTTTCTGTTTCTACAGTGCGTTCTCCTTCTAATAGTTTATTGGCATTAATGGTAGAGTATGCAGCGGAGTTTATATTTTCTCTGAAGGACATAACTAAAAGGCCAATTTCTTCTTGGATACGTGAAGAAGTGCTATTCATTAAATACCAGAGAAGACGCTCTATTGAATTTCTGGTTTCCAATAGACCTGCATTTAGAATTGAAGAGGCAGGTGTGCTTCTTAGTTTTCTGATCGTATCAGAATATCTATTCTCTTTGACATAGAGATCATCATTACGCTTGTTGTCATCCTCTGATTCAAAAGCGACTACATCAGACCAGCTTAAAGACCATGACGCAATATTTGGTGTCTCACTAATTGCATCTCTGATAGCGATATCATTGTAGAAACGCATGTGTTTTTCAGAAGCGTGAAATGTGTAGCCATCGAGATAAATGGCCACATCTTTGAATGCCATTAATTCATCAGTATCTTCAGTGATCTTACCGTTTCTTTCTATTTGGATGCATTTAATGTAGAAGTCTGTTCTGGTATCTTTTTCTACACCGTCTTTCTGACCAAGGTAACTTTGAGGGCGTATTAAGTAGGTGATTTTACCATTTTCTATGGGTAGGCCCAAGCGATAGGTATTCTTGCCATTCTCTTTAAATTCCTCAAACGTGCACTTCGTGTCTTTGTGTTTTTCGGCATAATTTTTTAGCGCATAAATAAATTTGAGTTCCAACTCACTCTCCTCAATCATTCCCGTTTTAGTAAGAGAGGATATGCCTTGGTTGATCTCTTCCCAATCTTTTGCAGATCGAACAATTTTGCCAAACAACTCCTCAGCACTTTCTCGACTTAGATCTTCTCTTATGTACTGGTTACCGTATGATAGAATACATCGATAGCATCCGTCCTTACCTGAATTCTGGCAGGAACAATCTTTAATCGTGTTGTAGGCTTCCTCCAACAGCGTTGTGAATTCTTTCGGGTCGAACAGCTTTTGTAGGTAGCCTGTTCCTCCCGGGACTGTGTCGTACATCACCAAGTATCGGTCGAAACGATCATTGGCCTTGTTGTACTCGGCATAAAAATCAAAAGCGACATGGTCAGGGTTTCCTTTGTAGTACTTCTTGAGTCCTAATTGAAGTCCAGCTTTGAACATTTGCTGAGTGGCTTCATTAAGGAAATCTTGGACGGGAAGGATAATCTTTATCGCCTCAGTTCTGATGCTTCTGTACAAGAAAACTTCCTCGAAAATCTTATCAGGTACATTGGTGTAATCATCCTCTTTGTACTTGCAATAGCCATAGTGGAATTTCTTGTTGTCAAATTGCTGAACCTCTCTAGGTTTTGAGGTTGATTTGCCGCAATGCTTGCATGTTACAAATCCATGTCGGGCAATTTCTTCGTTTTGATTTATGGTGAGGTGATTGGAATGGGGAACACCTGCTCCTAAATTGATTTGAGTTAGCTCAACGTCTTTCACGAGTTCGATCCCAAAGGGAATTTTGGTCATTCCCCAAGTTCCCTCAATAGTATTTGGATTAAATTTAAAATGTGTTGAAATGCGGTAGTTCTTTTGTTCTCGCTCATCTTTGGAATCATTCAAAGCTGATCTATTTCGAGAATTAACGGACTTTACGGCATGAAGCCTTGCAAACTTGTGTTTGTTGGATGAAGAATTCCAAGACTCGTGTTCGCACTTTGGGCAAGCTCCCTTTTCAGCTTTCACTTCCTCTTCTAAATGGTCACAATTGGAGCAAAAGCGCATGGTGACCAAACTTGATTTCTGCCCACTCCAATCGAAGGTATTTAATCCTGTGATTTCCAGTTTATTTCCTTGACTGTAAAAGAAATTATCAGGGGCATATTCTTTTAATGCTACAGCTGCCGAACGCACAATTTCATATGATTTGCTTACAGGTTCTTGCTCTGCGCCTTCTGGTTTGAAGCCATAGACATGCGCACTGAGTGTTACTCCAGTTTCTGGGAATGCATAATTGGGAAGAATGCCTGCATTTGTGAGGTGCTCTATGACTTGCCTTAGTTCTAATGATTTTTTCAATTGCCACAGGGACTTTTTTTCTTGTTCCAGTAGCTTTCTCTCATCATCCTCTTTTCCTAATCCTTTTTCTTTGATATACTCTTCAATCTCTTTCTCCTTCTTAATTAGAAAGAAGAATTCTTCTCTCAGCTCTTCGAATACGCCAAGAAGTTTTTGCTGGAAAGCACCTTGTTTGAGACTGGTCTTGATTGACTCTATCAGGTCATTGTCAATCTGGCCGTCATATACTTTGACAAAAGCGCTGAATAGCTCCTTTTGATTATCGAACACGAAATCAAGCAGTTGATTGATGAAAAAGGCCGTATCGGTTGTCTTTGTTTTTAAAAGATTCAAGGATTTGATTAAACCAGGAATCTGATTCCTTTCTGGATCTTCTTTTGTCCAACTATCAAAACAGTATGCCGTGAAATGGCGCACCAAGATATCCTTGGCATTTAAGAAACAACCAGGAGTGGCTATATCTCCCTCCATCATTTCCAAGGGCTCTGCGTAGTAGAACAAGTCGTGAGCTTTGTTCTGAGCGAAGTTTTCTATCAGAGCTGTCCCAGAAGAACGCCCGGCACGACCTACACGCTGCAGGAAGTTGGATGGTAGGGGAGGAACACTGGTATTGATCGCTGTATTCAAGGATCCTACATCAATACCCATTTCCAGCGTTGATGTTGCCACTAGTGTATTCAGGGAATTGTACTTGGGACGCTCTTTGAAGTCATATTCTGTATTCTCTCTATCTTTTCGCTCTAAGACTCCTGTGTGTTCTGCCGCATATATCCGAGGTGATTTGGTTCTATTGTAGACCAAATTATAGTAATTGAGTTTTTCGCTTTCTGATCTCACATAGTGACCGGGACAACGGTAGCTTAGACAAGAAGTATTCAAGGTCATTTCATCACCTTCTGCCACATGAATGCTTGAAGAGCAGGTATCACACTGATAATTGACGGCTTTGTTACTGACAACTATGTTTGCTGGAAGTATGGCATAGTTCCCTCCATCTTTGGTTTCTTGTTGACTTAGCAATTCATTGAACGTGAGCTGATCGAACAACAGCTGATAGAACTCATTGGTGATGGCATTGTTTCCTGGTGCCAAAGGGAAATTCTTAGCGAAATAGGCGTGAAACCAGTTAGATGAATTCGTAAAAGTGGTATCCAATACACCTCTGGTATGAGTCGTGCTACAAACCAGTTTAGGTATCCTCGAACGCGGGCCGAAGAACTTATTCAAGTAATGCCTCGAGTCGCGCATCCAATTAAGATCCCACAGCTTCAATTCTTTGGTTCTGAATTTGGACAGGTATTGATGGTCTACTGCACCGCGTATTCTCATTCGGTGCAGAATGCCGTTCAAGAATTTGACGAATTGCTCTTTTTCGATACTCCCGAGCATGTTCTTTTGCATCCAGTCTTGCATGTCATCATACGCCGATTCTAAAAGTGCTTTATTGAAACCGACTGCCGAAGAACCTGTTTTCTCCAATGTTCGACCAATGGATGAGTTGTAACCAAATTCTGAAAGGATCTCCCAATGGATACGGTTGTCAAATTCTTTTTCGAAAGACTTTGAAAAGGAATTGGTGTTTGGGTTCCGGTAATCTTCAACTTGTGCTTTCCCGATATAGTCTGAAGGAAAGAAACGGTAGAAGTAGGCTTCTAGGTGATTGGTCTCAGCTGGATCTGAATTTGATTTCCAGTATTTGATGAACGCATCCTTGAGTGTTTCGAGGTCAACTGGTCTTCCTATCTGGTTGATGACCTTCTGCAGTGAGGCTCTAAAAGTGAAGCGGTAGTTTCTTGCTTCAACGAACCCTGCCTGATGAGCTGCATCTTGGACTCCATTGGTAAAGGCCAATACTTTGCGGTATTTCTCGCCTCTCTCATCCAGATCAGAGGATAGCACCTGGCTTATAGAAATAGAATTCAAGGTGGCGATACGTGTGCCTATGATGCTCATGGCGTTCACAGCATTGCATTCTGGGCAAGTATGAATATTCTTTTGATCCTTGACCTTGCGATAAGCGATCATTTGCATACGCCGATCGGTAATATGATCCATATGCTTTAGATCCATCTTATGCACATAAGGCGTAATGGTGGTAGATGGGATATATTCATCTATTCCATAATGGGCTTCCTCGAATGTGTTGGTGAAATAGATGTTCTTATGGTTACTGAAGTAATGCTCGTAGACTTCCAGTGGATCCAATTCAAACTGATTCCTGTTATCATGTTTGACCGTCAGCCAACCACTCGCCCCACATTCTCTGCAGAAGTAAGGAGGTAGAGCAGCATTCTCTTCTTTGCCAGGAATCTTATCCCTCCAAGTGAAAGTGGGCACTTCGTTAAACTCACGCAGCAGTCCACTTAATTCTCTTACCCAGATTTGAATCTGAAGGAACAAGAAAGGAAACTTTCCTTTTTCATCTGATTTCGCTTCTGCTATTAAAGCCAGTATAGATGTGATCACCTCCTCCTTCGGAGAAAAGTTTCCATCCGATTCGTATTGCGGTAATTTTTGAAACGTGGGATTAATGGCTTCTACCTGCACGATCAGATCAGCAATTGAAACAATGCTTTCAGAGCAGGCTCTGCTGATGTCCTTGACTACTTTCAGTTTCTGTAGTTCTGACGATAATTTGAAAGGAGTTACGCTCTCTGGCAACTGCCACAGCTTCTTTTGCCGAATGATGTAGTCCTCGTAATTCTCATTAGTACCTAAGCGACTTTGTTGGAGGCCCACCAAACGAGGGATAAAGGCATCCAATTCCTTCTCTGGTACCGTGAAGAACTGATCTGAATTCAGTCGATGTTCTACAATGACCGAATCAGCTGTGAATTGTTCCCCAAAGACATCTGATGCATATTTGGTGAGCAGCTGAACCGAGTCTTCACCTTTTCCAATAGTAGCCGATGTACCTACTGGACATAAATGTCCTTTAGGCGTGTTCAGCTTGAGCTTGAGTCTACGAATAAGATTGGCTACATCCGTTCCTTGCGCTCCGTCATAGGTATGGAGTTCATCCAGCACCAAGAATCTCAATAACTCTGGATTATCGAAATTGTGCGACCACAATGAATGGAAGTTGTGCCGCATCAATCCATAGTCAAGCATCTTGAAGTTGGTCAATAGAATGTCTGGTGGATTGCTCACGATCTCGTCTCGATTCTCGATCACATGGCTTTCTCCCATGTTCTTGGGAAACTTGTTTTTGTCTTTTCCCTCTCCGATGAACAAGCCAGCCGTGACCGCACCATTTAGACGTTCGTCTTCATATATGGCCTCTGCCAATCGTTTGGCCTGATCGGTAGCCAAGGCATTCATCGGATAGAGAATGATCACCTTAATACCTCGCTCGTTTCTATGCTTATAGCAATAGTCAAGGACAGGGAAGAGGAAGGACTCTGTTTTACCAGAACCCGTACCTGTGGTCAATAATGTTGGTTCAGGCTTATGACCGTCTTTTGTGTGTAATCTCTTAAAAGCTTCAAACTGGTGCTTGTAAGGCGGGAAATTTGGTGCTATTTCCAATGGCATGTCCCCATCAGCAACTGATGTTTCGAAGGGCAATTTCAAAGAAACATATGGCCCTTTGAAGATTCCCTCCTTCGGATTTTCAATAAAATTGTAAAAAGCATCAGACACCACTTTTTCCTTAAAACTGAAAGTAGCCTTTAAATATTCAATAATCGACTGTTTTACTTCGTAGGCTTGTTGTAGAGGAAGCATTTTAATCCTGTTGATTAACTTTAAAATGAACTTTATAATTGCTCCTTTTCACCGTGTATCTTTTGTTGTGGTCAAAAGTTTCATCATTATCAAATTTGAAAAAGTCTTTGACGAAGTGAATCTTTTCTCCAATCACTAAAGCCATTACATACTTCTTTTGATTTTTGATTCCACATTCTTTTTCGTTTTCAGAAATGAAAAATGAGTTGTCTGAAGAGATGGCTTTAACTTCTAAGAATATTTCATCTCCTTCTTTATCTGTGTATCTTATATCATACCCCAATGAGTCATCCCTCGAAGGTTCATCCGAATTGCCAGAAACCCATGAAACATTTTTAAATCCAGAAGCGATGAGTTTATCTCTAACCAGTTTTTCCGCAGCTTTTCCTTTTTTTCTTTTGTTTCTATCGTGACTTTGGCTGTGCGCACCACCACCATTTCCACCATTGTTTCCACCGATTCTTTCATTCACTATTACGGCACTAATATCAGATTCTATGATTTCGACATTATCTAATTCTGTTTCATTAATGACATTGGCAGCTACTTCAGCCACTACTACGGGTATAGCTATTTTTTTTAAGTCAGCAATATCATCCCATTCAAAATAGAACAAACTTTTCAAGTCATCATCTATGTCGGATATCTCTGGACTGCCCAGGGCAACAAGATTCCTTTTGAAGATTTCTTTTATGTCCACAATCGCATTGATGACATATTTGGATTTGAAATGCTCAGAAAACATTGCCGAATAATTTAATTCCAGCCTATTGTAATCTTCAATAGTTGTATTCAGCTCTCGAAGAATGACGTGCTTTAATTGATTGATTTTAGCGTTGAACTTCTTTTTGTTTTCGGTAGATGCTTTGGACAATTCATGCCATACGAATTGTGTTATTTTATCTTGGTTGACGCTTAGGTTGGCAACTGCCGACATTTTTAGCTTATGATATCCTAGCAACCCCTTTAATACGCTTTCATTGGTAAGGAGCTGGGTATATGATACTTTTTGTTCTTCAATCAATTTCGTTATCAGCTCTAATGCATATACATTTGAAAAATCATCAAATGAAATATTTGAATAACCCTCAGGGATCTCAAAATCTAAGTATTCTTTGATTATTGTTCTTAGCTCATCAGAATGATTTATTTGCTCAGGTAGAACTTCTTCATTGTGTTGAAATACAGTGTTCCAGAATGCTAACTCATGAATCGAAACCCCTAATAGTTCTGAAGCCTGATTAAAGAATTTCGTGTGTTCGTCCTCTTTTATAAGGTGTTTGGTCTCTTGCAAAGTGTCTTTGAAAATAGACCGATATCTATTTTTATTTTCTTTTACCTCAAAAACAATGCAGATGATCTCTGCAATGGCATCACAAAATCCAGGGTCGTTCTGTAGTGCTACTAAGCCATTGGTGAAATTGGTTTTGATGTGAAAGGCGCCATCATGTTTGATAAATGAATTTTCATCTAGTTCATGAGTTTCATTATCATCAAATGAAAAGGTACAGCTTTTATGAACTACAATTTTAAGGTCCTTAATGCTATTAGCCGCTTCTGTAAAATCAGAGTTCAAAGCCATCAGTCGATAACACAGAAAATGAACTTTAATTTTGTCAACCCATTGCATGAGATCATCGGTTAGTTCTAGATTGATCCCTGGATTTATAATTTCAATACTTCCTATTAATTCCTTTACGAGCATTACTCCAAAAAATCTTTTTACATTTTGCTCTCCTATACGTTTAGGCAAATTGATGAACCAGTAGTTCTGTAGAATGGAATCAGGTAATAGTTTGTTGTCTGAATAGTAAAGCTTACTTACCTCTTTTGCCTCTATGTTACTCCCGATTCCACCTTGCCTGGCAAAAAATAGTGTTTCAATAAAGGGAGATACATTTTCTTCAAACTTATCTTCTTTATGCTTTACGTAATAATTAAATAACTTTCTATAAAACACCTGGCTTCCGCTAGCATTTGTTTCTTCACTAGTGTAGTTTTCTATTAGCTTAATTATTTGAGTTGGTTCCAAGTCTAAATAGCTGTCTAAAGCTCCCAGCTTGGAAAGAATATAGCTTAATTCATTTTTTTTAGGTGGTACAGGAAATCTAAAGAAATCTTCATCACCTGTATTTACTAAACGATAATCTCCTCCCAAGTTAAGGTCTGTTCCGATTAGAATTTTTTCGAAATGAAATTTAGTGCTTAACTGGAATTTGATGTATGAAGGATTACCATAGCAGCTTTTTGGATTGAAATGAAAGTAAGAAATTGTTTCATTTGGCTCAAGACAATTGAGCAAATTCTCTTTATAATAAACAAGTAAAAGAAGTTTATTTAAGTCAATTTCACCAACTTCTCTTATGTTTTTTATTTCATAACCTTCTCTTTTATATCCTTGTGTAGAATGTGGTAACCTTTGTTCATTATTTATAAATGTTATATAGCTCCATATAGCTATTGTGGGTGTTTGTGTTTTTTGAATTGAACAATACTCATTTACCCCAAGCCATTTAAAAAATTCTTCTAGTAGAACACCTTCTTTAGGGGGCAGGCTCCATAATTCTAAATTTTGAAGATAGTTCCCATCTTCATAAACACCTTCAAAGAGATATTCTGTGATATCGCCCGTATTATAACCTGCACCAAAATAGAGTTCTGTGGCATGACTAACTTTTCCTTTGCGATTAATCAAGGGGACTTTTGCCCTTACAGTTGTCTTCTCACCAGGATTATCGCAATATATGAGGTAAAGTGACCCAACCATTTTGTGAATTACTATATTATAATTAATGTCATTGTATTCAGCTTGGGAAGAATCAATAATGTTGTTTATCACATGGGTAATATCATTGGATCCTATATTCACAATTCTATCAACCACTCGCTTCAAAGGCCGTGAAGCATGTTCATTGGGTGATTGTGATGATTTTTTTTCTTTTATCTCAGATTCAAATGCTTCAAGAATTCTATTATACATTTTCATGGAAAGAACCTTCATTCGAGAATATTCAGGGATATTAAAGTTTCTAAAATCTCTGTTTGAAATGAAGGCTTGGATGTCAGAAGGTATCGGGCTAAATTGGTTTTCTTCAGATTCTTCGAGAAGAATGGATATTGAAAAATCACTTTTTTGTAATGCAGTAAACTCTATATCGAGAAGAATCCTTAATAGGACAATACGTTCTTCAATTGAGATATCATGGTGGTTTAAAGCTTGCTCTAAATAGCCAACTAATTCTTCAGTATTATATTTCTTTGTTGGTGTTCCACCTGAAATTTCCTCTGGTATTTGCTTTAATAGATTTGTAAATTCCGTTTCCACACCATTCCTAATTACCCAATCTGAGAATTCAGCTCCATAATAAATTGCATTCTCCTTTGTGCAGTATGAACCATCAACACAAGGATATATTTCAAGTTCTTTTTGTAGCTCAAAAAGCTTTCCATAAAAGGCATGTAGTTTATTGTTGCTACCAATGCTTGAAGGCTCTAAGAATCTATAAGCATTCCAATCACTTTTACCTATGATTCTTATTTTTGAAATGGCTATTTCACCAATAGCTTGAGCTATTTCTTTTAGCAAGAATTGATTGGTTTCACCTTTTAAAAGTTCATTTCTAGATTGGTTCAGCTCAAAAGTTGCATGAATTAAAAAGGGTAGGTTAGAACTTACTTCTGTTGGGAAGTAATTAAAAAACAAAGAGTCTTCGTCACTTAAATCATCTTGCCAGGCAATTTTGTATTGGTAGAATTTATCCTCAGCATTTGGATACGTTAATTCGCCAGAATTGTAAATGTGCCACTTATTATCGTTGATTCGAATGTGTGTTTTACTTTCATTTAGAAATTGTCGTACTATTTCCTTGTTTGAATAATCTGATCCTTTGATTTCAATTTTATCTGTATGATTTAAAAAAAGTAAGATACTCGGGCTAATAGTATTTAATTGTTCAAGAATTTCTTGTTCATCCTCCTTGTTATAAGTTAGCTCAATTATTGTTTCCCATGTTTGGTTTTCATCATTAGTCGAGCACTCTGGCATAGCCAGAATGGAAAATGG
>Ga0222653_1001193_pt1 | contig 13354 bp, 9 predicted proteins | sample AntAcemetagen419_FD_179856 | JGI IMG/M metagenome (GOLD analysis project Ga0222653, IMG submission 179856) | Saline water microbial communities from Ace Lake, Antarctica - #419 | ecosystem: Environmental > Aquatic > Non-marine Saline and Alkaline > Saline | place: Antarctica: Ace Lake | collected...
ACAAAATCATCTAACTATTTCTATCTACTAATAACTATGTTTATCTATCTCATATGCTTAAAATAATAACCTCCACTATATCACAAATCTTTAGCACTATATCATAATCCCCCCCCCCCCTTCCCCTCCGCTGAAACTGTGAATTACGAGAGCCGAGGTCCCCCATTCGCTCAGAAGCACAGTCCTTCCTTAAGCAATGGACCGGGGTATAGGAAAATATCGAGGTTCAATGTTCGACGTTCGTTTTGGAAAATCAAAATTCGACTATTGAACATCCTCCGGAACTCCAGCGTTGCGCTAACCGTAGCGATTCAAGCTTTGAAAGAAAAATAGCCCCCGTCGGTAGAACCGGCAGAGGCTATAATCAATTGATTTTATATAAACAGACGCTTATTTACGACGACGGAAGGCAACCAGTCCAAGCAGAGCGATGCCAACCAACACAATGCTGGAGGTCTCTGGAATAACGGTTCCGGCAATCGATACCGTATCCATACCAACCCATCCCCATGAGCCATGGTACTTCGATTTGCGTCGGAGCCCTTGGGCGACACAAAGAATTCATTTTGAGCCGTGGCTGTGACCGATGAGAGCACCATGGTAATCGCAAGTAGTAGTGATAATCTATTCATAATAAGTAGTCTTCGGTAGTTAATTTAAACGAGTTCTAAAGCTAAGCCTTCGTAGCAAACAGACATCTTTCGTGTGCCCTCGGGCGTATGGACTTTAATAGTCAGGGTACGCGTTTGCGTCATGCCTTCAAATTGCCCTTCACGATCTGAGATGCTTAAGGTCTGCTTTTTTTCATCCCATGCGATCGTGACTCTTGCGCATTCGCCTGCTTCGTAGCCATAGCCGTCGCCAGTATCTTCATACCAGACAAAGGAGACGTCCGCTCCGGTGTACACGTATAGGTCTAGCGGCCCTTCGGCTGCCACACCTGTATGCTGGATCACTGGTCCCATAGGAATGATTGAACCAGAGGGGATGAAAAGCGGAATACGCTCAATCGGTGCCCCGGCCTCTATCGTTGTGCCGCCAGGATGCACGGCTTCGGACCAAAAATCATACCAATCGGAGCCCAACGGCAGGTAGACAGGACGTGTTTCGGACAAGCCCTCCAATGGGGTCGATCTTACGCCGTAATACATCGGCTGGGTGACAGGACAAACCATCAGACTCGGACCGAAGAAATATTGATCAATCAAGTCAAAGGTAGCGGGGTCCTGCGGATAGTCCATCGCTACCGGGCGCAATAATGCGAGACCGGACGCGGCGACCTCAGCAGCCACGGAATAGATGTAAGGCAAGAGTTGGTAACGCAGACGAATGAACTTCGCGATGGTATCGTAAAAGCGCCCCCCTTCGTCCCCGAAGCGCCAAACTTCACGCGCAGCATCGGTTCCGTGCGAGCGGAACATCGGCAGGAAGCAACCATATTGCAACCAGCGGGTATAAAGCTCCCAGTAGCCAAGATCTGTGCAGCCATTATCGTTGGCAATCGGCTCTGTGCCATCCATCGGCCCGAGGCCACGACAGCCCGCCGAATAATCCCCATTCCAGAACCAACGCTCCGGATCGTTATCGACAAAAAACCCTCCGATATCGACAGTCCAATAGGGCTCACCCGTCGCACAAAAATTTACCCCTTCCGGAATAGAGCGTCGCAACCCATCCCAGGTTCCGCAAATATCTCCCGACCAACTGACGGTGCTGTAGCGATGCTGCCCAACATGAGAAGAACGTGTCAGGTTCAAGACGCGTTTCTCGTGGCTTGCCTCACGTTGCCCTTCATACATGCCCTGTGAGTGATAAAGAGAATAGGCCAGAATTTGCCCCTCGTCGATATAGCGTTTAGCCTGCGAGGTATTGATTTCCATGCGCAGCAGATGCTCTGGTTTCACCGCCCCTTCCCAATCGGCTTCAAAAGGCTCAGTGCAATCACACCACCACGCATCGACACCATTCGCAAAGAGCCCATCGCGGGCCTGCTCCCAATAAGTCTTACGCCCTTCGGCATCAAAGGCATTGTAGGTGGATTGATTCCCTAACATCAGCCCACGCTCGAGCAGCTCATTCTGGTTAGGGCAATCTCCGGTCATAATCGGCCAGATCGAGGTCATGAGCTTAACGCCCATGCCATGCAGTTCGTCGATAAAGGCCGCAGGGTCTGGAAAGCGTTGCGGATCAAACGACTTCTCTCCCCAGCCGTGACCGTCCGGCCACGACTTCCAATCGAGCACCATCACATCCAGAGGAATCTCGCGACGACGGTATTCCCGGGCGATGGAGAGCATCTCCTCCGCGTTGACATAGCGCTCTTTCGACTGCACATAGCCGAAAGCCCAGCGCGGCAGCATGGGAGGCGCCCCCGTCAAGGTGTAATAGTTCCGCGCGATGTCCGAGGCACTAGGCCCTGCGATAAAATAATAGTCTAACTGGTCGACGACATCGGCCCAGAGATAGGAACCACTAGTGTCATCGTGAAAAATCATCACCGATGAGCAGTCCATCACGATGCCGTAGCCTTTCGACGAGACGAAACAGGGCACAACAGACTTCATATTCTGTTGATACAGTTCCTGCGACTTACCACGCAGGTTACCGTAGCCTTCTTCATGCGAACCCAAGCCAAACAAAGCTTCATCCTCGGCAAAGGTGAACTCCAGCTTGGCTTCAAAAGCGTGACGATCGAAGACTCGATCGATAGGCGTAGCATCCGCGCGTGCGCCATCTATATTCTGCCCTTCTTCGATCGGGATATTTTGATCATACACATTTCGAAAAACCTCTTTATGAATCAGCGATTTGCCGCCGCGGGAAGGCTCCTCCTGAAACAAGTGTCCGTGCGCATCCATGTAACGTATCGCACCCGTGGCTTTTGACACTAGCAGGTGCAATGCTGAAGTAGCCATGAGTACGGACACATCCGTTTCTGTGATTTCAAAATCGGCGAAAGTAGCCTCCTTCGTCACAAGATGACTAGTGGTATCGATCAATTCGGATCCTTCGATATAGGAAACCCGAACAATGGATTCATTAACAAAGGCGATCCGAAGGCGCTTGTTGCCATATGTAAATATACAGGCTGTTGAAGTTTTTGTGAAGTGATACATAACTAAAAGCCCTTATTCTGAAACTAATCTGCGTTGCTTGAGGTCTTCCTGAATTTGCGGCTCGAGTTTCTCAAATCTAGTGTAAAACAGCACCGGAATCAGCGCGAGCGCGTAACAAATCGCAGGCACCCACACGAACCCCATCTCAATCCCTTTTACGGCCTCCGCGGTTTGCGCAACATTGGGGACATACCCGGTATAACCGAGAATCCAGGCAGGAATCGCGCCGCCGAGTCCGGCGCCCACCTTCAAACAGAAGACCGATCCAATAGACGTAAGCAAACCTACCGCTCGAACCCCAGTCTTCCATTCCCCATAATCCACACTGTCAGAGAGGAGAGAAAAGGGTAAGGCTAGGGCGACACCACTGGCCAGAATACCCAGGATCCACCCCACCATGGTAAGTGACAAAGAATTCATATTAATTCCCATCAAAAGAACCCCTTGCGAGAGTACAGACCCTACCAAACTCCAAGCCCAAATTGACCCCTTGGCCGCCCATTTACAAAACCACGGAATCAAGAAAATTGACCCTAGTGACACCACATCCAAACTGTTTGCCAGGGGAACCAGATCTTTACGATCTAAGGTGTATTCAAAGAAATATGGCACCATGGAAATGCGCGCAATAAAGGCAATCCAAAAGAAAAAACAGCTGCTAAAAATAATGATCCAGGGCCAGTTTCCTTTCATAGCGGAGAATCCACGCTTCATGGAGATAGACTTATGCTCCACCACCACGGTTTCTTCCAAATTACGGAAAGCAAAAAGAAAGAGCAGGAGAGAGCAGACCGCAAAAATGGGCATCGTCACCATGAAGCCCCGTTTATCGTCGCCCTGTCCGAAATATGCAATTAAAGGCCAAGCGGTCGCATTAACCAACAAGACGGCTGCCTTAGAACCAAACATCCGGTAACAAGTCAAGGTAACCCGCTCTTTAGGGTCAGAGGTTAAGGCAGACAGAATAGAGGTCACCGGCGTATTAATACCCGTAAAGATCGTGCCGGTTATCACATAGGTAGCTCCCGCATAGATAACCTTGGCCGTATATCCGATATCTGGAACCATAAACGTGAGCACCCCAAAAATCACAAAGGGAAAACAGAGCCAAAGAAACCAGGGGCGACTCTTCCCCCAACGGCTATTAGTTCGATCTAAAATCATCCCCCAGATCGGAGCGTCTACCGCATCCATCAATCGGGCAACTAGCAACAACGTTCCCGCGGTGGCAGCCGAAAACCCGGCCACATCTGTGTAAAACTTTAAAATATAAAAAGAAATAACGCAGAACACCAGTTGTCCAGCCATATCACTGGAAGCGTAACTAAAACGTTTAAGAGTTGAGGTAGGTTGAGTCACCATAAGTATCGACGCATTGGGTAAGAATATATGAAGAACATTGCACAACCCTCCCAAAATAACCTTCACTATATCACTAATTTATAGCACTTTATCACAAATACTTCATAGCCACCCGATCTCAAATACGGAAACTTTTAACCGTTTTTACCTTATAAATATGACTATTATTAACCACCAAGGGGTAATTACGATAGAACACTTTACTTATTCACTTACATACTTTAGCACTTTATTTTATAAAGAAACCCTGTTAGGGATTAAGTTCTTATGAAGACCATAACCGCCAATGGGGACAATTATTTCGGACGATCAGGGTTTCCCTTACTCGTGGGCCGAAGTAAGACCGATAGTGAACCTGGAGATCCCCCACCCCACCCCCATGACCTGACGGAAGTTAAGCACCGTCATGATTTCTCTGAATTGGTAATTGTGTTGAAGGGTCAGGGTATTCAGTGGCTGAACGGAAATGAGTTTCCTATCAACGTCGGAGACATTTTCCTTCTACAGGGACACCAGAGACATTATTTTCATCACCGAAAAAGTCTGGAAATGATTAATGTGATGTTCGATCCGGAGAAACTCTCCTTACCTGAAAATGAGTTAAGGCGTATGCCGGGTTATTGTTTATTATTTATGCTGGAGCCGGCCTACAGGACAGAGCACCAATTCGCTAGCCGACTACATCTCCAACCCCTTCAATTGGCTCACGTACAGGCGCTGTCGGATGATATTCAAAGGGAGTGTGATAAGAAACCCGATGGTTTCGAGGTCGTCTCACGTGCGAAGCTCTTGGTATTAATCTCCTATCTTTCCAGAATCTATAACCAAGTCGACACCACGGAAACCCAATCCCTCCTACGCGTCAGTACAGTAATCAGCGCCTTAGAAAATAATTATGCCAAGGCTTGGAAACTCGAGGAATTAGCAATCCTCAGTCATATGTCAGCCAACACCTTAATGTCCGTCTTTCGCAAAGGGACCGGTAAAACCCCTATTGAATACCTGGTGCGCATTCGCATTCAGCATGCAATGGAGTTGTTACGTCTGACTAGGTTAGCCATAACCGAAATTGCTTTTGAAGTCGGGTTTAACGACAGCAACTATTTCACGCGTCAGTTCAAACGTGCTACTGGGGACACCCCCAGTCAGTTCCGGGCGAAACAAAACAAAATGTGACAGGGTCCCTATTTACCGGTGTCTTTCGCTAAAAAAACGACGGCCTCCTTTTGATGCTCCTACCGAGGAACCAAGAGCCGGTGCATAGAAGACGATAGATGCGCGTCGGTAAAGCGCACCCCTTGAGTAGCGAGTATATCTATATGTGGCGGCGGAGATGCCCCACGCTCTGGATTGTAGCACTGCACATCCCCATACCCGAGATCATCCGCGTAAATGATCAAACTATTCGGGCGCCCTTCAGCATTCGACGCCTCAGCAACTACAGAAGTCGTCAATAATACTATCTAATAACCAAATGCTAGTCTCATAGTATTCAATTCATTAAAAATACGCTAAGAACATTCCTATTCCGAGGGCTCATCCTCTTTGATCCTGAAAGTTAGTTTTTTGCATCAAGATGCCCAATGCTCACCAGAAATGCATCCATCTCGTCTAAGGTACGTTGATAGAATTCAGTCGCAAACGGACTTCCGTGCTCGCCGCCTTTAAATACCACAAGATCACAACGACCGCCCTGTGCTTCTTGGGCTTGCTTATATTTATAGGCGGTCTCGATTGGAGTGTATCGATCCTTATCACCAGTAAAGAAGATGGTGGGTGGCGGATTCTTTCCGATGTTGTGCAGTGGAGAGAAGCCTTCCCAATACGCCTTCACATGGTCATGACGAAAGCCCCCAGGGCCATTATCGATCACCGCATTAAACAAAATCAACGCTGTGGGCTTTACAGGTAAACTGAGATCGTCCCCTTCCGCATTGAAGCCCTCACAAAACGCGGTTGCCGCAGCTAGGTGCCCGCCCGCAGATCTACCACCGGCAGAGACCCGCGATGCATCAATGCCGAGTTCGTCCGCGTGCTTGTAAATGTAACGCATCGCGCTTTTGGAATCTTCGAGGCAAATGTTTGGCTGCAACCCGTCGAGGTCGGTGCTGTATTCGGGAGTGAGCACAATCATACCGCGTTCCGTTAAATACGGTGCAATACCATTAAACTGACCAATACCGCCCATATACCAACCCCCACCAAAGATCATGACGGAGGCGGGCAGTTTTGGATCGCCCGCTTTCCACGTCGACGGATACCACACCTTCATTTTCAAATCTGCATCACCCACGATGCGGTAGGTAAACTCCGTCGTGATCGGTGCACCATCGTTCGCCTCAGTTGCTGGCATGACGACTGGCTGATAACCCGATTCCGGCACAGGCTGTTTGAACTCGATAGTGTGCAGTTGTTTGGGATTTAACGTAACAGGGCCGAGAAGCCCCGAGTCGATCAACTGCCCATGCTTATTGGCCAGAGTGTTGCTTACCTGAACCGTTAATTGATTCTCCCCTGCTTTCAAATGTGAGGTAAGATCCTGTGTATATGGCGCCCAGAGCATCGGCTCGAGTACTTGCCCGTTGATTTCAATCAGCACGACATCCTTGACCGTGCCGAGATCGACATGCCATTGTCGCTGCGCATTGAGAGCCTCGGTAGGTAGTGTAAAGCGAATCGTATATCTCGCGGTACCAGAATAGTCAGGACGTAGATTCGTCCAAGAGCCCAACTGCACCGGGTGAGGTTTATCACTGCCATCAAGGAAACGAAGTTCCCATCCCGACTCCAATCGATCAGCGACGGGCAAGGCTACTGTCTTCAAATCAGCGACATAGCGTAGTCGATTAAAACTACCCTCGAGTTCGAATTCCCCTGCGGCATCCGTTAGCAAAGTGGCCACAAAGCTACGGTCAGAAGTCGCTTCGACTGACAGCACTTCAACAGACGCTGGTGCAGCTAGTAGGTGTGGCACCTCAGCAGGATCGGCTGCGTCATTCTTAAAGACCACGACCTTAGTCTGATACGGATTGAGTTTTAGTGGCAGATGGATACCCCACTCTCCATGCGTCGAATAGACGGGTGCGAGGCTCTGCGTACCCGTCTCAGGATCCCAGATCTCCGGCACCTTCTTATCATAGAAATATACGGTAGGCTCTACCGCGGTCTCTCCTTCGTTCATCAATAAATACACGATCGCATTCTCACGCTCGCGCTTGATCACCCTAATGTTTGGATAGGCCTGCTCGAAGCGAACCGCACGCATCTGTGACTGACCGAATGGGCCGGTCACTTGTTTTAGTAATGCTGGAATACCATCCTTTTTCTTAACAAAAGCGGTCCAACCACGACCATAACGATGCGGCGTCGCGCTTGGAGTTTCACCAAAGACTTTTTTCAACAAGGCCAGAAGTTCTTCATCACGCCCTTCAAGTTCTTCTTCCGGTATAAGGTGCGTGGCGATCACCGCGCCGCCAAGTTCGACCATCGCATCAAGCCTCTGTAAGGCTTCGAGGCTGAGCGTGTGTGCGCGTGGCACGACGATCAGGTTGTAACGTTGATGCCCAACCTGCATGCCACCATTCACGGGCACAGCTTGCGTCTTCATGATCGGATTTCCGTTCAAACTCGTTTCATCGACGAGATCGAAGACGACCTGGTTATCTTCCAAAAGATAGTAGACCTCGGTAAAGGCAGGATTCATCAAGCGTCCGTCCAAATTCATTTCGTCGGCATAAAGCGTACTGGTTGGAACCATCAAACCGACGGTGGAGAGCGTTTTACCGAGGCTCATTTCCTGTAAGCGACCATTCCAAATATTGAGTTCATCCTGTACAGACCACCATGTACTTGAAGGATCAAACGGCGGGGCATAGCCGACAGCATCGGGATTGGTCCAATACGCATGATACGACGCACGATTACAACCACGCACCATAAGGAATCCGTTCACATAACGCACGATATCCGGCGTCACATCCCACCCATAGCCACCATAGACTTCGTAGAGCACATGCTGATGGCCTTGCTGATGTGCCGAGCTGGTCGCCCAGCGCGAGATCAGTGAGCGCTTACCTGGCATGATTTGACCGTAGATCGCATCTACACCAGGGACATTGGAATATTGATTCATCTGCAGACCACTGCCACCGTTGAACGCACCATATGGTGGTGCGCTGTCGATCACCGGATTCGTCATAAAGTCGAGTCCATGCGACGCACACCACTCCCCTTGCAAACGCGCAAACGGCTCTGTCCAGCCCTCGATCATCTGCTGATAATACGGCGCACGAAGACGGCGACCTTCGCGACCTAGATCATTAAACACAGCCGCTAAGGTGGTTCCAATTTCATGGCCACCTGCGAGTAGGTTCTTCTCAAACTGTGCGCTCCACGCCTTGCCCTTTGACGCAGTAGAGTGTGGCTCGTCGCTCCAAAAGCCCTTGAAGGTGTTGCCGATCGCCCAAGGATAGCGACGCACGATCTCCCCATAGGTGATTTGCAAGTGACGTTTGATCGTATCGGGATGATACAGGTCGGGATAATTAAAAGGCATCTTGGTATCCTTGCGCTTCATGAAAAAATTAAGCGACCACTCACCTGCTGGGGCATACCAATATGCAGGTTCTGCTTGAAATCGGTCGGATAAATCTAGGATGCCTTCCGCCTGTAGCTTGCCATCCACGACTGGAACCGCGGCAACAGAGAACACTTCGTCGGCAGATGCCGATGGCCCCCAGAAGCGCCATTGTGAATTGTCATCGCATAAGTCTTCATAAATGAGACCATCACTCATCGAGAGCACCCGAATGTTATCGTAACGCCCACGGCAGGGATGTGGCAGATAAAAACCAATAGTTCCCTTGGCATACGTATCGTCGATCGTGACATCAACGGAGACCCCATCAATGAAGGTCTCGATACGATTTCCCAGCATCACCATTTGGACCGAATACGGCTTTTCTTCGATGCTAGTGAACGGAAGCTTCACCGGAGGTAAATGCTTTATTCCTTTACCATCTTTGAGAACAATCTTCTTCAACGCGGGAACACCCTGTCCGAGACTGGTGCGATCCGAAATCGCCCAAACGTAACCACTGGTCGTGGCTTTATCGGCACGAAACATCCATGCGGTATAGGTATAGTTGCCCGGAACCAAGGGGTTGCCCGACCACGGTAGTGGAGTAATATCGATCTGAAATTTGTAGTCCATCCAATTGCCACCCTTGTTGCCAATGATCGCTTCCGTCGCCCGTGCGTTCATCTCACCATTTTGGTACGTAATTGTTGGTGGTATATTATGATAGCCCGGGAAGGACGCCTTCAAATTCACCATACGCCCCCCCTTCTCCGCCACGTTCACATGCAGAAGTTTCTCAGCGCGCAGATCAGGACGCGGGTCCAGCGTAAGCTCATCGTTAATTTTGCCACCCGGGACCACTTTCTGTGCCCCGTGACCGGTGGGGATATGCTGATCGTTCGTCAACCAAATCGACATACCTAATTTCTCCGCAGTACGAAGCACATGCTCAAAAAGTAGATAAAACTCTTCGGTATAGTAGCTAGGATTCGAGCCCAACGGAAACATCATAACCCCTCGAAAGCCCGCGGCATACATCTCGTCCATTTGTTCGTCGATCACCTCCGGCGTCATCGGTGTCGCGTGCCAGAACCATAAGATGCTTGGCATACTCTCATCTGGTGGAGTCACAAAAGCTTCGTCTTGTAACGGGGTTTTTTCTAGTAGAGCGGCATAAGATGGACTTACCGTAGCAAGTAACGAAAGCACCAAGGGTGCGAATTTATGAACGTTGAACATACTAAGTAATTCCTGAGGTCAGATAGTTTATTGTTAAAAAAGGGTTAATGCGTCTTTGGCCAAACTTTCATGCGTACTTGCTTCGGTTGCTCGCCCGCGAAGGGGCCCGCACCAGTGGGCTCGAAATCGTCGGTGATCACCTCGGCACCCTCACTCCCATCGCACCAATCCGTTAGGTCATGGTTGCCGCCGACACCTAGAATCATAGACTGAATATTTATTAACTCCGCAGCACCCGAATCCCCATTACCCGAATCCAACGATATAACCACCAGCTCTTTACTCGCCGCCTCTTTAAGCCAGTGACCATTTAGGTACATCGCTCCCGAGTGGTGAGCCTTCTTCGCTTCATACCAAGCACCCTGTAGACACTCATTATAAGGATTAACATCACTGAAATAACTCTTCGGCAAGCTCAGCTTCCAGGTATCATCTTCAACCAGCGTCGAGTCCGTCACCACTTTGGATCCTTTGATCCCGACCTCCATATCGGGAGCCGCGCGATACAAGATGCGTAGCTCATCCGAAAGGCCACCGCGTGGTGGATTAATGCGTTCACGATAAACACCTTCTTGCACGGTGATGACATCCCTTGACTGAGCCATCTCAGCGACCTTGGAAATAGTTAAAAACGGCTTTTCCGAACTACCAGAAGCGTGATCGTTACCCGCCTTTAAAACAGGATACTCCGTAGCCGACAACCCGCTCGCGACAAGTAGTGCCGTCGCCCCTGTTGATAAAGGTGTTCTCTTGTTCATAAAATAGTTGTTTCCATATTTTGCGAAGTACTTGGCCAGATCTTGACCCGAATCATCGGGCCATCGTAGGTGGAGGAAGGAACGGTATACATACTACTGGAGTCATACGGATTTCCGAAATAATCGCAAGCAAACCTGCTTAGCCAGATCACCCGTATTGATCATCGGTACTTCATACGTAATCTGTTCGCGAGATACGGGGGATTGCACAAAGGCATCAGGTGTCACGCGAATATCCGGCATAACCTTCAAAAATACATCCTGACAAATGCCACGGCAGTTCTGATTATAATCCTCGAACAACCCGCAGGTTCTGTCTTGAGGCATCTTAACCAGCAATACGTTTTTTCCTACATATAGGTGATCGGTACGACCAAACGCAAATAGACTGTAGGAATAGCTCCGCTTCCCAACCTCTACGTCATTCACCTCAACGCGCACCACATGACGCACCCCACCGAAATGGATCAACACACGCTGCTTCGATGCGATTTTGGGAACCTCAAACGTCTTCCTATACACCGCGGACTTACCAAACCACTTCGTTGGATAATCCCAAACATTCCAATGATCCTTCCCCCACAAGTGGTTCTGTCCGGCATAGGAACCCGGCACTCGGACCTCCACGAACTGATTTCCGCCATCCACCTTCAACTCCCAGGTTCCATTCAGGCAAACCTCGCTATGCAGCGGCGTTGCGGTTTCTGTTCCGATCAAGGAACCTGCGTCCGATAAATGTATACTAATAATGTGTCGGGCTCTCATAGTCGAAGATTCCCTGCTATCGCAGTGCTTTAACTCGTTCGTCCTTACTGGAGATAACATAACGCCAGCAAACTAATCGCTAATGCTGTAATGAACTTCTTCATCCTAGTAACCAATTTCTGACCTAGTTACCTAATTGCACTCGTTTAAAACGAATAACTTTTTGAAAAACCCTCAAATCACAGGGAGTTTATCACACAAATGGAAAGTGGATACCATAATTATATAACAGGTTTTCATCAAATATACCAAAACGACTCCCCCGAACCACCAGTTGAATCCGTGAAGGCAGAGAGTCATCGTTCCCCATTCACACAAAGGGTATGGCCTGTGAAAAAAAGATACGCCCGAAGCCTGAAGATTTAAATATAGGGTCAGCGCAATGGAATTCCACGAATCTGCATTCGCTTTCTTTTAGAATCATAGAAGGCACAAAGGATGGTCCTACCCTTCGGGGTATTGACCCATCGGGTTGAACCAAAGGTACGCCAATCACCGTCATTATTATATTGAAACACGACGTTAAGTAAACGTTCCGAATTTGAAGAGGGATCAAAGGATGTGATTTTTCCTGAGGCAGCAAACAATGTCGTTGTACCAATAACCCCACGAATATCGCTCCTTGAGAAATTGATAAGTTTGTAGGATCCTTCTGGGAAACCCTCTACGTTTCTGTCAACAGCCAAAGCCCCGTAAGGTTGTTTACCGCCAGATGGAATGAGTATGAGAAGAGGCTCTTTAATCGCACCTGAAATCTTAATGCGAGCGAGGATCGGATAGGCATCTATACCATCTTCCATTGTTTTACGGGTGTAGAGGGCTACTTCGCCCTGCTCGGAGAGATAGGTGTTGAATGGACCAACGATATTAGCCGTGGAAAGGGTGATTTCATCGTATATGCCCTCTTCGGTCTTCAGGAAGATCGTTTTGTGGTTTACCGCATACTTAAAAGCAAAAAAGGAAACAGTGACCGAGACAGGCTCAATCTCCGGTGCTTGTGCGCAAAGAGAGGTTACCGACAGAAAAAAAGCAATCGTGGTGAGAAAAATAATTTTCATAAGGGAAGAGTAGCGCAAGCGCTTAAATTTCATCAGGTTCGAGCCAACGGAAGGAGACAATTTCGAAACCACGACCAAACCTCTGATTTACGATAGTGAGTGCCTCTGTATCCGTCGTCGGATCATTTGTTTCATCCACAAAACTATGTTCACGTTGGATAATCGCTTCGCACCAAGCCTTGAGAGTGTCTCCGCCTATTGTCGTTTCCCCGTAGGCACGAATCCGAAAGGTATCGCCACGAACCGTGAGGGATGGAGCGAGCCGATTGAGTAAATCTGCTTGGGTGATCTGGGTGGCGGCACCGTCTGAGCTCATTCCTGTTCCGCTACCCGAACTGGTTAACTCGGAATTATTCTTAGGAACGGTGTTGTGACATCATGCTAAATAATTTGACGTAAGGGGGCGCAGGGCTATCACCGTGTCTCTCCAGTTGACTTGATTCCAAAGACTATGCCTGAAGCACCTTATGACTTGAA
>Ga0222653_1001195_pt1 | contig 13334 bp, 13 predicted proteins | sample AntAcemetagen419_FD_179856 | JGI IMG/M metagenome (GOLD analysis project Ga0222653, IMG submission 179856) | Saline water microbial communities from Ace Lake, Antarctica - #419 | ecosystem: Environmental > Aquatic > Non-marine Saline and Alkaline > Saline | place: Antarctica: Ace Lake...
GAGTCGAGACGGATTATTGGGGGGAGTGCGATTTTATGCAGATCATTTTCTAAAAATCCCCTCCGAATCTGACGATGCTCCTTTAAGGGGCTACCAAGCGACCAAAATAGCATTAGGCTACGGATTTGGGCTTGATATTGAGGCGACCAAAACTAGATTTGAAATAGTGCCCAGAATAGGCATGCAAAAGTTTCGGGTCGAAGTGCTTTCTTTCGATGGCCAGTATGAATTGTTTGAATTACCTAATGCCCTTTATCTTAGCTTAGGTGCCGCAATGGTGCAGGATCTTTTTGAAATTGCATTTATGCGAATAAATTACAATCAGGATTTCATCATAAGCTTAGATCAAGGAGAATCGGGAGAACGGGCATTTGGTGTAGACTTGTTTTTCAAAGGGCCTCAAATTTCTAAAGTTTTTAATCTTGGTTTTTTACTTTATGGACAACAGAGTACAACCGAGTTTGTACAAAAATCTACGACACGTAATGACATTGTTTTTAGTCAACAATATTATGGATTGGGTGTGACGCTGGCTTGGTAGGGGTCAGTCCCTTTTTCCATGCTAAACTTAGTAACTCCAAATTACCCTAAAGCTTTTGCATCATTTCGACTCCCATTGCTTTTACTCAATCGGCCCATAGACTTGTTACTGGCGGAATCTAATATTGTGATGTAATTACAATGAGTTATGTTAATAATGCTAAAGTTTTTATAGAATATACCGATAACAAACTGCCACTCTCAAGTTATCCATGACATGACTAATTTTAGAGGTTTTTTATCGCGGCATTTAAAGCAGTTTTACCAGCGCGAATCCCCGTTACATGTATTGCCTTGAGCTGTGCCTTATAGAATCTTTCACCACTATTAGTTTCAGCAAATTTTCTATAGGCCTCAATTTGTCTGTCAGTAAGTTTTCTCATGGCATAGGCGAAATATTTGAAGTGTGTTTCTTCGGTGCGTCTTTCGTAGTGTAGGCGCTTGGACTCTAGAATTGTTTTGATAGCATCTTCATCAATCCTCTCTGATTTAGTTCTATAACCATTTATGGCCATTTCAATGCCGTAGTCAGACATGACTCTTTTTTCAGACTCTTGCTTCATTAATTTAATTGCCATGAAGCAAGACTTTAAAGAATTCAAGCGATTATTATTTAGCTTATTATTGCCAAAAAAAGCATTTGCCTTTTGATCAATGTCTTTGCGAAAATAGCTCGATAGGTTTTTTAGAATAAGTTTGCCAATAGCCGTTTCTTGCCATGCGCTAATATTCTTAACATCAATGTCCACGAGTTCTTTGGCTAATGCTAAACGGTAGATCTCTTTGAGATTTGAGGTGACGTAAATTCTCTTACCTAAGTTCCGAATTTTTTGAGCATTTTCTGGCTCGATAGCATTGCTCTTTGATTTTTCTTCTAGTGTCTCATTAAAGACTGATTGCCAATCGCGAAGGCGCAAAGTAGTTTTCTCATTCCTTAGGATTGAATCAACTTTTTTCATATCAATGGCATGTGCATTTGATGTCAATAGTAGACATAGAAGTAATAATATTTTCATTACATTATCCCGTTTTTGTTTACCCTATTATAGGCTATTTAATCGAGATTACCAAAGACACAGGGCATATTTACTTAGGAGTGGTGATAGCCAGTGCCTTTGATGATGTTGTAAGCACGGTAGATTTGTTCAGATGTTAGTAACCAGGCCAAGTCACCTTGTAAGACTAACTTGGATATACTCCACAGGTAATGGGCCGATTTCCTGTGAGCATCTTCAAAGCCATAGGCTCCCCCGATAATAAATTGGATGGATTTGTATTGAGGGTTGTCAGTCCACTCTTTGATTTTGGTGGCGAATTGTTCGGAAGAATATATTTTGCCGCGTTCATCCAAAAGTACGATCAATGCACTGTTGGTTTTGCATTGATCGATTAGTTTGGCAATATCGGTATTGTCTTTTAGGATTTCAAATTCTGGCGAACAAAATCCTTCGAGCCTTTTTTTGTAGATATTAACCCACGACGTGGCTTCTTTGAACGAAGGCTTTCCAATTTTTGTTACGCGAACTTTCACCTTAGAATAATCTACTTATGTTGCGTCGACGGTTTTAGCATCTGGCCATAACGATTCCATGGCATAAAAATCTCTAACGCCATCAAAAAAGATATGAATAAGAGTTGAACCATAATCCATTAAGATCCAGTTGCCACTTTGTTTGCCTTCTATGGCTACAGGTCTTTGGCCAAGCTTTTTAAATTCAGCTTCAATTTCATTGGCTATTGCGACTGTTTGCTTGTTGTTAGATCCAGAGCAAATAAACTGATAATCGCAAATATCTGATTTGCCACGTAAGTCCAATATTACAGGCCGCGTCGCCTTTTTGTTGGCAGCAGCGTTGGCAGCAGCTTTTGCTAAAGTTAAGTTATCCATTTCGTATTCCCTTTCGCACCTAATAATGGTGCTTGTTTTCTATTTCTTTTGCGACTTCTAGGGGAAGCCAGTTTTCTTTTGGTGAAAAGCCTTTCGCGAACATTTTTCGAATTTCACTACTACTTGCATCGCTGATATTGGCATCTATTAAAAATACATAGCTGTCGAAATCTGGAAATTGCGCTATTTCCCCTTCTTTGAACCATTGATAAGGAGTTTCGATGCTTTTTGCAAGATCTTTGAAAAGGCGCTCTAGATTTTCGGACACACGGGTATTTTTGGGAGACTTTCTTCTTATTACGATGAGAGAGGCCATCTCTAATATTTGCTTAGGGTTCTTCCAGTCATGGAAGCTCGCAAGTTGATCCTGGCCTATTAATAGTCCTATGGTCTTGTTTTTATGCAGAGTTTTTATCATCTCAATTGTTTGCAGGCTGTAGTTGGGCTTAGAGAGTTCTGCTTCGATATTGGACACGATAATTTGTGGCCCAATGTTCTCAAAAGCGATCTTGCTCAGCTGTAGCCGCGCGTTAAAATCTAGGTGGGGAGTTTTATGAGATCCTGCAGCACCAGCTGGTGCTGGTGCCGGTAATATGTAAATTTGTGCCTTTGGAAAGATGCGCGCCACAGTTTCAACGCACTCCACGTGTCCCTGATGAGGAGGGTCAAAAGTCCCACCAAATATTATAAGATCAGGTGCTGTAGTGCGGGTGTGCTTCATAGGCGATTGGCTCAATAAAAAGTTCAGGTTCTTCAAGTTTGGCTTTTTCTTCGCGCACTAGCTCGGCCAATCGACGTTTTACCTCGATGACTCCCTGTCCATTTACTGAAGAAAGGGTCAGCACTTCGACGCCCATGTCTGTAAAGCTTTTGATTAATTCGCTTAAGTATTCTTCGTCAGAAATAAGATCAGTTTTAGTCAGCAAGACAATGAAATGTTTACTTGCAAGATCTTCACTGTATGCTTCAAGCTCAACCTTTAGGTTTTCAAAGGCTTCAATGGGATTGCGCTCCCACTCAGGTGCTTCAATGATATAAGCAACCAAGCTAGTTCGTTCTAGATGCCGTAGAAATTCGTGGCCCAAGCCGCGGCCATCACTGGCACCTTCGATCAGTCCCGGTACATCGGCAACAACTATAGAGTCGCCATATTCACCACCTTCGGTGTCAACAACACCAAGGTTAGGTACTAATGTTGTAAAAGGATAATCAGCAACTTTGGGGCGAGCGGCAGAAATACGACTTAAAAGGGTTGATTTGCCCGCATTAGGAAACCCTGCAAGTCCGACATCAGCGAGTAGTTTGAGTTCAAGCTTTACTTCGATTGAAACACCGATACCACCCGGTTTAGATTCTCTAGGAACCTGATGTGTTGATTTTAGAAAACGTATATTCCCTAGACCTTTGGAGCCACCTTCAGCAACGAGCAATTTCTGGCCGTCTTCAAGAACTTCACCAACAGGTGCCCCTGTTTCATTATTCAAGGCAATTGTTCCCAAGGGAACTTCGATAAATCTAGGTTTACCGCAGCGTCCCGTACGTGCTTGAACACCACCACGAGCACCGTCTTCTGCAGCGTAAACTTGTTTGTATCTGAGAGTGCTTAGAGTGTTTAAGCCTTTATTACCGATTAAGTAAATGTCGCCACCGCGTCCACCATCACCACCATCGGCGCCTAATTTAGGGCGTCCTTTGGCACACATGAAGCTAACTAAGCCATCACCACCGTCGCCAGAGCGAGCAAATATAACTGTTCTGTCTATGAAATTCATAGTTCATCACCTATTCAAATAATTTCTTAGTTTCGGGCAGTGGGAAAAAACGTGCAGAAAGGATTCTCATTAGAGTCAAAGATATTTCTAAAACACCCTGCATTTCCTCTGGTTAAGGAAACTCAGGGTGTTGGGGGTATTTAAATATATTAAGCTTGCGCGGGAACGATGCTTACACGTTTTCCAGATTTGCCAAAGCGTTCGTAAAGAACAACTCCGTCAACTTTTGCAAACAAAGTAAAATCGCGACCACGGCCAACATTCTTGCCTTCTTTGATCGATCCACCGACTTGGCGAACTAAGATGCTTCCAGCAGAGACATTTTCGCCACCGTAAGCTTTGACGCCACGGTATTGAGGATTAGAATCGCGACCGTTTTTACTACTACCACCGGCTTTCTTGTGAGCCATAATGCATATCCTTACTACGGGAGACTGTGCCCGTCATACAATTAAGAATTAAGAATTAAGAATTAATTTTGTTAATCTCTAAAACAGTAATCGGCTGACGATGTCCGTATGTTTTCTTGTACTTTTTACGACGTTTGTACTTGAAAACAATTATTTTATCGTCCTTGGTTTGGCTCTTAATAGTAGCCTCAACCTTTGCACCAGAAATTAATGGTGCGCCTAACACTACTTTACTTCCACCAAGCATCAAAACGTTATCAAAAGTGAATTTATCACCTTCATTTCCTTGAACTCGATCGATTGTCAGAGTTTCGCCTTCGCTTACTTTGAATTGCCTAGATCCGGCTTTAATTACAGCGTACATAGTACTTCCTATTTCGTCGTCTGCTTCTGGTAGTTCTGTTGCGTTTACAAAGAACAAACTCAGCCTGTGAGAGCCTGACATATTGGACAAAAGTAGGGCATATGTCAACCGTAAAGCGTAGTGATTATAAAAGGGGCTAACCCCCCAGAACCCTTGCGTATCAAAGGTTCTCGAATGTGTTTCTCTATACAATACAATGATATACTCAGTCTATGGCTGATTTAAAAAGAAATTCTGGTTCAATTTATTACGAAGTCAAAGGTAGTGGCCCCCCATTGGTCATACTGCGAGGCTTGGGACGTTCAATTCGTCACTGGCTGGGGTATGATGACGAATTATCCAAGTATTTCAGAGTAGTAACGATTGATAACCGGGGCATAGGCAAATCTACGCAGCCCCATAGCCCTACTGATACTATCTATGATTTAGCGCAAGATGTGCATGATATTATCGAGGAAATTGGTGAGACATCGGCCCATATTATGGGCGTCTCGTTAGGGGGCATGATTGCTCTTGCTATGGGGATAAAGTTTCCTGAAACCTGTAAATCTATCACAGTAGTTAATACCTCAATTGCAGGACTTCGAACCCTTAGAATGACGATACCTGGAATCAAAGTCGTACTCGGTGGGCTTACAATTAGAAAAGACACTCTGCACGATAACTTGGCTAACCTGCTGGTGGGGTCAGATTTTAGTGCGGAGCAAAAAAAGAGCTTTGCTCAAAAACTTATAACAATTGATGAAGAAGGTACTGGCGCCAATACGACGCCTCTTTGCCAGTTGATTGCAGCAGCGCGATTTACTGCAAAGAAAGACCTGGCCTCGATGCAGGTCCCCACACTTGTTGTTTATGGTGGTGCAGATTATTTTGTTTCCAACAATAACAGCAAAAAAATATTCGCATTACTCCCTAATGCTGAAGAGCTTGAAATCCCAGGAGCTGGTCATGAGCTTTTTGTTGATAAAGGCAAGGAATTCTTGAAGCCCCTACAGGATTGGGTAAGGCGCAATAATTGAATCGAAGAACATTATAGTTTAATGTTCTTTATAGGCACCCATTATCAATGTCGGGCAAAGCTGGCCACCTTCTTATAAGAAGGCAAGTTACACGATACTTTGGAGATGCGGTATTATACCTATGAACTCAATTGAGGAATTCATATTCACTCGGTAATCGCTGATCGTAAATGGGGTCATATTCTATTTCTATATCAGAAATCCCCCCATCGGACAGACCTAAGAGTCACTTTGATAGGAAATTACTACCCTTTAAAGACTGTTCTTGCCTAACGCGTACCCCGTAAATGGTTATAACCTACTTATATTACTAAAGAGAGAATGGCTCGCTATGTGCATAGTAACTGTTGCACATAAACATATTTTTACGAAACGCTGGCATATTAAATGTCGGTGAGTATTGGGAAAACTTTAGTGGCGAATCAAATTAAAAATTCTGCACCAAGCTCACTTATGGACATTAGTCCTAAAAGCGCAGTTTTGCCTGTCTCTAACAAGAGCGCAGAAAGAAGTGATTCCCATAAAAGAACATTCCAAGACGAGTTAGCTCCCAAAAAAGACCTAGCTGAAAGAAGTGAGAAACCTCAAGACCTAAAAGATCGTACAAAAGCAGATGTAGAGCGAACAACTGATGAGTTGAGTCGCAGTGCCTCCGAAAAAATGATGGTACCCACTGAGGAAGTAGTTGAAGAAGGACAATCGGGTTTAGAATTGCGCCAATTAAGACGTGAGAGTTTAAAGCCCCTTAAACTAGCGGCAAATAAAAATGGAGAAATAGTTCAAGATGTTCCTGTAATTGCCTTTCTCAAAGGACAGTTAGAAAAGTTAGAACCAAAAGATATTCCCTCTTTAATCAGTTCTAATCAATTTATTGCTGGTGCGCTTGAAGAAGGCGACATCGGAGCTTATCTAAATAAAGAGATGCCGGTAGATAAAATTCTCGAAGCATTGACGATTCCGAATTCGGTTGTACAAGAGTCAATCGCTGCCGGACTTGATCTAAAGCAAGTCGTGACACCTGCGGATATGCTGCGTAGTTTGGGAGTGGATCCTTCTAGAGTACAAGCGGAACTGACAAACCTAAAAAATAATTTACAATCCAAAGGCGTCTCTGGGTACATGCAAAAGGCAGCGATGCTCAAGGGTTTGCAGCCTAATCAGTTGCCGGAGCAAGACTTAAACACACCCATTCAGAATATTCCGGTTGGTGAATTGCCGAATGTAAAGAACCCCTTCGCGCAAACATCGCAGATTGCCATAAATCCCATTGATACTAAACTAAATAGTCAGCCGCAAAAAAGCCAACCGGTGCAGCCAGTAGACACTTCATCTGCAAAGGGCTCACCTGTTGAAATGGGCTCTACTGGTTTAGCAAAAGCAATTACGGTACCGGTGCCGAGTGATTTGAACCAGACGCAACAATCTAATGTACAGCCATTTTCTGGTTCTCCCGTAAATGAGCCACCAAAAATGCACTCTACTGATGTTGACCCGATGGTTGCTATGCAAAGAAAAATGCAATCAGCGAATGTAGTTTCAATTGATGTGAAAAACATGGGCACTACGCCAGATACGCAAAGTACTAGTTCTGTAAATGCAGGCCAAATATTGCAAAACAATCAGATGATGCAACAAAATCTGGGCAAACCAGAGCATCTAAATTATCAAAATATAGTTAAAGATGCCGCTAAGGAAGATTCGCAGATGATGGCATCAATGAAATCTCCCGCTGCGCTTGCAACAGCAGCAACGGTGAATAAACAAACGACACCAACAACAAAAACAATGTCTATTGATGAATTGCAATTGGACACAAGCAAGTTTTCGTTGAGTAGAGGAGAAATTTCGTTAGACGATAGCAAAGAAGATTCTTCGCAGAATTCTTCGGGAGATAGATCATCATTTCTTGGTAAAGGTTCGGAACAATTCTTCGCCAATTTAAGTACAGAGCGTTCGGAGTCTAGCACTAGCAATTTTGCCGACTTTACAAACATGAAAGAATCCAACTTCAAAAGTGAATCTTTGCCTACTTCCGAGCGGGCACAGCTTGTCCAAAACATTATGGACAAAGCAACCTCTATGATTAAGAACGGCGGTGGAAGCATTAATTTAAATCTAGATCATATTGGTCTTGGATCATTACAGATGGCCGTTAATTTGAAAGACGAACGCGTAGATTTGAAAATTATGACAAGTTCAGATCGTGTGCGTGATTTAGTAGCGAATGAGCTAGCCGGGTTAAGAGATGCCCTTTCGGTTCAGAAGTTAGATCTAGGATCAGTTGATGTGGGCATAGAAGGCAAAGAAGGCAAAGAAGACTCTAGAGCTTTCCAAAACAACGATCAGCAGCAACAACGAAAACAGTTCCAAGAGCAATTAGCGCAAGATTTTGGAACTCAGCAAAGTAAAATTGGTTTTTCATTAGATAGAGACTACAGCGAAATCGCTGATGGCTTGTCCGACGTTGTTAAAAGTTTTAATCGTCCGATGAACTACCGAAGCAATGGACACATCGAGGTTAGAGTATGAGTACCGTACAACAGAGAATCAGTCCCCACGTATCACCGAACAAGTTAAATCTTGATACCGGCAGCAGCACTACGGGCTCGGCTCTTATGGGTGGTGAAGTTCCAGATAATCCGGTTGACTTCAAATCACTAATGCAAAGATCAAATTATGAAACGCAGATGAAGCGCATCGCTACCGATAATGGCGGCGATATCGTCGCTGATTCTAAAGAAGATTTCCTCGAAAAGATGCAAAAGAGAAATGACCCTTTGCACAATAAAAAACCAAGCGCAGAAATGGATAAGGACGCATTCTTGAAACTGTTCGTAACGCAGTTGCAAAATCAAGATCCCCTAAATCCAGATGATTCTGCGAAGATGGCAGCTAACCTTGCTCAATTCCAAGGTCTAGAACAAATGACTAACGTAAATAAAAACCTCGAAAAACTTTCAGGAGAGCAGTCACTGGGACGTGCAGTCGGCTTGATCGACTTTGTCGGCAAAGAAGTCAAAATAGAGGGTGGTAAATTCCGCTTGTCGAATGGCAAGACTACAGATGCGCGTTTTGCATTAAATGAGGCGGTTCCTCAAGCGATACTTCAGGTGCGCGATGCCTCGGGTGCGGTTATCGCCAAGAAGGAATTGGGTAACCTTGAAAAAGGTGATCATAAAGTTGCATGGGATGGTAAGGCAGAAGATGGCAAAGGTATTAATAATGGTCTGTATACCTTTACGATTGCCGCGCAAAATCTAGAAGGAACCGAAGTTCCTGTGGCTATCACTAGTACCGTGAAAGTTACGGGAGTTGATATTCAAGAAGCCGGTGGTGCGTTCTATACTGAGCTGGGCAAAATCTCAGTAGATAAAGTATCTTCCGTAGGAGACATGGACTACAGCCCATTAAGAGAAATTCAAAAGGATAAAGTTCCTCCAGTTGGCTCAGGTGATACCAAGGCACAAGATAAGAAACCGAATGTTGCAGATAACGGCCAGCCACCGCCAGAATTGATCGAACAGGCGCAGGCGGCAATAGCACAACAAATCCTTGGTAAGAACTCAAATAAGAAGGTAAATGGCGGTGAATCTGCTCAGCAAGAACAACCTTTGCCTATGAGAAATAGAAACGCAATTCCGGAGCCAAGTAGTTTTTCTCCGGTTCCCAATAGTGCAGCCTTAGATCAAAGTCAGGCACAGAACGCAGCAAAGGCATCGGATACAGGGCCGAAGTCTTAAATTAATCCCGTCAGGGCATCCCCCCAAGGGTGCTTTGAAAAGCGGCAGGTCACTGTGTGGTCTGCCGCCTTTTTCTATGGTGTAGTCCTACCTTTCTTGACTCCTATGCTTTAAAATAAAAGGACTTCTGCAATCTTTGGCTATAAGTGAAGGAGAACATATGCGCTCCCTTATATTTTTATTTCTATTCTTACTAATGGGATGCCGCACAGTGGATCCCAATATGTCAGCTCATACAAATAATGTGACAAAAGGTGGTGAAGGCGTCGGGAAGCTTAGTGAGACATGCCCTTTACAACCAACCGCATGTATTGAAATTTATTCCCCTTCAACATGTGAAGTGGATACCTATTTAAAAGACGGTGAGGTAAGTAATCTGCCTCTTAAGACTTGGGATGATAACCATTGCTTTGCACGGCAAGCGCTGCTGCAAAAAGCCTGCGATAGGAGCTTGGAATTAAGGTTGTTAGGGGAGATTCGCTGTGTACCTGATCCCTCTGAAGGAAATTGCCCCTATAAGGCTACAGCATGCAAAACGTCAGGCGAAAAATTCGCATGTGAATCTCGGCAATACGGCAGCCAGTTTTTGCATGGTGAGAACATCTTGATTGCTCAGGGCAGCGGAGAGTGTCAGGCCATGAATGCGCTGAAAAATATTGCCTGTATGAAGAATTTGAATCCGGATCTAGTCAGTCAAATCACTTGTAAAATTATTAAGAAATAATAGGGGAGACTTAATGAACTTTTTGAGTTCTGATTTTTTCAAAAGAATATTTGTCAGTTGCTCTATGCTACTTTTGGTAGCTTCATGTGGATCAGATGAAGGTGAAAACAAAGATGACGTAGCAGAGAGCTGCGAAGGTTTGTGCGTGGGCCAAGCTCAAACGAAAACATTCACAACCGCAAATCAGGAACTCACCTTCCCAGAGGGTGAGCTGGGTGCGCAGTATGTGATTATGCCCTTTGCATTAGGGGAGCAAGGAACATGGGACGGCGGTAATCCGGCAAATACTGAGGTAACATTTCAAATTACGACAGCCGAAGGCACTTCGGACGGAACCGTTCCAGAGAATCTAAAGCTATATAATCCAGAGGTACCTAAGAATCTGATTGCAAACTCGCAGAATCGCATGAGTCTAAATAAATACCGTGAGTTAAATCATCGGTTATTTAACAGATTTGAGCCAAGTTTAGGACTGCACCAGGAATCTGGGTTTTGGCAACTAGCAGAAAAGTTGGATCAGCAGTCTATAGTGCATTTCGATGATCAGAGCTTCGAAGAGTCACTTTATGTGGACAATAACCGTGTAGCGTTTTTCAAATTAGCGATTAAAAATTATGGTGAACGAAAAAAGAACCATTCTCTAGTGCAAAGCGTTTGCCTAGATGAGATTACTACACCTGACGGTAATGACGGAATCATCGTCGGTCCTAATTTTACTTTAGAGGCTAAAGATTCGTACTGTTTATATTATGAAAAATCGCCAGTAAACCCCGCTAATCTTGTAGAAATTCATGAGTTTATTTCTAAAGTTTTAAACAAATTTAAGTCGACAATTTACACGGGAACATTTCCCTCTGGTGAGGACTATAAGTTTATTCCTCACATAGTAATTCTTGACGTAGAGGGAGATAACTATCCAGGTTCAAGTTATCTAGGCGCATTTAATGGTCCCATCTCTTTTGACGACAATCGGCCTATCATTTATATGCCACATGATATGAGTAAAATTGATGGATTCGATAGTAGTTCGGATCAAAAACTAGTCAAACGGACTTGGTATGCAACAGTCGTGCATGAATTGCAACATGCCTACTTGCATTATTACAGAACGATATCTACAGGAGCGCAATCAGGAAGAACGGAAACTACGAATATCGATGAAGGACTGGCGCATTATGTAGAAGATCTTTTTGGCTACGGCGATTTGAGTTTCAAAAGCAAAATAGGCGCTTTTTTGAATGGATTTCCTGGTGGAACTGTAGCGTTTTTGCCTTCTTCAAGTCTTAGTAGCGAGACCGCTTTAAGAGGCCCTATGCAGACTATAAGTCTCTACTTGGCGGGACAGGGCGGGGATGTCGCATTTGAAAATGGTGAATTTCAATCCGGTGGAGGGCTAGATTTTGTTAAAGCAATCGCTACTAACGATCCCAAGGTCACCGGGCCACTAACCTACCAAAAAATTATTGGCAAAAATATGCCGGATATCATGGGTAATTATTTGAGTGCCCTAGTTCTAGATGGCCGCAAATTCGACAAAGATCTTTCTATTGCAGCTGAGTTCAAATCACCGGCGTATGTCACTGGAGTAAAAGATTTTAGTGGCAATGAGGGGGGAGTGTTTGGAGCTGACTTTAATAATTTTGAAGGTATAGAGCAGCCCATAGTGAATAGCGATAATCTTACTGATCTTGACGAAGACGGTATAGAACTCAGTCTCTTTCATTCTAAACCAGTCATCTACACCGTTTCCAAGTCAGGTACAAAACTTTTGTTAACCGCTGATGAAGAAATCGCAAATACAGCAGTAACAGTAGTGAGGATCAAATAATGAAATGTTTTATAATTAGTATTGTCTCATTGATTTCTATCGGCCAACCCCTCGATGCTTTTGCTGAAGAAATTAGCGGTCAAGTTAAGGTGTTTGGAAACGCGGGGAGTAAAACGGTAAAACTAGTAAAGCCAGGAGAGTACGATGGGCCATCTCTATGCTCTAACGATCTGGCTACTAAAATTTCGTCTATTTCAAACATGCAATTGATGGTTGAAGGCGAATGGGGAGAGATGGGAAAGAAGAAAATCAAGTGCATGGAGGCTAGTGCTTTTAAGGTACTAACAACATCTACTGGGCGACCAGCAGTGGTCGGCATTATCGAAAAAAGTGATAGGGGGTTTGAACTTCGCGACAACGAAGGTAAAACATACGAATTTAAAAAACTTCCTAAAGGCCTCAAGAGCATGGTTGGCAAGAAGGTTATTGTGGGTTTAAAGCAAATGAATTCACCCAACTCACTCACGAGCAGCCATAAAGTGGTGTCTTACACGGTGTATCCTTAAGTTGATATACAACGGTTAGAGTGACTTAAACCACACAGTGGCTAGGGTTGTATTTTGTATAAAAACAGCCATTTAGAAGAAATAGGCATTGGTATAATTGTCGCAGTATTAAGGTTAGAAATTAGTTTTTTTCACATTTTAAAGAGGAAATATAGAAGATGAGTAGATTTACAAAAATTGCAGTTGTTGTTTTTGCCGTAGCTTTTTCCGGTGTCTCGTTTGCCAAAAGTGCAAGGACATTGATTGTCATTAAGGACGGGGAAACATCCGCAGGGCTAGCGAGCTCTTGGAAAAAAGTAGAAGAAGGCAAGTTCGAATTCGTATTGGACCCAAAAGCAAAGTTAAAAAAGGGCGTTTCCGTTACTCCTCAGATGGTTAAAACATCTTTAGAAAAAAAATTGGGAAATTCATTCGGTGTAACAGTGACTGCTGAGGGCACTTCGAAAGTAGTAGTGACATACACGGGCGCTGAAGCACAATTTTTGGCGAAAGTCGGTAGGACTCGTATTAGACCTGGCGGTGGCACCGAGATCGCGATGGAAT
>Ga0222653_1001197_pt1 | contig 13319 bp, 8 predicted proteins | sample AntAcemetagen419_FD_179856 | JGI IMG/M metagenome (GOLD analysis project Ga0222653, IMG submission 179856) | Saline water microbial communities from Ace Lake, Antarctica - #419 | ecosystem: Environmental > Aquatic > Non-marine Saline and Alkaline > Saline | place: Antarctica: Ace Lake | collected...
AGCTAGACTTCAGCTTTGAGCCGTTTCGTGAAATTTCGCCAGCTTGGATGCGGCAGTATGAATTGCTTAAAGATTATCACCGCGCAGAGGGCAACTGTCGGGTGCCGCGCAATTATCCACCGAATCAAGGGCTGGCCGAGTTCGTCGCACAAGAGAAACAGCGTGGGCGCAAGGGCTTGCTCTTGGCGGAGCACATTCGCTTGCTAGATGCGCTGGATTTTCAATGGAGCGGCAGCCGGCCAGTGGCGAAAGATTGTTAGTATCAAGACTCGCGGCGCAGTAAAAATGCGCCCGCGCCATCGTGCGTTGTCTCCCACGGGAGACTACTCATTACTTTTTCTAATTTAAATGCTTTGCCAGATTTGCTTCGCAGAAAGGTATCGACGACTTGCTGATTCTCGGCGACTTCGATGCTGCAAGTACTGTAAACGATGCGCCCGCCCGCGGTGACGAATCGGGTGGCGGAGTGAAGTAGCTGGAGCTGGAGCTTCGCGCACGCTTCGATGTCCTTCGGTCGTAAGCGCCATTTTACGTCCGTCCGGCGCTGGATCACGCCTGTGTTTGAGCACGGCGCGTCGAGCATGACGGCGTCGTAGGCGGTCGGCAGATCTTGGGCGGCGAAGATCGCCTCATCGAGTGCCAGCAGGTCGGCTTCCACGATTGAGCATTGCAAGTCCTCCGAGCGGAGCGTCGCCAGGTTGGCTTCGAGGCGCGCGATGCGGTTGCCGGGCAGATCGACGGCTACGATGTGGCCTTTGCCCTGCATCGCGTGTGCCATATCGTAGGCTTTGCCGCCGGGGGCGGCGCACAGATCGAGCACGGATTCGCCGGGCTGGGGCGCGAGCAGCGCAGGCGCGAGGCGCGTCGAGGGGTCTTTGATGTAGGCGTTGCCTCTGTTGAGTAGGGGCAAGAGCTGGTCTCGCCAAGAAACGTTGCCATTGATCCGGTAAAATTGCGGCCAATCTGTGGCTTCGAACCCGCTCGGCAGCTCGACCGTGGCGTCGTAGAGTTTCAGATAGGTCGGAGGGATGCCTTGATTCCAGCGCAGCAGGGCAGGGTAGGCCGTAGGAAATTCCTTTTTCCAGTGCGCGACGAGCCACTCGGGGTGGCTGTAGTAGGCGGCGGGCGTTTTTTCGGCATCGATGGCCTCCAGCGCAGCGGGGAGTCTGCGCAAAATGGCGTTCAGAAAGCCTTGCTCGAAGCGATTGACCAGTTTTTTGCTGCGCTCGACGGCGTGGTGGACGATTTTCGGGTGTCGCTCGGGCTCGGCGTCCAGTATTTCGTAGCCAGTCACCAGTAGGATCGCCTCCACGCTAGGCTTGGCTTTTTTACGCAAAAGCTCCTTCAGCGCGGCGCGGCTGCGGTGCCCGTGGCGGAGCGCTCCTAGGAAAAGTGATTGGCAAGCGGCTCGGCGGTCTGCTATAAAATCTTCCGGCAGCTCATCCAGCAATTGATCGGCCTTTCGGTCGCCGCTCAGGTAGGCTTCTGTCAAATGTACAGCAGCATCCCAACCCGTTGTGGACTTTCTGGATAAGCTAAACTTAATACTTCTCATTGGCGTAGAACCTGTCCATACTAGACCGTTTACGAATTAGACAAGCAATCATTATGAATAAAGAGTCCATAGACGCTCTCATCGAAAAGAACCCGAAAATGGTTTCGCACCGTGCGAAACTTGAAACCATGGTGCCTGGCCACTACTGCCTGCACCGCAGTTGGGGTTTCGGCAAAATCGTAGATTATCACGCTGCGGAAGACCGCCTCATCATCGACTTTGAAGATGGTAAAAAAGGTCACGCAATGGCGCCCGCGTTCTGCGTGGATAAGCTGGATATCTTGAAGCCGAACGATATGCTCGTTCGCTCCCGCACCGAGCCAGAAGTCATCGAAGAGATGATTAAGAAAAAACCCGGCGATCTGATCTGCGAGATCATCGCTGCCAGCGACGAGCAAGCCATGATGGCCACCGAAATTGAGCGTCTGCTCGCTCGCGTGATCGGCCCGATCAAATATAAGAAGTGGTGGACGGCGACCAAGAAGGTGCTGGTCAAAGATCCCCGCATCGGCGTGCCGCTCAAAAAGACGGAGCCCTACATTTACCGCGACGAGCCAGTCAAGCCAGAGGACGAGATCCTCGAGCAGTTCCGTGGCACTAAAAACTCGAAGCAAAAGATCGATCTCGGCGAAAAACTCTACGCACTCTCGGAGAACATCTCCGTGATCCGCGAAGAGATGCCTCAGATCCTAGCCGAGCTCACCGATGCCATCGCCAATGCCAAGAGCCTCAGCCAAGCCGACCGTCTCCACGGCGTGTGGGTGCGCAACAATCTGGCACGCGATCTCCACGAAGACGTCGAGGCGCTTGAGCCATCGTCCGCATCCATCCTCGATGCCACCAACGACTACTCTGAGCTAGCGGCCAATTTGCCTGCGCAATACTTCAAGCGCTACCTCGACCTCATCCGCCGCACCTATCCGGAAAAGTGGCAATCCATGGTCGAAGACCTACTGCGCAACTCCAGCGGCAAGTTCACCAGTGAGTGTATCAACTTCATGCTGGAGCAAGAGATGCAAGAGCGCATCAGCTACTGCCTCGACCGCTGGCTCAAAGAACAGACGGTCAAAGGCCCCCTCCTTTTCTGGGTGGTCAAAAACCGTGCCTCTAAGAAGTATAGCAACATCATCGCACCGCTCGTCACACCGCGCCTATTGGCTGCGATGTTCTACGCGATCGACTACGAGGCGCTACAAAACGCCAGCACGCGCCGCATCCCGCTGGCCGACCTACTCAGTGACGACACCACATTGATCCCCGACCTTCTATCCGGAGCCAATGTCGAGACCGCCAACGACCTCGCGCAAACACTCTTGCTCAATCAAGGCTTCGGGGAATTGACCAAGAAGTCGCTCCTCGCCCGTTTCATCAAGCAGTTCCCCTCCGTGCAGAGCCTGCTCGCGGGTCAAGCCGCTCCGACCTCCGAAGAGGAGGCACTCATCGTATCGCAAGAAAGCTTCAATGCGGCCAAGGCTGAATATGAAGTCATGATTTCGGTGAAGATACCCGAGAATAAATTAGCCATTCAAATCGCCCGTGACCACGGCGATTTGAAGGAAAACTCCGAGTATAAGATGGCACGTCAGGATCAAGACATCCTGCTCTCTCGCAAGAGCGAGCTAGAGGTTGATCTCTCTCGCGCCCGCGTGACAGACTTCACCGAATGCACCAACGACAACGTCGGCATTGGTAGCATTGTCGGGCTGAAGCAAGGCTCCTCAGGCAAGAAGCAGACCTACACCATCCTCGGTGCTTGGGATGGCGATCCTGATAACGATGTGCTCTCTTACAAGACACCACTCGCTCAAGCCCTCTTGGGCAAAGAGCCCGGTGCCACCGTCACCACCAAGATCGGCGGCAACGAAGAGAACTGGGAAGTCCTCAGCCTCAAGCGCTGGATCGACAAAAAATAGCCCACCAGAGCATTTAAACAAAAGGCGCTCCCCAAAGGGAGCGCCTTTTTCGTAGAAGCGACACTCCTGTCGCTTTATTGGGCTACAGGAAGTAAGGCGACTTCAGGATTTCAGAGGGTGTCTACGAAGTCCACGCCCGCGTTTCCAATTCGGAGCGCCAGCAAAGCGACAAGAGTGTCGCTTCTACGAAGTCCACGCCCGCGTTTCCAATTCGGAGCGCCAGCAAAGCGACAAGAGTGTCGCTTCTACGACGGCCACGTCCGCGTCTCCAATTCGGAGCGCCAGCAAAGCGACAAGAGTGTCGCTTCTACGACGGCCACGTCCGCGTCTCCAACTCGGAGCGCCAGCAAAGCGACAAGAGTGTCGCTTCTACGACGGCCACGTCCGCGTCTCCAACTCGGAGCGCCAGCAAAGCGACAAGAGTGTCGCTTCTACGAGGCGCTAGTTCTCGTCGTCTGCGATGCCTAGTTTCTGGCGGATCTCGGGAAACTCGTTCAACTCGGCCAAGAATTCATCGACATCAAAGTCCGCAACCATGAACTCATCGAATTCAAAAGTCGGCGTTTTCGTTTGGCCACTCACGGCGACCATCGCATCCATATCTTTGGGGCTGCGGTTCACGTCGCGCACATCAAGATCGACGCCTTGGCCGTTGAAAAACGAAAGCGCTTCGCGGCACCAAGGGCAGCCAGATTTTATGTAAAGGATGGGTAATTTTTTTTTGCTCATTTATAATGTGTACTATAGTGAGCGACTCGCCCCTGACAATGTAAATTCGATGCTTTAAAACTTTATACGTCGCGTACTTGCACCCCGCCGCGAACTCCTCTATAAGCAGCGCTTCCCTTGATCAATGAGCTCCACCAATGACGCATCCGGCGCACTCGTCGCCAACTCCATTTCCGTAAAAGGAGCGCGCGAGCATAACCTCAAGAACATCAACGTCGATATACCGCGCAACCAATTCGTGGTGATCACTGGCGTCAGCGGCTCGGGCAAATCCTCCCTCGCGTTTGATACCATCTACGCCGAAGGCTACCGCAAATACATCGATAGTCTCTCCACCAAAGCGCGCATGGTGCTGGAGCAGATCCCGCGCCCCGATGTGGACTACATTCAAGGCCTCTCGCCCGTCATCGCGCTGGAGCAACGCTCCGGCGGTGGCGGCAACCCGCGCAGCACCGTGGCTACCGTTACCGAGATCGCCGACTTCGCTCGCGTGCTGTGGGCGGTCTGCGGCACGCCGTATTGCCCCAAGGATGGCGGCATCATCCAACGGCGCTCGATGGATGACTGCCTCACCCGCATCTTCACCGAGCCAGCGGGCAGCCGCCTGATGATCCTTGCGCCGTGGATGACGGCCAAGCCCGCCATCCTGCGCGAAGAGTTGCCGCGCCTGCAACAGCGCGGCTTCCAGCGCGTGCGCCTCAACGGCGAGATTCACCGCCTCGACGAGCCAGGCATCATCGATTCCAAAGCACCCTCAATTACGGTCGAAATCGTCGTCGACCGGGTGGTGCTCAAGCCCGACCAGCGCAGTCGCCTCGCCGACTCACTGGATCTCGCCTTCAGCGAGGGGGATGACCGTGCGTTGATCCTGATCGAAGAGGGCAAAGCATGGCGCGAACTCCCGCTTAGTAATCGCCTCGCCTGTGTCAATTGCGGCGACGTTTACGAGCGCATCTCACCGCGCCACTTTTCATGGAATCACGCCGAAGGTGCCTGCCCCGAATGCGGCGGGCTCGGGGAGACATTGCAGTTTCAGCCCGAGCTGATCGTGCCCAATCCCAGCCTCAGCGTCAAGAAGGGCGCGGTCAAACCTTGGCGCCTCGGCTCCAAGCAAATGATCATCCGGCACAACGCCATTCTCAAGCAACTCGCCGAGCAGTTGCCCTTCGATCCCGAGCTGCCGTGGGAAGAACTCGCTGCCGATACCCGCGAGCAAATTCTAACTGGCGCAGGCGAGCGCCTTTTCAGTTTCAAGCTCAAAGGCGGCAACACCAAGCCCGAGTCGATGCCCTTTGCGGGGGTGCTGGCAGATCTGGAAGACATCCGCCGCTACACCACTAGCGAGGGCTTGCGGGCGCGCCTGATGGCCTACCAAACTGGCAGCCGCTGCGAAGCCTGCGAAGGCCGGCGTCTGCGTAAGGCCAGCCTCAGTGTGCTGATCGAAGGTCGCTCCATCACCGAGCTACTCGCTATGTCGCTGCAAACTGCGCAAGCCTTCGTCGAATCGCTCGAAAAAAATCCTGACTACAAAACCGTGAGTGATGCGGTGCGTGGCCTCGGCTCGCGGCTCTCTTTTTTAAACGAAGTCGGCCTTAGCTACCTCACGCTGAACCGCGCCTACGCTAGCTTGAGCGGCGGCGAAGCCCAGCGCGTGCGCCTCGCCACCCAGCTCGGCATGTCGCTGGTGGGCGTGGTCTATATTTTGGACGAGCCGAGCATCGGCCTGCACCCTTTGGACAACCGCCGGCTGATTCAAACGCTGACTAGCTTGCGCGAGCGGGGTAACTCGGTGGTGGTAGTCGAGCACGATGGCGAGACGATGCTGGCCGCCGATCATTTGATCGAGCTCGGCCCCGGCGCAGGCATCGAGGGCGGCGAGCTCATTTACCAAGGCAGCCCGCGCGACTCCTTTAAAGATAAGCACAGTCGCTCAGGCATGTTTCTGAGCGGCGAGGCGCGCGTCGAAAAAAATGCTAAAACCCTAAGCCCGAAAATCGATTGGCTCAGCATCGAGGGCGCGAGTGAAAACAATTTAAAAAACGTCGATGCCAAGTTCCCTGTCGGTCTGCTCACAGTAGTCTGCGGCCTCTCCGGCTCGGGTAAAAGCACGCTGGTCAACGACATCCTAGCCAAAGCCGCAGCCTTCAAGCTCAACCGCGCCAAGACCATTCCCGGCAAGCATACCAAGCTCAGCGGCTTCGATAACTTCCTTTCGGTGATTCAAGTCGATCAGTCGCCCATCGGCCGCAGCCCCCGTTCCAACCCCGCGACTTTCACAAAGCTCTTTGACCAACTGCGCGATCTCTTTGCCAAATGTTCGCTGGCCAAGATTCGTGGCTATAAGCGCAACCGATTTAGTTTCAACGTCAGCGGCGGCCGCTGCGAGCGCTGCAAAGGCGATGGCGTGATCAAGCTCGATATGCAGTTCATGGCCGATGTTTATAGCGAGTGCCCCAGCTGCAGCGGTCGCCGTTATAATCGCGAAACGCTTGATGTGCGCTTCAAAGGCTTCAGCATCGCCGACGTGCTAGCGATGAGCGTCGATGAAGCGCTCAAAGTCTTTGGCAAACAGCCTCGCATCGCCGAAAAGTTACACACCTTAGCCGATGTCGGCCTCGGCTATATCAAGCTCGGCCAGCCCGCCACCACCCTCTCTGGCGGCGAGGCGCAGCGCATTAAACTCTCGTTGGAGTTGAGCAAACGCCAACAAGGTCAAACGCTTTACATCCTCGACGAGCCCACGACAGGGCTCCACTGGCTGGACGTGCAGCGCTTGATGGATCTGCTGTTCAAGCTGCGCGATGCCGGGAATACTATTTTGATCATCGAGCACGATCTAAACGTGATCCGCATGGCCGACTGGATCGTCGAGCTAGGCCCCGAAGGCGGCCAAGCCGGCGGCGAAATCGTCTTCCAAGGCGCCGCTAAAGAATTCTGCAAAGGTGGTGATACGCCCACCCAAAGCGTCCTGCACTAACCAGGAGGCGGCTCTTCGTGGCTAGGGTTCGGCGCTCTTTTGCAGAATAATTGAGAGGCAGAATAATTGAGAGGCAGAATAATTGAGAGACAGAATAATTGAGAGGCAGAATAATTTAATTCAGCTTCTCTATGATTTATAGCGGAGGAATTGCGACCCACTTTCGTCAACTCTAAGGATAATCATTCTGCTCCAAAATCATTCTGCTCTAGTTTCATTCTGCTCTAAATTCATCCTGCGCCGACCTCACAAATCCAAGAGATGCAGCCCGAAGGCGATCCAAAGCGGAATGGTGGCGATGCTGACTAGGGTGGTGGTCAGCACGACTTTCAGCGCGATTTCGGGGGAGCCATCGAATTGCCGGGCTAGCACGATGGGGAAGACGGCGCAGGGCATCGCGGCCTGCACGATCATCACGGCCTTTAGCTCATTTGAAAAGGGGAAGAGGAAGGCGAAAAAGATGAACACGATGGGGAAAATGACTAACCGTATTAGAATCGCATAGAGCGGGATTCGCAGCCGCTCAAATAGCCGCACGCCTTTGGCCAAATCGGCGAAGGTGGCGCCGATCAGCAGTAGACCCAGCGGAATCGCGCACTGACCCAGCAGGTTAATAGACTCAAAGGCGAAGTTGGGCAGGTATTGATCGACACGTAGCCAGTTCATCGGCACCGCGACTAGGATCGCGATCACGGGTGCGCTCAGCAGACGCCGCCAAATGGGCTTCGGATCGTTTGCCGACAGGATAAAGCCGACGCCCAGCGACCACATGGCGACTTCGACGCCGACATTATACACCAGTAACACGCCAGTGGTCTCACGGTCAAAAAGTAAGGCAATGATCGGGATTGGAAAGTAGCCGTAGTTATACATGCCCGTGCTAAAAGCAAAGGTGCGGCATTCGCGCTGGTCGCCGATGCCTAGCTTGCGCGCCAGTAGCATGATCAAGCCGAAGCCCGCCACCACGCTGGTGATGCCGACCAGTGGCGGCAGCACTACATTTGCTGGGTCGCGCAAGGCTTCATTCCCAAGGACGAGCGAAAAGATAAAAGCCGGATACAGCAAGTTGACCACCACCGTCATCAGACTGCGATCCGCATCCGCACTCAACCATCCCACCTTTCGCGCTACAAAGCCCGCGAAGATGATAAAAAAGATCGGCATGATCGCCGTGAAGATGAGTCCAGATTCGTACATTAGGTCGGAGGGAGACTTAATAAATCTCTACGATTGATTCGCCCGCTTTTAGTTTACTGAGGGCATTCTCTAGGTGTGGTGAGAAGATTGATCCATACGATTGCGGGCATACAAAACCGCTGCTTTGACGTCTTCGATATCGATGTCTTCAAGCTCTTCGACCACTTCTTGAAAAGATAAGCCATTTGCCAAAAGATCGAGCACGTCCACGACTCGAATACGCATGCCTCGGATGCATGGATGCCCCCCGCACTTGCCGTTCTCGATCGTGATTCTGTCCAGAAGATGATTCATATTGCGTATTTTACGAAAATTTTTCGACGTTTCAAACCATTAATACTCAGCTGAGAATCCGCTCTAAAACACTTTTAGAGACGCGCTCATAGGCTCGATATGCGTGCGGTGCGGAGGCCAGTAATGGCTCGAAGTTGCCGTGTTGCGCCGCGCTCTCGAACTCAAATCCGAGCAGGGCGCGGCCTGCGCGCTCGCCGGAATAGACGTAGTTGAAGTAGCAGAGATTGGAGTGGGGGCTGACGGCTCTTAGAAACTCAGCCAGCGCGCCCGCCCGCTCGTGGAACTCTAGCGTGATGAAGATGGGGTGGCGTAGCAGCTTCGACTCATAGTGAATCAGGCGGAAGCCTACGTCGGTCTCGGAGGTAACTTCGCTGTAGGCGTAGCGGCCGTCGTCGAGCGCTTGGGTGAGCACGGAAAATTGCATCGGCGACACGTCGAAGCCGATCACGGGGCCGGCTTTTTCGGCGTCGGTCTTGCCGTATTGGAAGTCCACGATGTTGACGGTGTCGGGCAAGGCTTCAAGCAGCCCAAACATGGCGCCGGCCTTTTCGGGGATTTGTATTTTGAGGAATCGTCGCCGCGCGGCTCCTACGGCGGAGCGGCGGGCGATGGTGGCGAGTTGCTCGAAGTCCATATTCGCACCGCAGAGGATGCTGAGCACGCGCTTGCCAGCCAGCGCGTCGCGCTGTTTGAGGATGGCGGCCACGCCCATCGCGCCCGAAGGTTCGGGGATGCAGCGCAGTTGCTCCCACAGGAATTGAATGGCGGCGGACACTTCGTCGTTCGTCACAGTCATCCATTCATCGACTAGGTCGGCGCAGATTTGGTGGGTCAGCTTGCCGACTTTACGCACCGCGGTGCCGTCGCAAAATACATCGACTTGATCCAGCGCGACGGGGTGGCCTGCTTTAACAGCGGCAGCCATCGAGGCTTGTTGCACACCTTCGACCCCGACGATGTGGATCTCGGGGAAACTAAATTTCAGCCAAGTCGCGGTGGCTGCCGCCATGCCGCCCCCGCCGACTTGCAGGTAGGCCACATCGAAGGGGCCCTTGCCTGACATCACGATCTCGTCGGCCAGCGTGCCTTGGCCAGCCATCACCGCGAGGTCGTCGTAAGCGTGGATATACGTGAGCTTGTTCTGAGCGGCGCAGGCGTGGGCGGCCGAGCTGGCGCTATCGTAGCTGTCACCATGCAGGCGCACTTCGACGCAGTCGCCCCCGTGGCGTTGCACGGCGACTTGCTTCATGCGCGGCGTGGAGAGTGGCATGTAGATAATGGCGCGGGTGCCGAGCTTGCGCGCGGCCAGCGCCACGCCTTGCGCGTGGTTGCCTGCCGAGGCGGTGATGACGCCAGTGGCCAGTTCGTCGGCCGTGAGCTGTGCCATGCGATTATACGCGCCGCGCCATTTGTAGGCGTGGATGGGGGAGAGGTCTTCGCGCTTAACAAAGATTTCCAGATCGGGGTCTTTTAAAATAATCGAATGCAGCGGCGTCGCCTCGCCGATCTCGTAGATCCGGCGACGTGCCAATAGTATCTCCTGTCGGAGACTGCGCTGTAGTGATTCGCTGTCCATCCAGAGAAGTGCAGAGTGTTTTCGGGCGATGCTCAACTGCGAAACGTTGGAGTCCCGCCTTTAGGCGGCCACGTATCCATAGCTAATCCAACGCGGCCGCCTAAAGGCGGGACTCCAACAATGAAGCACCCAATGTTGAAAGTTGAATGTTGAAAGTTGAACGTTGAACGTTGAAAGTTTCCTGTTTTCTCATGCCGACTCCGCCCACCAACCTCCCCATTTACGATGTCGCCGATGCCTTGCTCGAAGGCATCGCGTCGACGGGGCGCGTGGTGCTCTCTGCGCCGACCGGCTCAGGTAAATCGACTCAGGTGCCCCAGATCCTCCTAGATCAAGCAGGGATCGAGGGGGAGATCGTCGTGCTGCAACCGCGCCGCTTAGCCACGCGATTGCTGGCCAAGCGTGTCGCCTCCGAGCGGGGCGTCCCACTCGGCGAGGAGGTGGGCTACCAAATACGCTTTGAAAATGTAGTGAGCGCGCGCACCCGTATCCGCTTCGTCACGGAGGCGATTTTGCTGCGCCAGATCCTAGAGGATCCATCGCTGAGGGGAGTGGGGGCGGTGGTGTTTGACGAATTCCATGAGCGCCATTTGACGAGTGATCTGAGCTTGGCCTGTGCTTTGCAAACGGTCGCGGAGCTGCGGCGCGATTTGAAACTGGTGGTGATGTCGGCCACGCTCGATATCGATGCGCTGGAAGGCTTCCTCAAACCTTGCGCTCGCATCGAAGCCTCGGGGCGGATGTATCCTGTCGTAGTGAGCTACGCGGGCGCGGCGCTTGGTCGGCAGGCTGCGCCAGTCTGGGAGCGTGCGGCGGGGGCCTTCAAGAAGTCGATCGTGGGCAAAGTCAGCGGCGACGTGCTGGTTTTCATGCCGGGTGCTTTTGAAATCCGTAAAACAATGGAAGCCATTCAGTCGCTACCGGAAGCGCGGGGCTACGAGGTGTTACCGCTGCATGGAGACCTGTCGCCTGACGCGCAGGATCGCGCTGTGACGAGTGGTGAGCGCCCGAAGGTGATTGTTTCGACCAACGTGGCCGAGACTTCGATAACGATTGAGGGCGTGCGCGCCGTGATCGATGGCGGGCTGGCGCGTATCGCTCGCTACGATGCGCGGCGCGGGATCAATTCTATTCTGGTGGAGCCCATCAGCCGCGCTTCGGCGGAGCAACGCGCTGGCCGTGCGGGGCGCACGGGGCCGGGCATCTGCCTGCGCCTGTGGAGTGAGGCGGAACATGTCGCGCGCGCCGAGCGCGACGAAGCCGAAGTGAGGCGGGTCGATCTTTCGGAGACGGTGCTGATGCTGGCGGCAGCAGGGATCGGTGATCTGGAGAACTTTGCATGGTATGAGGCACCCGAAGCCAAGGCTCTGGAACGTGCCTATGTGTTACTGAGAGATTTAGGCGCGCTGGCACTCGCAACGGACGGCATTGGCATGGGAAACCAACGTAGTGATGCTGCGCTAGCCGCGTCGATTCCTGTGATCAGCGAACTCGGGCGCAAGATGTCGGGCTTTCCTTTGCATCCGCGCTACGCGCGTTTGCTGATCGAAGCGGATCGTCTCGGAGTATTGCCGGATGCGGCTTTGATAGCGGCGCTCAGCCAAGGGCGTCCATTTTACCGGGCTGCGCGTGAAGACCGCGTGCGGCGCGAGCAACTGCGGCAGATCGAAGACCAGGTCGATGTGCGCTCTGATTACTTCGTGCATTTGAAAGCGTGGGAAGTGGCGCAGGCAGCCAAATTTAATCCCAATGCCTGCGGGGAGCTCGGTATACATGGCGGCGCGGCGCACCAAGCGGGCGCAGTGGCGCAACAGATTTTGAAACTAGCCGAGCGAGCGGGCTTGGATACACGTGCAGGAGCTTTGCCCGATTACGAAGCGCGCATCTGTAAATGCCTACTCGTGGCCTTCTCTGATCATCTTGCCTTGCGCAACGATCGCGGCACCCGCCGCTGCCGGATGGTGCATGGGCGCTCGGGGGAACTGCGCCGCGAGAGTGTGGTCGAGGGCGAACTCTTTGTCGCCGCTGAAATCGAAGAGCGCGAACTGCGCGGTGAGGTATCGGTTCTACTCGGACTGGCGACCGCAGTGGAACCTAAGTGGCTGGAAGCGTTCTTCCCGGAGGACTTTAGCCAAGGCACGACGACGGCATACGATGAATCTACTCGCCGCGTAGTCTGCCGCAGCGAGCGCCGCTTTCGCGATCTGGTGCTCAAGTCAAAAGACCAAGGCGAGCCCAATTACGATCAAGCCGCCGCCTTGCTGGCTGCTCAAGTGGTGGCGGGAAATCTAAATCTCAAGAACTGGGACGCTGCCGTGGAAAACTGGATACAGCGTGTCAACTTCGTCGCGCGGCATTGCTCGGAAACAGAGATCGCCCCGATTGATGACGAAGCCCGCCTTCTCCTGATCGAGCAAATCTGCCACGGTGCCTTGAGCTATAAAGAAATCAAAGACCGCCCCGTATTAAATACAGTTAAAGAGTGGATCAGCCCCGAGCAGATCTACTACATCGATACCTATGCCCCTGCCGAGATGGACTTGCCCCGCAAAAAGAATCGGTCGGCGAAGATTCGTTACGAAGCCGATGGCCGTGCGATCATCGCGTCGAAGCTGCAAGATTTTTACGACGTGCCCGGTAGTTCCTTGAAGGTGGCCAATGGGCAAGTGCCGCTGCTGGTGGAGTTGCTCGCGCCCAATCAAAGGCCGGCGCATTTGACCGATGACCTCGACGGCTTCTGGAGCGGAGCCTACGCCCACGTGCGTAAGGATCTGGCAGGCCGCTACCCGAAGCACGAGTGGCGCTGAGCTTTGGCGTAGGGGCGCGACTTGTCACAATGCCATTGCATATTTCAATGCCTTTTGATTCTGGGCTATAATGAAAACTCATATCACTGATTTTCAGCCACAAAAAGGCACGAAGAAGCACGAAAAACTCAGAAGCAGAAATTTTGTAACTACTCAGGTCTTTTCACTGAAAACTCATGAATTATTATCTGATTTGCAGAACATAGGGTTGCCCATGAGCGCCAGATTAATGGCGTCATAAACGGATCCCCCTCGTTTTTGTGCGGTCGAG
>Ga0222653_1001199_pt1 | contig 13305 bp, 13 predicted proteins | sample AntAcemetagen419_FD_179856 | JGI IMG/M metagenome (GOLD analysis project Ga0222653, IMG submission 179856) | Saline water microbial communities from Ace Lake, Antarctica - #419 | ecosystem: Environmental > Aquatic > Non-marine Saline and Alkaline > Saline | place: Antarctica: Ace Lake...
GTCCGGCAAGGAAAAACCGAGCATTGCAGCGCAGCGTACTTTAGTACGTGAGCAGTGAAGCGCAGGTTTTGACGCCGTCCGGACAGTGCTTATGGGCATTCCCCACATTGTACTGAATAGTTACAACCATTCTTTTGAGCCTTTAGGGTCAGCTTTCATAGAATCATCGCCTTCTTGCCCGTTTGCTGGACAAACTTCGCCATGTTCAGCGGTGAATTGATCTTGACAGGGTATGCTCCTATAATTTCTATTTATCGATCGAGCCCATGACTCGTTTCATAAAGTTGTTTAATGCTGTTTTGCTGTCGACACCGTTCTTAACTTCTTTGGCGACTTCAAGTGCACCAAAGAAATTAGAGAGTAATTCTCCAATAACTTCTACTTCGTTCTCTTTAAGAGAAGGCTCCTCAGAAAGAAACTCGAGTACCTGGATTGTTTCAGCTACAAAGTCTTCATCGTTCGCTTGAATGAACTCATTGATTTTCTTAATTACCGGTAGCCTCATCGACTAACTCCTTCACGACTTCAATTTTGTTTCCTTGTTTTTGATTTACAAGCTTGCCATCTTTAAAAAGAGCAAACGTCGGTAAATTTTGAACTTTTGCAAAGTTCCTTGATTCGGGAAACTTTTCTGCATCGACGTAAACAAACTGAATACCTTCGTTTTCTTGACTAAGGTTTTTTAGTTTAGGTTTAAGCATTCTGCAGTGTCCGCACCAGGTTGCGCCGTATTGTACTAGCACTGTTTTGTTGTTTTCGATTATCTCGCCTAAGTTGTCTTTGTCTAAATCGATCATTGTGACCTCCTTATTGGTTATTAGATATTCTAGGTTTAGCTATTGATCGTTGTTACTTTGGCATTACAAAAAGCCAACAACCCTTCAATTGCCATCTCACGCCCATAACCACTATCATAAATCCCACCAAACGGAACTTTAGGGTGGGACTTTACATAGTCATTAATGGCCACATTTCCCGTTTTTAGATATTTTTCACCAATGCTTTGAGCTGAGCTCGTATCTTTCGAAAAAATACCGCCACCTAGGCCAAAGTTAGTAAAATTAGCGATTGATAGTGCTTCGCTAAGTTCGTCAAATTTGAATACAGCAGCGACGGGACCAAAGAGCTCTTCGGTAAATGCCGGACAGTCTGCGGGAATATCAACAAGTATTGTCGGCGGATAAAAAGCTCCCTTAGGGGATTTAAAGGAATGTTGGAAATAGCATTTGGCGCCCTTTGCTAAAGAGGTGCTAACTTGTGAAGTCAATTTTTGCACCAAATCTGTGCGCGCAAGCGGACCAATAGTACTGAGCTTGTCCTGTGGATCGCCAACTATGGCATTTTCAAAGTGCGGTTGCAAATGTTGCAGAAAATCTTCATATACGGATGAATGAACAATAAAGCGCTTAGCAGCAATGCAGCTTTGTCCTGAGTTTAACAGGCGGCTTTGTGCGAGTTTTTTTGCCGCAAGTTCTACATCAGCATCAGCGAGTACCAGGTAGGCATCGCTTCCCCCGAGTTCGAAGAGGCACGGTTTCATTTGCGCTCCAGCAATACTAGCGATTTTTTTGCCAGCAGCTGTGCTACCAGTCATACTGACTCCTCTTAGCCGGGGGTGCTTAATCATGGTTTCTATTGATTCGTGCGATGCAATTACAGATTGGAATACAGCACTAGGAAAACCTGAATTTTTAAACCATTTCTCTATTTCTAGTGATGAGCCACTCACATTTTCGGCATGTTTCAGTAGCACTGTGTTTCCAGCCATAATAGTGGGAACAGCAAAGCGAATCACCTGCCAAAAAGGAAAATTCCACGGCATGATTCCAAGAATCGTGCCTAATGGCTGGTGTGATATGTGAGCGGTTTGATTTTCTATTGTAATGCTTCTGCCCTGTATCTCAGATTCGAAATTTTCTACGTAGTACTCGCAAAGAGAAATGCACTTATTCAATTCCGCTTGCGCCTCAGCTATGGGCTTACCCATTTCTATACTAGCCAGCCTAGCTGCGGATTCTAAATTGGATTGAATCTGGCCAATAAGTGACATTAGATGAGTTCTCTTTTCGTCATGGGATGTAGTCGACCATGTTTCGAACCGTTTGAAGCTGTTATTCACTTTGTTTTTTATTTTTTGATCAGATTCGTAGCTATAGGAGCTAATAACTGATCCTGTGGAAGGATTGATTGTTGTAAAGCTCATAGGAATCCTCTCTAATGAGTACTAAGAGGCTGTTGAATGCAACAGTCTCATTAAAATGACATTGGCGAGCATAAGCTTTCACTGCAGTTATATCCAATCTAAAAAATACGTAAATTTTAGAGTAATTGAAGAATGTTCATAGATTTCGGTGCGGATCGCTTGAATTTATTTCAAACAAGGAGCAGTTTGTGCACAAAAGTAAAGCAATTCAGTGGCCTGCTACAAAAAGTGTATGTTTAGGCATTCACCCTAAAGGGTTTGTTGTGCTTGAATTGTTCTGTTAATAGAGATTATTATTCATCTATATATTTTGAATTTTACAATAGCAATTGAACGATTTTGAACAACTTTCGCCGGTTTTGAATACATTGGCATACTAAGCGCTTTATATTTATTGTATTAATGGAAAATGCTACTTTGAAAAAGGCCGTAAGCATCGCAAACAATAAGGACGTATTTTGATAAAATCTATAAACCTAGATACAGGCCCGGCTATCTTCACCCGCCTCGTTGCGGGATACGCGGTCTTTCTTGGTAGTTTATTGTTTTGTGGTGCTTGGATTTTTGGCTGGCAGAAGATTCTGCTTCTTGACCCCAGCTATGCTCCGATGCAAATGAATACTGCCGTGTGTTTGGCGGCATTAGGTCTGGCATTTGCAAACTTGAAAAGAAGAAAACTAGTAACTTATCTAAGTATTTTCAGCCTTTTTTTGAGTGGCTACACGCTCATTAATTATACCTTCGGAAGGCAAAGCTTTATTGATCAGTTTTTTGCCGAGTATTTTCTGCCTTCAGAGTCTGTCTATCCTGGTAGAATGTCGGTTAATACCTCGCTAGGTATTTTGATGGTGAGTATTGCATTAATTATTAGTCTCAGAGCCTATTCCCTAAATAAAATTCTTTCGTGCGCAATCATGTCCAGTATTATGGCTGTTTTAGGTAGCATATCGTTTGTTGGCTATATGCTGGATTATGAGCTGGCTTATGGTTGGGAAAATTTAACCGCAATGGCCCTGATGACTTCACTGGCATTCATCTTTTTTGGTGGAGCATTATCTTATTATTTTTGGCGTACATCTAAGGACTATGGCATAGATATTCCTTCGTGGGATGGCTTTTTTGTTTTTTTGGTTGGTTTTACTGTGACGATCCTAAGTTACCAATCGGCATTAAACATGGAATTGAAACGCGTCAAAGAGCAGAATGAGCGGGCTGCAGATCACTTTAGAGATATTATTCAAACTAAAATCGAAGCGCGTGGCAATGCTATTGTAAGAATGGCGCGTAGATGGATCATAAGTTCAGCAATGCCAATAGCCCAATGGTATGACGATGTCTCCCAGTTATTAGATGATCTTCCGGGAATCGAAGCAATCGGAAAAACCGATGCTGAAGGGAAGATCAGCATCGTAGGGAAAAACTCAGAAGTCAATTATGATAATATTGAAGAAATTCGAGCGGTTTCAAAGAAATTGCGGGCCACCAAAGCTGATGAGGAATATTTTTCTAGTTTTCACTTAACTGATGCTTTTAAATTAGAAGGGGGAAGGGTGGTTTTCTCTGTCGTTACGCCCATCCTCATTAATTCAAAATTTGACGGGGTAGTGTTTGCTATATTTAACATTGAAAAATTGTTTGAATCGGCAGTAGACAAAGAAATTATTTTGCCTGATTTTAACTTTAGCATCATAGATGCTGGTTATAATCTTTATACGAGATTTACTACATCTCGTAGCATGTACAACGATGTTATTTCCTTGCGCTCAATTGAATTGGGTTATCATGATTGGCTTATTTTTGTAAATCCTAATACCAATTTCATCGAAGAAAGGCGCTATAATATTGCTTCGCAAATGCTTATCGGTGGATTAGCTATTAGTTTGCTTTTGGCGGTGATGGTTTATCTTTTTAAAGTTGCACGTATGAGCGAGAAAGAGTCGCAACTAATTTCAGACAGCCTGCAATCGATACTGGATGGTTCGACCAGGGTTTCAATCATAGCTACAGACTTGAACGGGATGATAACTCTGTTTAATGTGGGGGCTGAGAAAATGCTAGGATTTGAAAGCCACGAAATCGTCGGCAAGCGTTCAGCACTTAGTTTTCATTTGAAAAAAGAGTTGCAAGAAAATCAAAACGAAATATTAGCCATGACAGGCAAGAATTTAGGACAGTTTGAAGCGCTTACAAACGCAGCACGGTTAGGCCTCTTTGAAGAGCGCGACTGGCGGTACATACGAAAAAACCAAACCCAGGTCCCTGTGAGTTTGATCGTCACAGCAATTAGGCAAGAAGATGAAATTGTGGGCTTTCTAGAAATTGCGGTCGATGTGACGCGAACAGAGCTCAGACTTAAAAAGTACGCCAAGCAGTTAGAACGTACCAACAGTGAACTAGAAGAGTTTAGCTATGTTGCGTCTCATGATTTGAAAGAACCGGTGCGCAACCTTGTTTCCTACAGTAAGCTCTTAGAAGACGACTTAGGTGATAACCTAACAGATGATGCCGCCGACGATTTATTCTATATCAAGGATGCTGCCAAAAGAATGGCAACGCTGGTTGACGATCTCCTGCATTTATCAAGAGCAGGTCGAGGAGAGCTCACATTAGTCGATGTGGATCTCAATAAAGTTTTGGAGGATACTAAAGACAGTATAAATCTTTGTATTGAAGAAGCCGGAGCCGAGGTACGTGCACGTTCTAAGTTGCCTACGATCAAAGGCGACAAAACCTTACTTACACAGCTTTTTAGCAATCTCATTACTAACGCTATCAAGTTCGTCGAAAAGGATGTTACTCCTGTAATTTGGATTGAGGCGATGCGAGAGAATAAGAATTGGGTGCTCAAAGTCGAGGACAATGGCATTGGCATGAAAAAAGAGTATTTGCAGCAAATATTTCTGCCGTTTAAAAGGCTACATGGGATGAATAAGTATCAAGGGACAGGTATTGGCCTGTCTATTTGTAGAAAAATTGTCGACCGTCACAACGGAGCCGTATATGTCGATTCCGAGCCAGGCAAAGGGTCTACTTTTGTAATGACATTTCCTATTAAAGGGGAAGTTTGATGAGTAAAAATGATGCAGTTGTACTTTTAGTGGAGGATAACCCAGCGGAACAGAACCTAGCTCGGCGTTCACTTGCTAAGGGTCAAATTGAAGTGGACTTGCAGGTAGTATCGGATGGTGAAGAGGCTCTCGATTATCTATTCAGAAAAAATGCCTATGCCGACCCCACAACCTCACCGACTCCCGATATAATTTTATTAGACCTAAACCTGCCTCGTATAGATGGCCGGCAGGTTCTGGCGCGGATAAAATCGGATCATAAGCTCTCAAAAATACCCGTGATCATTTTAACAACATCTAAGAAAGAAGAAGATGTAATTAAGACCTATGAATTAGGGTGTAATTCCTTTCTTATCAAACCGGTAGAAGTGGATGAGTTCATAAGAGTGTTGCAGGAGATAGGGTCATACTGGCTTAATTTAGTAGTGCTACCACCGAAAGATTAATATGAGCTCAATGAAAATATTGATCGTTGATGATAACCCAGCGGATTATAACCTCTTCAAAAGGACGTTAGTCAAAGGTTTTTCCGAATCTGATGAAGTGAATTGCTTCCATGTTGAAGATCCCCAAGATGTAAAGAATGCCTTATCGGAACAACAATTTGATTGTATTATTTTAGACTACTTACTGGGGATTATCACTGGCCTGGAAGTACTGGCCGAAATTCGTTCTGTAGACAAAACTATACCGATAATAATGTTGACGGGAAAAGGCGACGAGACGGTAGCTGTCGAAGCCTTGCAATCGGGAGCTTCAGATTATCTGGTTAAAAACGATGTGACCCCAAGTTCGGCAGCCCGAGCGGTTAATAAAGCGATTGAAAAAAAAGACCTAGAACTAAAATTTCTAGACAAAAAGCGTGAATTAGAAGATTTTGCTTATACAGCAGCCCACGATTTAAAAGCTCCCTTAGCAATTATTAATCAAACGGGGCAATTAATTAATATGCTACTCGCTAAGAACCCCAATCCAGAGATCAAAGAACAAGCAGACGTTTTGGTAGAAGTATCAATGCAAATGTCCAAGTTTGTAACAGAGCTATTAAATTATGCAAAAACGGGACGCTCTCAAAAGGAACTAGTGAGTTTGTCAGTAGATAAACAATTGGCCAAGGCTGTATCCAACTTAGAAACCATTACTAAAAACTTGGGTGGCTCGATTAACATCGAAAGCACTTTTGGTGAGATTAAGGGGGATTCGACGGCAATTATGCAGTTATTTCAAAACCTCATCTCCAATGGGCTAAAGTTTTCTCGCCCTGGAGAAAAGCCGATTGTAAGTATTAGGAACGAAGCTCTAAAGTCTTCCCAGAGCAAAAAATGGCGTATCAAAATTGTCATCGAAGATAATGGTGCTGGCATCCCTGCAGATAAAGTAAAAGCTGTCTTTTCTCCTTTAGTGAGGCTGCACACTCATGAAGATGTTGAGGGGAGTGGGCTAGGATTAGCAATTACTAAAAAAATAGTCTCTCAGCACAGTGGCAAAATTTGGATTGAATCTATGGTCGGAGAAGGCACCAAAGTTTATATTTTACTATGAGAAAAAGACCTGGTCTTTAAAATATTGGAGTCCTCGATCAGGAAGGAATTACAATTCCGTTTCCTATCAGAACTTTGGATATGGGGATTGAGCCTACAGAGACTTTGATGCGCGCATTAAAACGAAATTAAGTTGTAACGATTCTTCCTACTTGATGGCACCGCGGTGTCAATATAGCGCAACAGAAGTGTATGAATTAGCTCTGATTGAGTATATGTATTTCCCTTCACTTGCCAAATGTATACGGGGCACTTCTATAAGTTACATTAAATATTTTATAGAATTCTTAATAAGTAGGTACAAAATTTAAACAGGTAGCGGCTGGCACATCTATTGCTAGGTATGGTGTAACAGTTGGTAAAGTTATTTTGTAAGGACGATGACAGTCAAATTTCAAGTGCTTACACTTTACCATCACCAAACAACGTTAATCCCAATTTTTGGGTAACAGAATTATTTATCGGAGGATTTTTTATGCGTTTAATATCAATATCTTTAATGGCGTTAGCATTAGCAACTGGTTGTGCAACGGTACCGGATGATGCTCCTACTGAATTTCTCGGTGCAGAAGCTTCTATCGACGAAATGAATGATCGCGATGTAGAAGAATACATGCCTAAATCTGCAGAAGTGGCGAACATCAAATTCAAGAATGCGCTTGATCTTCTAGATCGTTCTTCAGAAGAGTCTCCCAAAGTTTCTAGGGAACAAGCAATTGAAAAAGCCGAAGAAGCAAAACAATTAGCTGACGAACTTAACAGTTTAGACTCTAGAATTTCGTCTTGGGATTCAGACGAACAAGGCTTTAGTGATGCACTAGCGAGAATGGACGGCGAATATGATACTGAAGTAGCAGTAATAGCTCCTGTTAGTCCCTTTGCAAAACTTAAAGACGCTGAGATTATTTCAACTGTAGCCTTTTTCGAAACAAATGTAGCGAAAGAAGCTATCTTGAATGAAAACGAGTTGAATGCTCTTACTAAGATCCTAATGAAGGACGCAAACTTTCAAGTGGTATTAACAGGCTATGCTGATCCACGCGGAACTTCTGAGTATAACCAAAAGTTAGCTATGCAACGAGCCAAAACTGTTGCTGAAAAGCTAGCAGGCAGCGGAATCTTAAATACACAGATTATTATTGAAAGCTATGGCGAAGTCGATGATAACTCTGAAGGTGCGGTAACTAACTCTGCAGGTAAATTACAGCTTGACCGTAAAGTAAGCGCGAAGCTAATCTTACGCTAATCTATTTTAGAAGAATAAATCTGAGGGGAGCGTTTTGCTCTCCTCATTTTAGTTTCTAGCCAAAAATCCAGTGAATTTCTCTTCTCGTCTAACAAGTTCATTCTTTTCATAACAAAGTGTGCAAAGTTCTCAGCAAACCACTCATGAATATTTACGAACGCATACGAAGAGGGAAACATCTCTGGATATTTGTTATTTCCCCAAAATTTTTGCGTCAGCTGTTCGTCGTAGAGATTTTGAGGATAGGTCTCTGGCCACCCTCCATAGCGAGTGGATAGTGAAGCCAGTTCTTTGGGAGAGACGTTTCCAAAGGTAAATGCGTGGCCCATTTCATGGGCAATAGTCGAAATAATCTGATCGTTTGAATAGCTTGCAATAGATCCTTTTAGGATAATGGCCTTAAGGGGGTCTACAAAGTAACCCAAAGCCTCACTTTGGAATTGGGTATTAGAAATATAAATTGATTTTAGGTGCTTGGTAATTGCCAGGCTTTGGTAGGTAGTAAAGGACTTAAATATTTTAAGAATAGCTTCGAGTGCAGTGGGGTCGCTCATCTCATCTTCGATTAGAACAACTACGCCGGATATTTTAAATATTTTTCTTTGCAAATATCTAATGGAGCGGCTTTTGTTGTGAAGCAGGTGCGAAGGTAGATGGTTTTTACGGCTCTTTTTGAAGAGGTTGGGCGTATAGGGCATAGCATCCATTAAGTTTTCTATGCCGTCATTATCTAAGTCGTTGTCCAAAGGAACTAAGTAATTGGCAATCCCTTGGTGACTTCCCCAATCTGGTTTTTTATCGTCGTCAAAATCGTTAGTGTATTTGTATTTATCGAGAAGTTTTTGGCTGAAGCCTTTGTGAATCGCAAACTGCGACAGTGCAAACCCATTAGCAGTGTGAAAAAAGCACCAGCTAACAATCAAGAGGGTGAAATGTGTCGTTCGAAAACTTAGCATGAACTATCCGGTAGAATTGAAGGGTTGCTTCTACTTTATCGGTATAATTGATGCTCAGTAAAGGGTGAGAATTACCTATTTGGTAATTACTTCGCGAATAGTGCTAATTAATTCTGTAATTTCAATGGGTTTTGGAATAAATGTTTTAAAGTGACTGTTTTCTAAATCTACAGACTCGGCATCGGCAGCAGAAAAAGCAATTGCTGGTACATTGCTGCCAGAGGATCGGATCTGAGATAGTGCTTCTACACCACTAATACCTGGCATTCGTAAATCGATCAAAAGCACGTCAAAAGAAGAGGCAAGGGCTAGCTCAACGCCCTTTTCTCCGCAATCAGCCAGTTCTACTTCGAAGCTTTCTTGTTCAAGGACGAGCTTTACGAAGTTTCTTATATGTTTAGAATCATCTATTACGAGGACTCGGTTCTTTAGAGTGTTTTGCGTCATGGTCTATTCCTAACAAATTCCGGCGCGAACTTTATCAAACATTTCTGAAAACTGATCGAGGTAATCTAACAGTATTTTTTTACTATGTTTATCTTTAGTGACAAGGGTTTCTACTTCTTCGAATAGTAATGCTAACTGAGGGTACCCATAGGTCGAGGAGGCTCCCGACATTTGGTGGCAGTGTTCTCGAAGAGCTTTGAATTTCTCTTCGTTTATTTGCATTTCTAACTTGGCATAAACTCCACTAAGGTCATCAGAAAACGACCGTAGCAAAGGGAGGTAGAAATCATCATCTAAGAATTTAGATTTAAGTGCGACTGTTTCTGACATATCTATCCTTGCCTATACTCGTCAACCTTAATTTCATAGCGATCTAACATCCTGTATAGATCAGCTCTGTAGCGTCCAGATTTACGCGCAAGTTCTGCGACGTTGCCTTTGCAAATTCTCAGCATTCTTTCTATGTAGGTTTTTTCGAAAAGTTGCTTAGCATCTGTTAGTGGTTTATCGAAAATTTCATGATCTTCAAAATTACCTTGCTGTGCCACAACTTCTTTATCGTCATTTCGCTGACTGTAATGCAAGTGTGAGAACATATTATCAACTGACAAAGTATTGTCAGAAGAAAGAACGACACCTCTCTCAATGGCGTTTTGCAGTTCGCGAATGTTGCCAGGCCAATCATAATTCGTCAGCCTATTAAGAGTGGCAGTTGTCGGTATTTCAACATTACGTTTAAATCTTTTGTTAAAGCGCTCTAAAAAGTAATTAACTAAGAGCGGAATATCTTCTTTGCGATGACGCAATGCAGGAATATTTATTACGACAACTGAAAGGCGGTAGTATAAATCCTCACGAAAACGACCAGATTTTACTTCGTCAAGAATATCGCGATGGGTCGCGGCAATCACTCTTGTTTGTATGTCAATAGACTGAGTCGAGCCCACAGGCATTATTTGTCTTTCTTGCAAGACTCTTAGTAGTTTGGTTTGAAGTGTTAACGGCATGTCGCCGATTTCATCAAGCAATAAAGTTCCGTTACTGCAAATTTCGAAAATACCTTTACGGTCTGCCTTAGCGTCAGTAAAAGCGCCTTTTTTGTGGCCAAAAAGTTCCGATTCCAACAGGTTTTCAGGAATAGCCCCACAGTTAATCGCTTCAAACCTTCCGCGGGATCTATCCGAAGACTGGTGTAATGCGCGGGCAATTATTTCTTTGCCTGTTCCCGATTCTCCGAGAATAAGTACGGTTGAATCTACACTTTTAAGCTTTCTAATGGTTTCATAGGTTTCTTTGATCGCAGGACTTTCGCCGACGAGGCCATCGCGCCAAGATTCTATGTCGGTATTCGCTTCAAGATTCTTTTTTTCTTGTAGGAATTCATTCATTTTGGCGAGAATTTCGGTAGGTTCGCTGCCTTTGGTAAAATACCAAGTAGCGCCAGCGTCCATGCACTCGACAGCTTTGTCCAAATTGTTTTGCGAGGTCAGGATGAATACTTGGGAGTAGGGAGCATTTTTAAGAACATGAGGAAGTCCATCAAGTCCATTTTCGTTGCCAAGATTAAGGTCTAAGAAGACGGCATCATAGGAGTGGTTTTGTAAGGCTTCCCGCATTGCTTCTAAATCATTGCAAGTCGATACCGTGTATCCTTCACGAGCAAAGGTTGCGGAATAGAATTTACAAACTTTTTCATCATCATCTACTAAAAGAAGTCTGCCTTGATAAGTGCTCAATATGTAACCTTTCCTAGAATTTATCGCCACCGGATGAAATTAACTTCACATCGGGACCTAGCAACCAAATAATATGCTTGTACTTAATATGTAAAGCATATTACATGCCATGTATAACAGATTGTATTTATAGAGGAATTTAAATCTTATTACAATAGTGCAGTGTAAGGCATTCACTTTGAAGGCTTGTCAGAAGCAAGATATGTATGAAATTACATACATATGCTGATCTGATAAAAACGGAGCCTGGCTCAAGTAGGATTGCCCAGAAATTTTACTCTTCGACCAACTCCACTAGCAGGCCGCCAGTAGATTTGGGATGAACAAAGGCTATTTTAGTGTTGTGAGCTCCATCGCGCGGCACGTCATCCACCATCTGGACCCCGTGGGACTTTAGGTGCACGATAACTTCTTCTATTTGCGACACAGACAATGCGATGTGATGAATGCCGCCGCCGCGTTTTTCTAAAAACTGCTGAATCGGCCCTTCGGAGTCGATCGGTTCGACAATTTCTAGCCGCTCTGATCGCTGGGAGTCATCGTTTCTAGAGCTGTACATTGTGGTTTTTGTTTTTTGGCTGCCAACGCTTTCATCGCCAAGATGAGGGAGAGATAGAACTTCGCTAAAAAACCACTTTGCTTTGGCGGGGTCTTTGGGGGCTAATCCAATGTGGTTGATACCGTGTACCTTAAAGCTACTCATAACTTCTCCTCTAACAAAAAAATAGCGCACCGGCTAAAGCCAGCGCGCTATCCTATCATATCAAATAAATTGGAAATGGCATTTTTTCAATTTTAGAGAGAATTAAATTTGGTCGCCCAGACCAATAGCTTTTATGGCTACTTCTAATTCAGATTTTTGTTTTGCAGACAAAACATCGCTGCCTTTTGTGAAAAGTTTCACTAAAGAAGCTTTGGCATTAGCAGTTATGTTTTTATACTCAGTATCTTCTAAGTCGTTAAAACGGCCCATCATCTTGGTAAAAACTTCTTCGCGGTCAATATCAGCACCAGTAGACCATTTGCCTTTGCGTAGGGCGTTTGTTGCAAGGGCAACGATACGGCTGAAACGAGCGCCATTTGTACCAGAGCGCCGTGATTTGCCGCCGCGGCCTTTTGCTTTTAATCGTAGAAGCAAGTCATCATAAGAATAGGCAAATTTAGACTCTACTTCCTGGACTCCAAGAGGCGTGTCCTGTACTGAGGACCAAACGATGTTTAATGTGTCTCCTGGACGTAATTCAACGGATGCCATTCCATTCTCCTTAAGAAAAGTTAGATGTTTAGTCTTAAATTTTAATAATTCACAAAAGTGATCATTTAAAACTATCGAAATTATTGGGGGTTATTACCCTTAGCGTGTAGATTCTATACAGTCTCAGCGCTAATAATACAATCAACAATAACACAGCAGCTACAAGTGCTTCCAATTTATAGTTCTTACTTATTAAATAGAGTTGTATATGTCAATAATAAAGTTATAAGTTTTTAAAAAATTATAATAAGTTATCCTTAAACACTTCTTGAATTGCCTTAAATGGCATGTAGATCTATTATTATTTAAGAGAAATATAATGAAATCATTATGTTATCTAATAAGTCTCGTTGTTTTCACTAATGCCTCCCCCTATGAAAGTCCCTATATAGCGCCAACATGCGAAAAACGTTATACTTTTGATCATGGAGGCACGCGATAGATGTTTAATAACTGGGGTAAGCTACGTATCATCATTCCCTTGGCTTTGTTGGGAATGGTGCTGACACGATTAGTTTGGTTGCAAATACGAACTTATCCCACAGTTGTAGATACCCGTGCGGTGATTGGCATGAACGCTCTGAGTGATCGGCTTGGGATGGATTGCCCTAACGATCATCCCTATCCACTAGTACAAATGGGAGACAATCTCGCCGCAGCCGAGTTTGTCCGCACCTTTGTGGGGTCTGCAGGGTTGCTCGGCCTCTATTCTGTAGGCTGTAGGCTAGAAAAATTATTTGACAAAAGTTTGGCAAAGTTAAATCAATGGCTTTTTATGGCGGCGGTTTTAATGGTCACATTAATGTGCCGCTTTGCGACCAGTTCTTGGACTATTGCCTTAGCTGCTTCGGCA
>Ga0222653_1001202_pt1 | contig 13302 bp, 8 predicted proteins | sample AntAcemetagen419_FD_179856 | JGI IMG/M metagenome (GOLD analysis project Ga0222653, IMG submission 179856) | Saline water microbial communities from Ace Lake, Antarctica - #419 | ecosystem: Environmental > Aquatic > Non-marine Saline and Alkaline > Saline | place: Antarctica: Ace Lake | collected...
GCTTTTTCGCCCAGCGCGCCGATGTAGCGAACCTGCAGGCCGTGGGCGAATTGTGCATTCGCCATAATGGGGCCGTTGCCGCCGAGCTTCTCTACGACGGGGGCGAGTTCTATGTTAGCGCTCTTACCTGCCGCCGAGCTGATGCGTGCGCCGAACTCGGAGATCATTGGAATACGATCAAAGGCTTCACCCGGGCCGCTTCGTTTGTCGACAGGATGGACGATCTTATCGACAAATCCGTCAATGCCGACAACGGCTTTGAGCGATGGCGCATTGGCAGCGTGCTGTTCAAGTTCAGTGAGAGTCTTAGTCTTATGTTCCATATTCGGAGGTGTATTTTTAGTCGTATCTAAGGAGGTAAGTGTTTGGAGCGTGTGCGGCAAACTATTTTCGGGGGGTCAGCAGGGGCTCTGTTTGCCTTCGGCCTGAGCTCATGGTCGAATGGCGGATATCCGTATATCGCCGTTCAGGCGATCCCGTTCCGCTGGGCCAGACAAGAGCGGTATCGCCTGAACGGCGATACGGGCATCCCCAAGGTGAGCCCCTACTCAGCGAAGCCCCTACGTGTGGTAGTTGACAGGAAATTGGTTGGCCTAGTATTTTACTCCCAATGTTACTTACCCTGTTAGCTGCTTCAGCGCTCTTGTTGGCCCTGGCTTATCGTTTTTACGGCGTCTTTCTGGAGAAGCGCTGCGGGATCGATCCCGAGCGCGTGACGCCGGCTTGTGAAATCAATGACGGGGTGGACTATGTCCCGACGCGTGCGTCCGTGCTTTTCGGGCATCATTTCTCATCGATTGCCGGAGCCGGGCCGATTGTGGGGCCGGTGATTGCGGCTGCGGCCTTTGGTTGGCTGCCGACCTGGATTTGGATCATCCTCGGCTCGATTTTCGTCGGCGGGGTGCACGACTTCGGTAGCACCTTTATGTCGCTGCGCTACCGCGGTCGATCCATCACTTCGACTTGCCGAGAGTTGGTTGGAGAGACGACGGGTAAGCTCTTCCTTGTTTTTGTCATCATCGCCTTGATCTATGTGATTATTGTCTTTCTGGATCTCACGGTCTCGGGCTTTATCAACCAGCCGGTAGTCGCCACGGCATCGGGATGGTTTATTCTTATCGCTTTGATCTTCGGTCTGACGGCTCGACGATCCGGTATTTCTTACAAGATCATTATTCCGGTCTTTATCTTTCTAACCTATCTTGGGCTGTGGATCGGGGTGAAGTATCCTGCTCCGGATTTTGGAAAAGGTGTTTGGGTTGGGGCGGTGCTGGTCTATTGTTATTGCGCGGCGATCCTGCCGGTGGGGGTGTTGATGCAGCCGCGCGACTTCCTGAGTGCGACGTTTCTCTATGCGATCATGCTGATTGGGGTGATTGGCCTCTTCGTGCGCGGGGGAGGGGTTGATCTGCCAGCCTACACGAGCTTCGAGCCGAATGACCTTCAGTATGTGGTTCCGTTCCTCTTTATCACGGTGGCCTGTGGGGCCTGTAGTGGATTCCATAGTGTGGTAGGTAGTGGCACCACCTCGAAGCAGATTCAAACGGAGAGCGACGTGAAGAAGATTTCCTATGGTGGCATGTTGGTCGAAGGCTTGCTCGCAGTCTTTGCGCTCGCCTGTGTCGGCGTGATGGGAGGCATCATCGAAGGCGGGCCGGTTGTGACCTTTGCGGGCGGCGCGGCGAAGTTCTTCAACGCGCTCGGTATCCCTCAGGAGTTGGGTATCGCTTTTGCGACCTTAGCAGTCAGCACATTCCTGTTGACGACGCTGGATACCTGCACGCGCTTGACGCGTTTTCTGCTCGAAGAACTCTTTGAGTGGCGTAACGCAAGCAGCCGATACCTCGGGACTTTCCTAGTGCTCGTCTTGCCGGCTTTTGCTGCTTTGGGGACTTACACTGCGCCGGACGGTTCAGTTCTCCCAGTTTGGAAAGCGATCTGGCCGCTGTTTGGCTCGACGAATCAATTACTGGCTGCCCTCGCATTGGTTACCTTCACGGTCTTTCTCAAGGATCGCAAAATTGCCTTTGGCTTTGTGCTTGTGCCTGCGGCTCTAATGATCGTCATGCCGATCACAGCGCTCATCCTGATGGTGATGCAGCACGGAGTGATGAGTATGCTTGGAGGTATCGCGCTGTTGATGGTAGTGCTCGCCTTCTACATCGTAGCGATGTCGCTGAAGTTTATTGTTAATGTTTAAACCAGTTCAGCGATAGAGCCGTAGTCGGCATCGTAGAGGCGCTTGTAGGTGCGCACGGCGAGGCCATCGGTCAGGCCGGCGACGTAGTCACAGAGGCGGCGGTAGCGGCCGGCGGTGCTGGTTTCCTGATCCATGAGTTCGAGAACTTGGGCGGAAAGAATTCGCAGGCCCTTGCCGTTTCCCTCGACACAGTTCTCGGAGAGACTTTGAAAGAGCCGTTCAAGAATGTGGCCTCCTTTAAATTCGATTTGTTGGAGCTGGGTTGATTTGAAGATGAGGCTAAGCGCGATTTGTTTGTAGAGTTTACTTTCGGCTTTTACGGACGGGTCGATGACCAGATCGTAGGCGTGACGATTCGTCCGGTCGCTAAGGAAGCCTTCGCGTCGCACTAGCGAACAGCCATGTACGAAGCGGCCGATGCGGCTGCCGAAGTAAGGCTCATAGCGGTTCTCGCGGATGACGTCATAAAGTGTTTCGATGAGTTTTCGTTGCTCGTCGTTGAGCTCACAGCCCTCCGCCCAGTCGCGCAAACTGCCGGCGGTGATGTAGCGGGCATGGATGCCGTCCACGATATCATGAAGCGAGTAGGCCGTGTCGTCGGCCCAGTCCATTATTTGGCACTCGATGCTCTTGAAGGCGTTCAACCCTTTAGGGCTTTGGATGGCAGTGGGCGGCTCCGCCCCGTCAAAGATAATGTCCCGCCATTTTGATTGGTCATCGTAAATAAAATGATTTTCGGGAGCTGCTCCTGTCGCTTTGATTTGTTCACTGTGGAGTGACTTGTATTTCATGACGCCGTCGAGAAAGGCGCGGGTTGGCGCGATGCCTTTTGTCCGGCCGGGGCGCTCGTAGATGAGTTCGGTTAAGATGCGGAGCGTCTGACCATTTCCTTCGAATCCACCGTATGGGGTCATCAATTCATTGAGCTTGCGCTCGCCGATATGGCCGAAGGGCGGATGGCCCAAGTCGTGTGCCAGGCAAACTGCTTCCGTCAAATCAGGGTCGATGTAAAAGTCGTCCGTAAGAAGATCGGATTGCATCTGAAGATATTTGCAGATAGAGCGCCCGATCTTTGCGACCTCAATCGAGTGTGTCAGACGTGTCCGGTAGAAATCGTATTCACCGGATTGGAAAACCTGCGTCTTCGATTGTAGCCGTCGAAAGGGATAGGAGAAAACGATGCGGTCTCGTTCGATTTCAAAAGCGCTGCGATACTCTCCAGAGTCGCATTTACTGCTGTCGGGGAATCGATCCAGATCGAAATTATTATAAAAGTCGTTATGCACTACGCTTAATCTTGCTTAAAATTTACATTAAGCCTACAAAAAATAATCACTATGAATTAAATACTATTATGAAATATCTCTTATTTTTATCCCTGCCCTTGGTGACCATTTTTTTTGCCCCTAAAACTGCTGAAGCGCGAATCGGTGAGACCCGCGATACTTTTGAGTCCCGCCTCTTCGGTAGCGGCGGGGTAATTTACCGTAACAAGGATGAACGCTCAACTCGTCGACAAAGCGGCCCTTACTCAAACTACATGGAGTTTCTAGGCAGCTCTGCGGTAGTTCAAGTCTATTTCAAATCTGATGTCGGGCGCCAGCCGTCGCTGAAAGATTTTGAAGATGATACCTTGGGCACGGGTTGGGAGGTGCATGTGCTTTACGTCAGCGGAAAGTCGGTCTTTGAAAGCTACAAGCGCATTGGTAGTATTTCTGAGTATGAGTTTAATGCCTTACTCGGAATTTTAGCTGGCGGGAAATATTGGGAGAAGGCGGAAAAGAAGGGTAGCTCTGGTCGTTCTCAAGCAGTTGAAGCAGTTGCTGCAGCGGACGAGGAGGAAGAAGACCCGACCGTATTCGGCTTTGATTTTGTGCGAAGCGACGGAAACGTGCGCGCCAAGAAGTCCGGTGGTGGGCTGATGGTCTTTCAAACACAACTGGATGAGTTTTTGGCCAAGCAGAAGAAGAGCACTTTAATGCAGAAAGCTCCTCAAAGTGTTCAGGGTTTTTAACTTACTCGCCTAGTGCCTTAGGAGTGCGATACGCAGATTTGCTATGGGTCGTCTTCGAGTGCTTTCGCTGCGCTCCATTCAATTGTGCGCCCTCCTTGACTGCGCAAGCATAGCGGGCGCGTCCGGTTATACCCCTTTGGAAAAGGGTTGAGTTGCGTAGGCAGAGATTTTTTTACTCTCCGCACTTGTCGCGCCGTCTTGGACGCGTAGGTTTACTACTTTTAAGATTATGGCAAAAGATTGGCTAGAAGGCATTGAAGAAGAATATGACGTGGTTGTCGTCGGCTCCGGCTTGGGTGGATTGACCGGCGCGAACTATCTCGCGAAAAACGGGCACAAGGTGCTGCTGCTGGAGCATCACTACCAGTTCGGCGGCCTGGCCACCTGGTTCAAGCGGCCCGGCGGGCACATCTTTGATATCTCCCTGCACGGCTTCCCTTATGGGATGGTCAAGAGCTGCCGAAAATATTGGACTAAGGAGATCGCCGACTCCATCCACCAGCTCAAGGATGTGCGCTTCATCAACCCGCAGATGAATGTGTGGACCTCCTTTGATCGTGAGGACTTCACCAATATTCTCGTAAATGATTTCAAAGTAGACCGTGACAAGGTAGAGGCTTTCTACACCCACCTGCGTCAGATGAATTTCTACGACGACAACACCCAGACCACGGGTGAGATGTTTGAGGAGTTCTTCCCCGGTCGCACCGACGTGCACCGTCTCCTGATGGAGCCGATCTCCTACGCGAACGGCTCACATGTCGATGACCCCGCGATTACCTACGGCATCGTCTTCTCCAACTTCATGAGTAAGGGCGTCTTCACCTTCCAGGGGGGCACCGACACTCTGATCAAAAAGATGGTGGCCGAGCTGAAAAACAACGGCTGCGAGGTGCGTAAGTGTGCCCTCGTCGATGACGTCGATGTGGAAGACGGTAAAGTCGTCGGCGTGCGTGCCCGAAGCCAAAATACTGGCGAAGAGGACTTCCCCCCGCGCTACATCAAGTGCAAGGCCGTGTTGTCGAACGCCAACGTGCGCAACACAATCGAGTATCTGGTCGGCGAAGAGAAATTCAGCAAAGACTTCGTAGTCGAGGCCAAGGCCGTGCGCAACAATACCAGCTCCTGCCAGGTCTATATGGGGATCAAGAAGGGTGAGAGTATCCCGAATATCGGCGACCTCGTCTTCACCTCAAAGGCTCCCGAATATTCAATCGATGAGCTCACCTCGATCAAGACCAGCAGCCACACCTTTTCGGTCTATTATCCCGAAACGCGGCCGCACCTCTCGCAGGATCGCTACACCGTAGTGGCTTCGCTCAATGCGCAGTGGGACCAGTGGAACGACCTTTCTGAAGAAGAATACCAAGCCGAGAAACAGCGCATGTGCGACGAGTGCGTCGCCAGCCTGGAGACCTTTATTCCCGGGGTGCGTGATAAGATCGACCACATCGAAGCGGCCACCCCCCGCACCGTGAACCACTACACTAAGTCCATGCAGGGCACCTCCTTCGGCACGAAGTTCGAAGGCCTGAAAGTCTCCATGGAACTCTCCGATCAGATCGAAGGCCTCTATCACGCCGGCTCCGTGGGCATCATCATGTCCGGCTGGCTCGGCACCATGAACTACGGCGTCATCACTGCCAATAAGATGGATAAGTGGCTTTACGAAAAGGCGAAGGCGGAGTGAACGTAGTGGCGAGCTTCCAGCTTGCCGAACCAGGCGAATGACAAGTTGGAAGCTTGTCACTACGTTTTTTGACTCCGGCGGTATTATCATGTCCGGTTGCCCCGGCACCGTAAGCGGCGCTGCCCTTGTCGAATAAAAAGGGCTTTTCTCGATAGCTTTGATTTATTCCTCGGAGAGAAGGAATTGAAAGTCGTCTCTGCTTATCAGGGGCTGGCCTCTTTTGCCAGAGCTGCTCTCGTTGACAATCGATTCGAAAAGAGCCTGCTTGCGGCGCTTTAATTTCATAATCTTTTCTTCGATGGTGTGGCGCATGATCAGGCGCTGGATGAAGACGGTTTGCTTCTGGCCGATCCGGTGCGCGCGGTCACTGGCTTGATTTTCCACCGAAGGATTCCACCAGGGGTCGACGTGTATGACGTAGCTCGCATTGGTTAGATTGAGGCCGACGCCTCCGGCTTTGAGGCTAATCAGAAAGATCTGCGGTGTTTCTTTCGTTTGAAATGCTTCGACGATTTTTTTGCGTTTCGGAGTCGGCGTCGAGCCGTCGAGCCGGAGCGGAGTGAGGCCTTTGGCCTGGAGGCTGCGCTCAATGCAATCGAGACTTCCCAGGAATTGAGAGAAGACGAGGGCCGAGTGGCCTTCATCGATCAGTTCAGTCAGTTGCCGGGTGAGATACTCGATCTTGGGTGCAGGCTTTTTCATTGGCTTGCCGAGGAGTTCCGGGGAGACGCAGGTTTGGCGTAGCCGGGTCAGCGCAGCGAGGGCGACGATTCCTGCCTGTGATTTTGTCTTCTTTTGAAAGGCAGAAAGCACCTCCTCGCGCACCTCACCAACCGCACGCGTGTAGATCTCTTTTTGCTCTTTGCTCATTTCGAGGTAGAGATCGCTTTCCTGTTTCGGTGGAAGTTCTTTTAAAATGGCATCCTTCGTCCGGCGCAGAAGAAAGGGCTGAGCACGGCGTAGGACACCCATGCGTCCTTCACGAATGTCTTTTTGGAAGGCATCGTAACCGCCCATCAGACCGGGTAGTGCGAGCTCCATAATGGTGTGATATTCACCTGCATGGTTCTCCATGGGCGTGCCCGTTAAGCAAAGAGAGAAGCGACGTTTGAGTCGATGAGCCGCCTTTGTGCGGCGGGAGGCATGGTTCTTCAAAGTCTGGGCTTCATCAAATATCACGACCTCGAAATGTTCCTTCTCTAAAATCTCAATGTCGCGTCGAAGCGTGTCATAAGTGGTCAAGATGACGTCTCCTTTTTTGCAGCTTTTGAAGCAACGTTGGCTGCCAGCATATTCGGTCACGCGCATCGTGGGGCAAAATAGCTCGAATTCGTTTTGCCAATTAAAGAGAAGACTGGGCGGCACCACGATCAGGAAGCGATTGCGAGTCTTCGCACGGTTTTTGACAAAGCTTAGAAAAGTCATGGCCTGAAGTGTCTTACCCAGCCCCATGTCGTCAGCCAGGCAAGCTCCGAAGCGGTGCTCGTAGAGAAAGGCCAGCCACTCGAAGCCGCGTTTTTGATAGTCGCGCAGCTTGGCTTGGATGCTGCGCGGAGCCGTTCGCTTGGGAATGCTTTCAAATTGAAGCAGCGAGCGAAAAATATTTTCGGCGGCTGCCGGTAGCTTTACCTGGGCGCCTTCGCGGCGCAGCGCGATCCACGTCAGCATTTCCAGGCGTGAGGCCGTATGGGGGGCATCCGCTTTTCCAGCTTTCGTCCCTTGAGTGGTCTCCGGGATCAGAGTCATCAATTGCCGCATCGCTTCCTTCCGGTCGTGACGGGGAATGATCATGCGTCCATCAGATTCAAGTATGAGTTGTCCGCGCAGGAGCTGCTCCCACTGGTTGCGGGGTATCGTGGCTGTGCCGCAGCGGATATCGGCTTTCAATTCGAACCAGTCGAGCGTCTCGTTGGATGTCGCCTCTACCTCGATCTGGATATCGACTGATTCAAGCGGGCGTCCGCCGAACAAAAGCACGATGCCATGTGCGTCGCACACCATGGCAAGGCGCCTCAAGTGGTCAGGGTCGGATTCAATCGTCGAGGGTGGATTGTAGCTGGAAAGCAACTGCTTGATGTTGCCGCTTAAGTAGAGTTCGCACACGAGCTGTAGTGCGGCGGCCATCGGCAGGCGCACGGATTGCCAAGGCGACTCCCCCGAGCCGCTAGGCAGAAGCATTGGCACTGAGGGCGCTCGCTCGTTGCAGTAGTCCCGGGCAACATTTTTCAAAAAGCGTGTGGCCGCCCTGCGAATGTCGGGCTTCTCGAAGTGATGCCCCTCGCCAACGGCTGCCTTGATGTGGGCATTCCGGGATTTCTGATTCGCCAGCAGTGGTAATTGACTGGCTATGCGAAAGAGTGCTTCAACCCGCGCCTTTGCTCCCAGCAGACGATTGCCCCGGGCGGCGTCGTAAACCAGATCGCTCAGTCGGAGAAAGAGCATTGAGCCGTCCCCTTTGTAATCGCCGACTTGTTCGATCAGCGAGAAAGCGTAGCGGTCGCTGCCATGCCTTTTCGATGGTTTAAGATTCAATGACAGCGTGAGTGAGCCTTCCGGCTCCTCGGGCTCCTTCAATTCTACAGGCACGCCATTAAGCGCGAACCGAGCTTCGCTCATGAGCTTTCGCTCTTTCGCACCAAGCGCCATGACTCGAAGGTTGAAGTCTTTGCCTGAGATCCCAATCGGACTCGCTTGATACGAACGCCGACTTGAGAAGTCAGGCTCGAAATAGGACAATAGGTCTTCGACTTTCCCGCTCACTATGGTGGCCAAAGTGCCGTTTTTTAAAAGCACACCTTCAAGGCCGAAGAACTCTTCGACCGGATTCGCCGCATCCTCAACCAATTCTGAGTCAGCGATGACAAGCTTTTGTTTAGAAGCATAATCGAAACCCATGACCGACTGGATCTTGCCGATCTCTTTGTGGATTATAAGTGCCTCCTTCGTGTCTACATGAGCGACAAACTTGATCTGTTTTTCGCACGCGTAGCGATGAGCGCCCAGTACGCCTCTCCATTCATCGTAGGGTGGAAGCTCTATATGAGTTTCTCTTATTGAAGGAGTGTAAGTATGGGCATCAATCGCATAGCAGAGTTCGTGTGGGAGCGCGGCATTTCCACGGATGACATAAGCGTCGTTGTCGGTCGTCTCAAGCTTCAGCTGTGTGAGCTTTTTTTGAACGCGGGCCGCGCTCGAATCGATGCATTTTGCGAGCAGGTTTACGTTGGGTTGAATCGGGCTGAGATTGAGGAAGTTGTATTCGTGAAAAATATAGGAAAGCGCGGCCAATACCGCGACGACATGCTGGCAGGGCTCTTTGACGCTCTTGTTTCGGCAGCCACATTGCCATGTGGGATTTCCATCCTTCTGCATTTGTACCGTGGCCGTCCGGGGTTCTCCGTCTTGGAGCATTGCTTCGAAACCCGTTTCTTTTTTCAGGAAACGTAGCGAGGTGATCCGGCCATCGACAAAAAGTAGTGCGCCCTTGGAAAGCGTCTCGCCATCGACCATCCCTCTAAGTGCCTTGGGCGGCCATGCAAACCATTCCGAATACTGTAATTTAAAAGCCTGACTGGGTAAATACGATTCCACGACGTTAGTGGAACCTAAATTTAAGGGAAATTCCAACTCTGAAAAAGACTAGAAAGTAAGATTCTGCACAATAAGCGAATTTCCGCACAACACGATAAGCGAATGAAACCACGTTCAGGCTTAGTGAACAAATATTTATATTTGACAGATTAACGCATGTCATAAATCATCATGCCAGATTTTGGCAAATATGTCGGCGCAAACTATAGGAGAGGTTCTGAGGGCGCATCGCGAGGCGGATGGCCTGACGATGCGTAAGTCCGCTGCTTTGGCCGATTTAGATCAGGCTGTGCTGAGTCGTATCGAGAATGGGCATCGCTTGCCGACTTCCGCTCAACTTGTGATTTTGGCGGAAATCTACGGGCAGAAGTTAGAGCCCTTATTAGCGCTCACTGCTTATTCTGAAATTAAACAAAAATACGGGCAGACTGAATATTTCGAGGACTGCCTGCAAATGCTCAATGAGGACTCGGGCACCTATGGAAAACGATAATACAATTTTGTCTCAATGTGTGAATAACTCTGTCAACAGGCTGTGGATCGAATGTCCAAAGCTTTGGGTTCACATCGTCTGAGTTCTAATCAGCTTCTAAACCTTATTCAATATGCCACATCTCCACTTCAAAGGTAAGACCTTCGTCCAGAATCACCATTTGGCTGTGCCTTTTCATGAACTCATTCCGGTCAAGAGCAAGGGGCTGAGCAAGAAGCCGAGCCTGCACGACAATCTGATTTTACAAGGGGACAATTTGAGTGCGCTCAAAGCCCTTCTGCCGACTTATGGCGGTCAAGTGAAATGCATCTACATCGATCCACCCTACAACACGGGTAACGAGGGCTGGGCTTACAACGACAACGTCAACTCACCCATGATGCAGAGCTGGCTGGGGCAGACGGTGGACCGCGAAGATCTGACCCGCCACGACAAGTGGTGCTGCATGATGCTGCCGCGCCTCAAACTCTTGAGGGAATTGCTGACTGAAGACGGCGCGATTTTCATCTCCATCGATGACAACGAAGTGCACCACCTGCGCTGCTTGATGGATGAGGTGTTTGGGGAGGATAATTTTGTGGCTCAGATTGAATGGCAAAATCGCTATTCTTTGTCGAATGACCATAAGGGAATTTGCCCTATGAACGAACATGTGCTCGCTTATGCTCAATCTGGTTCTTTTAAGCGAAATCTTCTGCCGAGAACAGCAGATAAAAACCGGCAGTATAAAATGTCTGATACAAAAGGAGTATTTAGGGCGGACAATTACACATGTAACAAAACAGCAGAGGAGAGGCCTAATTTATATTATCCTATCGTAAACCCAAATACAGGTGAGGAAATTTGGCCAAAAAAGACAGCGGTTTGGCGCTATACCAGAGAAAGGCATGAAGAAAACATTCGAGAGGAAATGGTTTATTGGGGCAAAGACGGGAAGGGTAGCGTTCCAGCTTTCAAGCGCTACAAGCATTTGCTGAAAAATGACGGGAATTTAGTTCCTGACACATGGTGGACATATGACGTTGCCGGCCATTCAGATGGAGGAAAGAAGCTTGTTATGGAAGTGTTCCCGGATGGAGAAGCAAGAGCATTTACTACAATCAAGCCTACCACCCTCATACAACGTATCCTCCAAATCGCCACCGACAAGGACTCGATCATTCTCGACTCCTTCGCTGGCAGCGGCACGACGGCTCATGCCGTCGCGGCGCTCAATGCGGAAGACGGAGGCAACCGCCGTTTCGTGTTGGTCGAGTGCGAAGACTACGTGGACAGCGTGACTGCCGAGCGCGTACGCCGCGTGATGAAAGGCGTGCCTACGGCTAAGGATGCCAAGCTCAAGGCGGGCTACGGCGGAAGTTTCAGTTATTTCAAGTTGGGCGAGGCGTTGGAAAAGCAGGCCATTCTCGACGGCGAGCATTTACCGAGCTTCGAGTCGCTGGCGGGCTATGTTTACTTTACGGCGACGGGCGAACAATTCGACGCGGGGCAGATCGACCCCAAGACGGGGTTCATCGGGGAAAGCCGCAACTTCGATGTCTTTTTAATCTACGTCGATGATTTGGAGGCGCTGAAGGACCTGGCGCTGACCCGTGACCTTGCAGAAAGCCTGCCCAGCATCAGCGGCAAGCCGAAGCTCGTCTATGCGCCGACCAAATACCTCGACGACGACCGCCTGCGGGATTTGCGCATCGAGTTTCAGCAACTGCCGTTTGAGATTTACCAACGGATGGATCGGAGGACGCGCGGATGATTCTCAAGGACTATCAGCGCAAGACGCTCGAAACGGTGAAGGATTTCCTGATGGAGCTGCATCGCCGTCGGGAGAAGATGGAACGTATCCGGGAAATGGATGCGGAGATGGGCGCGTCGGTGGATTGGGTCAAGCCGGCCTTCGATCAGATCGCGCCGGGGCGCTACACGGTGTCGCGTCAAAATGGGATTGGCGAGGAGTTGCCCAATTTCTGTTTGAAGATTCCGACGGGCGGGGGCAAGACCCTCCTGGCCACGCGGGTGATTGATCTCGTCAATACCCACTACCGGCACAGCCAGCGCGGGCTCGTGCTCTGGATCGTGCCGACCACACAAATTTACTCGCAGACACTGCGTGCGCTCAAAGACCGCAACCACCCCTACCGCCAGCAACTCGATATGGCCTCGGCGGGGCGGACTCTCGTCATGGAAAAGGGGAGCGGCTTCGCTCCGGCGGATGTGGAGGATCACCTTTGCGTGCTCTTACTCATGCTGCCCTCGGCCAACCGCAAGACCAAGGACACCTTGCGCATGTTCCGCGACAGCGGGGGCTTCGATCGCTTCTTTCCTCGCGAAGACGACCAACAGGCACACAAGACCTTGCTGGAGCGTGTGCCGAATCTCGATACCTTTGAAAAAGAAAGCGGCTTCTGGGGGCGGCAGATCAAAACCTCTCTCGGCAACACGCTGCGCTTGCTCCAGCCTCTGATCATTCTGGACGAAGGGCACAAGGCCTACAGCGAAGGCGCCAAGGCAACTCTGGAGGGTTTTAATCCCTCTATGATCGTCGAGCTTTCCGCCACACCGCCGAAGACCTCCAACGTGCTGGTCGAAATCACCGGCAAAGCACTCAAGGACGAGGAGATGATCAAGCTCGACCTCAATATACAGAACGCCGGATCGACGAGCTGGAAGGACACCTTGCTGGCATCGATCGAGCACCGGGCGAAGCTCGAAAAAGAGGCGGACAAGCATCGTGAGAACGGCCACGAATACATCCGCCCGATTTGCCTGATTCAGGTCGAGCGGACGGGTAAGGATCAGCGCAAGAGCGGCTTTATTCACGCAGAGCAGGTGCGCGAATATTTGCTGACGCGGGCCGATATCCAGCCGGAGCATATTGCGATCAAAAGCAGCCAGAAGGACGAACTCAAGGAGGTGGATGATGTCGGCGGGTTGATGTCGCCCGAGTGCCCCATTCGGTTTATTATCACTAAGCAAGCACTGCAGGAAGGTTGGGACTGCCCCTTCGCCTACGTGCTGGCGATCTTGACCAACCCCGGATCAAAGACCGCATTGACCCAGTTGGTGGGGCGTATCCTACGTCAGCCCTACGCGCGCAAAACCGGCAATCACTGGCTGGACGAAAGCTATGTGTATGCCTTCCAGCGCAAGGGGAAGGACTTGCTCAACGAGATTCGCAAAGGCTTTGGTCTGGAAGGTCTAGGCGATTTACAAGGGCATGTCGCGCTCGATGGCGAGCGCAAGGATCTGGGGGATTTGCTCACCGTGGCGGTGCAGGAGAAATTCAAAGCCGAGGCGAGCAATCTAATTTTACCCGC
>Ga0222653_1001210_pt1 | contig 13266 bp, 12 predicted proteins | sample AntAcemetagen419_FD_179856 | JGI IMG/M metagenome (GOLD analysis project Ga0222653, IMG submission 179856) | Saline water microbial communities from Ace Lake, Antarctica - #419 | ecosystem: Environmental > Aquatic > Non-marine Saline and Alkaline > Saline | place: Antarctica: Ace Lake...
GGGGGATCCGTTTATGACGCCATTAATCTGGCGCTCATGGGCAACCCTATGTTCTGCAAATCAGATAATAATTCATGAGTTTTCAGTGAAAAGACCTGAGTAGTTACGATTATCCAAGAATAATTTCGGTTTGTCGGCTAAGACGCGGTAAACGAATTCGGTTTTAAGGCTAAGATACATTTGATTTTCTATTTGGTTAGGGGCAAGACAAGGATGACATAGATAAATTCAATCCATGAGTCATCTCAGCAGCAGGCTATACTTGACGTATCCGGACTTAAACAAAAATAGCAGTAATAACGGAAATAGAGTCATCAGAAATGCTCCAAAAAACCCGGTGAAAAGGCGATTTACTAAGCGTTCATCTCTTTCTGCGACCGAATCAATGATCGCAAATATTCCGAAAGCAGAGAGTCCTCCCGCCATGATAATCAAAATTTCAGTTTCTATGGAGTGCATGGCATATACGGCTATGAATCCGCCCTGATGGTCTTTCTTAAGAAAGCATAACCCCAATCATTTACACCAGAAATGGTAATACCCCCAAAGGAATGCAAAAGAAATAAGGCCTAAAATAAAACCGATCCCGACAAGTTCAAATAGATTTCCCTGGTCATCCTGTTTGATGATAAAAAACCAAAATATTGGAGTGAAAATTGACCCAAAAAGGGCAAAGATAGTTAACCAAAGCCAAGGTGATTTATAGATCGTGGTCGCCATGCTTCGCTAAAAAGGGGATTCAATTTCAGCGAAAGGAACCTTCTCAAGAACTTCACCGTCAACTCCTATCATTATCCAGTAATCTGGAATACCATCGACCCCTACATCCGCGATGATGGTTTCTTGGCCTGCCGAATTCCGACTGTAATTATAATATTGAACGGAATCTGTGGAACCGACGTGACCATTGAAAACTATGTTATCTCCAACAGTATAGCCATAATGAATTTTTCCAGTAATCTCTTCGAGTTCAATTGTGAATATGCCTTGATCGCCGCCTACTAAACTAGCCTTACTTGAGCTTGAAATATCCGCAGTGGATGAATCCATACATCCAGCAAAAAGTAGGCACGACATGAGAGTGCTAAAAATATAAAATTTCATGGTTATTCGTTTGTTTCACTGCTTTGAAGGTTTGATAGCCCGCGAGCCTTGGAGTTGTGGTGTTTATTTGAGCCGTAACAGCAAGGCTGTAGTTGAACCATGTAATCGCTTTTCACAGATGAAAAAAAGTAGTCTCAATTTTGACCACTTGATTTTACTTACTGAGGATGTATTCAAAATAGCCTGTTCGCACTAAGACGATAAAATATCCTATGAATGGCATCCAGAATAACGGCATACAATACAAAGTGCGCTTTTTACCGTAGGACAAATAATTCTTAATGAGGCCGTATGTTCCAAAAATCCCAAAACCTCCAAGAAGTGCAAGCAGTATCAAAAGCCCGTATTCGCCCGTAATGTGATACATATTTCTATGGAAGCCTTTTAATTCCCTCTTCGTCGCTGTAGATCATGTCAGATCGACCATCAAAATTTTCGTCAATGTATGTGATTGCATCAATGCCCGGCGTTCCTGACACAGTTGAATATGAGGCGTCAAAGTCGAGCGCATCTTTATCTTCAATTGTAGCAGCAAGAGATTTCCCCGCGCTGTCTCGAATAGTAAGCTCATCAGGCACTCCATCCTGATTTAGATCCTGAGCCATCAAAAATGGAAATCCACCCATGTAAAAGATGGCAACAGAGCCATCTTTTGCTGACTTATTGTTAGGTAACATCAGGAAGTATTTTCCGAGTTTATAGCGGATTGGGTCATCAATCATCCATTTTGGGTTGTCGCTGCGATCAGTGCCCAAAATGTCGTCGATAGATAATTCAAGTTCATATGTTTCGGGCATCCCATTTTTATAGCCCCAAAAGTAGGACAAACATGAAACCACCAATATTGAAAAAATGTAAGTTACTTTCCTCATTCCATTAGTTCTCGATTCTTCTCTGCATTCGTTTTTGAAAGCTCATTTATCACATCATTAGGATTGCTTGCTTCTGTAGCGGCTTTGATCCTGCCATAATATCCAGTAATATTTAAGGCTCCTTTATGTGCCTCTGGATCTAGGAGTTTCGTCGCAGTCCCTGTTACTGTTCGATCAGGATTCGCATTACCAAGAATAAAGCCAGCACCAGCTTTTACCCCAGATCTAATCGATCTAGCGTAGGAATTAAACTTAGTAGCACATCGCCTAAAAAATCCGGGCTTTTTACGTTTAGCTAATTCTTCACCCATTTTACCCTCTTTATCAATAATCCTCCCCGCTTTATCTAAACCAGCTTTTGCTCCGTCAAAATCACCAATTGAGACAACCAAGTCGCTGTAACGCTCTGAGGCAAAATTAAGTCCAGCACCCGGACTCAGTCCGAGTATATCAATTAGATTGATTGGGTTATTCGCCGCATATGCATACAAGTTGATCCCGCCGTTTTCTGCAATCGGGTCACGCGAGAGCCACATACCCAATGAAGGATCGTAAGCGCGATAAAGAGCCAGATGTAAATCACTTGGAGCGTGGTAAAAGTGCCCCGTGTAGAAGAAGTCACTTTCTGCCCCTGTTCCCGCGATCTTCGAAACTTCGCCCCATGGCGAGTAATCGTAAACCGCTTCAATAGTTGCGCCGTCGTTCGCCACAACCTCACGGACACTTCCAAGGTGGTCGCGTGTGTAAAAATAATCATTCACGCCTTCTTCGAAGCCTTGGATGAAGTAACTCCGCTGCACAGTTGAGCCAGTTGTTGCTCGCTTTTGGGCAATCAGTGATCCATTCCAGATGTAAACTTGGTTCGCCTGCTCAACACTACTGTCTGTCTCAATGATCCTAACCCGGCGGTCGAAGCCATCATAAATAAATTCACTTTCCTGAGTGCCGTCGATGACTTTGAGTAAACGACTTTTACTGTCCCACTGATATTCACGTAGAACTGCGCCGCCTGAATCTTTTTCGTAACGAAGATTACCGTTCAAATCGTATTCGAGTTGCATCTGGACGCCGCCGACGGTGACGGAGTAGCTTTGGGAGGCGACGTTGCCGTTGCCGTCCGTCGCTTCGATCGTGACAGTGTTGGAGCCTTCGGCCAGATCGACCAGAGCTTCATAGGTGTAAGGTGCGCTGCCGCCCGTGGACATGACTTTTGCAGGCTCGGAATTCACCGTCACGAGAGCAGGTTCGTCAATCGTGCCGCTAAACTTAGTTGCGCCGAAGCCTTGCTCGGCGGTCGTTTGATTGAGTTCGTTGGCAGGATAGTTCGTGGTCGTCGTGCCCTCGGCCACACTATTTCGATTTCCGGCTTTGTCGTATCCGTAGCCGAACTGCTCCAATACTGCCTGCGTGCTGGTATTGGTGCGGACTGCGCTTTGCAGGCGCAAGGCATCGTCGTAGCCGAATGTCCATTTTTTAGCGATGGCTCCGTTTTGCTTGGTTGTCCACGTCTCGATGTTGCGATCTTGGCGATACGTGTAGTCGAATTGCGAGATCACTGCCGGCATCCCTGCCGAATTCAGGTGCTTGATCTGCTGAACGAGATGATCGCCAGTAGCGTTCTCATACGTGTAATCCGTCTTCATGCCGTTGGGCAAATCGATGTAATCGATGCGATTGGATTGCCCCACATAGAAGACGTTGAAGGTTCCGAGGTTGTTGATCACGTCCTCGACGCGACTGCGTCCGTCAAAGACATACTCCTCGCTGTAAGTGTTGGTCGTGAATGTAGCGTCGTCCACAATTTCACGTTTCTTCAAGCGCCCCAAAGCATCATAGGTAAACTTGCGGGTGTCGTCAGGGAAGGCTCCATTGATTCGGGCGAGCAATCCCGCTCCGTCCGTCGCACCGTCGTTGGGATGGTAAACGAAGCCCGTCGTCCCGATACCATCCACCATGGTGGCCATACGGTTGTAGTAAGGTTCGAAGGTGAAGCTCTCGTCGGGCGTGTTGGCGGCGCTGTAATCGATCTCGGCTAGATTGCCGTCCACAAAATAGCTGCGAGTCGCCACTTGGTTGAGTGCGTCGGTCGAAGTGTGAAGCTGGCCGGAATAAGGGTAGTAGGTGTAATCGACGGTCGTTTCGTCGGCGAACTTCTTGGACGTGACGCGCCCCTGAATATCGCGTATCCAGTGGGTGATGTTGCCTTCGCCGTCGATGAGCTTGCGGATATCACCGCAGCGGCACCACTCGTATTGCGTGAGTTGCCCGAGGGGATCGCGCTGCAACACCGGCTGGCGAAGGGCGTTGTGGAAATACCGCGTCCAGCGGCCTTCGCGGTCGCGGGAGGCGACCATGCTGTGGTTTTCGTAGTCGAACTGCTCATAAGAGCTGTCGGGATAGGTGATGAGGGTGATGCGGTCGAGCGCATCATAATCGTAAGTCAGGGTGTGGCCTTCGGAGTCGGTCGCGGTGCGGATGCGGTCGAAGCTGTCATACGTGTAGGTCATGTTGCCACCGGGCACGTCACCCGTGATGGTCAGGAGTTTTCCGTAGCCGTTGTTATTGATGTTGGTCTCATAAGTGAAGGTGACGACCTCGTTCAGCTCATTGGTAATCGTCTTGATCTGCCCATAGGTGTTGTAGCTGAAAACCGTCTCGTTGCCGCCCGCATCGATATATTTTCTGGGGCGATGGTCGGGATCGTAGCTGTTGTAGGTGAACTCCGAAAGCGTCTCGTAAAAGGGTTGCCCGCCGGAGTCGGCGACGCGTTGCTTGACGTAGCGGATGTCGATACCATTGGCGGCGTATTCGATGAGGGTTTCACGGCCTTCGGGATCGATGATTTTGGTCGGATTACCGAGCGCGTTGTATTCGTATTGGTCGGCCTGCGTGACGAGCGCACCCGTCTCGTCTTCAACGACACGAGCCACGACGGATGGCTCGGCCAGATCGCCTTTAATGAATGGCTTCGCGGGGTCTTGGCCGGGGTAGTTATACCAAATACGGCCTTCAAGTGGCGGTTTTTCGCTTTCCAAGATACCCGTGGCACTGTCCGCCGTAGTGGGTTGCAACCAGTGGTAGAGGTGCGCTTTGGAATAGTCGCCCGCGCCATACTTCATTTGCTGTTTGTCCCAGTAGAAGGAATTGCGGTCGTCGTTGTCGCCCGTTGTGAAGTTGACGAGGTTGCTGTCGGGAAGTGTTTCGCTCAGAGTGCCGGGCGCTCCGGTCTGATTCGTGTCCAGATTATATTCGAGGCGCTCTTTGTCGCCATAATGGTCGGTTGCTTCAATATAGCGGATCAGATCGTAACCCGAACCTGCCGCGAGGTTGAAGTCGCTCAACTCGAAAACAGTGGTGCCGTAGGGCGTGGTCAGGCGGGTGATGCCGTCGCCGTCATCATAGCCGAAGCTGGAAACAATACCGTAAACGTCCTCGATGTCGGTCAAGCGCACAACGCCGTTGACACTATTATAAGTGAAGGTCGCGGAACGTCCGTAAGGGTCTTCGATGGAGGTGACGAGGAACTCATTCCAAGGGTGGTTGTAGAAAAACTCCGTGCTCAGTCCGGTGGCATCGTGGATGTATTTGATCCGTGCGCCTGTGGTGATGGTGCTGTCATATTCGATGGTGACTTCGTTATCCTGTGGATCGACCACACGGCTGAGAAACACACGGCGATTGGCTCCTAGCGTGCCCATGTAGTGTTCGTAGTAATGCTCCGAGCCGTCAGGGTAAACAATCTTGTAAGTGTCGGCGGTCAGCTTGACCAAGCGAGACAGAGTCTGCCCGTCAATTCCGTAGGTTTGAGTTTGGGCGTCGAAGTCGGTGTAAGTCTCGCTACCGCCCCCACGCAAATAAATCTCCACATCCGCTCCGGGGCTGCTGGTATCATCCTCAAGGTAAGAGACCCAATTGCTCACCCACTTTTGGCTAAAGTTGGAATAGAGCATGAGGCTCGGCTGTCCAGCCTCGCGCTGATTATAGGTGACATTGACCCGCACATCTTCGCCCCGTGCTGCGGGATAGCCGACGGGCGTATCCGAAATACTCAGGCTGGCGAGAAGTGTATGAAAGGAATAGCGCGCCATGGCGAGCGCTTCGTCGCAATCGTCGCCGCCGCATTTTTTGTCGTTTTTGGCGGTCTCGTTTTCGCCGCCATTCCCGGAGTGCCCCTTGCCATAAATATCCGCTCCCTCGGCCTCTGTCGCCAAGCTCCAGCCTTCGGGGAGCGGCTGATCGGCGATGAGAAAATAGCCACTGGCTTCCACGTCGAGCGCTTCGGCGCTCAGCCACGTATGGTTGCCGAAAGTGGGGTCTTCGAGCAGATATTTTCCGTTCAACTCACGAACGAGCGCTCCGTAGTGGCCGACTTTCCAGTGGACGACGGAGGGCAGGATAATCGCCGAACCCGGCTCGCGTTTCACTTTGAGCAAGTCCATGCCCAAATCGTTCGACATGGCTTCGACTTCATTCAGCGAAAATCCGATTGCTGGCGACTGAACCGAATCGAGAAAAGCCTTGGTGTCTGCCGCTTCGACGCCGCCCAAGATAGGGGCGATATTCGTCAATGCGTAAGGACCGCAACGGAACGAAATCTCCGGCTTGTTTTGCATCGTCCACAGACCCTGCTTTGCACTGCCGATTTTGACGGCGGCATCACCCGTGAACTTGCGATCTTCGACCGCTTGGAAAAGCGGCACCAGTTCGGCTTGTCGGCCAATTCGTGCGCACATTTTGGCATATTCGGCGACCGCTTGATTGGCGACTTGCACGGAAACTTTGTCCGTCCCGTCTTTGGCCGCTTCCCACGATGCCCACCAATATTCAAGTGCTTTGGAAAAATACCCCGTGCTGTAGCTGATCGTTCCGAGATTGAGCAAAAGGCTCGGTGTCCAGCGTGAATTCGGGTAGGTCTCGGTAAATGCGACAATCGGCGCAACCGCTTCGCTGTCACCGCCGTTCAGGTAGGCTTGCAGTGCACTGGTCAGCGCTGCCGTCTCTGCCGCACTTGACGTGCCGGGTGTCGGCCGTATCGGCTCGGCGAAGGCCTTGACCGACTTTATATCTTTGTCATTCGCCGTCGCCGAAAGCGGCTGCGCCGCCACGCCATACTGGATGCTCCCACTACCACGGCGCTTTTTCGTCGCCGTCGCGCTTTGCTCCGGTTCGGGCGGCGTCCAGTCGCCTTCCAGTTGGTTTTGCGCCTCGGAAGCCGAATGGACGGTATGGCTGTCCGTCGCCCATGAAAGGGAGGTCGCCACGACCATAGTGGACAGGCCGATAAGAAATTTAAACGAAAGTGCAGTCGTTGGTTGCATAAATATATGGAGTTAAAGAGCGGTTGCGTTGGCAGGGGCGGCGAGCGTCAGCACAGGCGGCGTCGTGTCTCCGGAAACCACTGGCAGAGCGGACATGTTCGGGTCAAGGGGGAATGCATCGGTATCGTCATTCGTGCCGTCCCCGTCCGTGTCATGAACAAAAGGATCGGTGCCTTGGGCGATTTCAACGGCGTTCGAAACGCCGTCGCCGTCCACGTCGTCGCTGTTGGGCGAATAGCCGAGCATGAGGCCGACCGAATCATCGAGACCGTCGTCATTGCCGTCGCCGTCGCGGTCAAAGGCATCGGCGACTAGAGGATTCGTCCCGTAAGCCGCTTCGTCCCCGTCCAAGAGGCCGTCGCCGTCGGTATCGCGGTTGAGTGCATCCGTCCCGAGAGCGCGTTCATCGGCATCGTCAACGCCGTCCCCATCCGTATCGGCAAGGTGTAAACCTGTGCCAAGGTCGATCTCCTGCCAATCCAACAGCGTATCCCCGTCCGTGTCGTCACTGTCCGGGTTACCGTTGTAGAGCATTTCTTCCAGCGAGTTGAGGCCGTCACCGTCGAAGTCCTGAGCAGTCAGCGCATTGGGAACGAGCGGATCAAGATTCACGCTGGCATGTTCAAAACCATCGAGCAGACCGTCGCCGTCCGTGTCCGCATTATTCGGGTTGGTTCCGATGGCGATTTCCTGAACCAAATCGAGGCCGTCCTGATCGTCCACGTATTCAATGAATGTATTACTCTCGATCCAGCCAACGCCAAGAAAGGTCGGTGAAGGTGAAGTGTTCAAATCGCCTGTGTCATAGGTCAGAAAGTCAGTGAGTGGAGTAGCTGAAATCGGCCAAATTACATCTGTTCCAGTGTAAACACTTTGCGGCATTGTCCGCCACGCTTGTTCATAGCTATCACTTCCCGTCATGTAGACCGCACCGAAGTTTGCAAAATTGCGATTCGTCCAAAATACAGTGCCGTTATTAGGGTAGATATCTGTCTCAACTGTCGAATGCACACGGCGAGAAGAGCCATCAGAGAATCCTTTTTCTCCATAGTAAATATCTGTTGGAACGACTGACTTGTCTGGGATCATAGCCGAGCCGCTCGCCCAGCCCAGACCAAGTCGAACGCTATTATTAGTGTAAAAAGAAGGGACAGAATAGCCCGGAATAGATGTGTAGTTCGAAGTGAACATGCGAGTCGAACCGCTGGCACTACCTATTCCAAAAGCTAGAAAAGAGCGGATTTCTGAGGAAGGAATAGATTCATCCGCTATCATCGAATCGAGAGAGGCGACCCAACCTTTGCCGATACCATAGGTGCGACTGTTGCCTGCATACGACAAGGAACCACCTTCGGTGGTATAGAGCCAGAGGTTGGACAATTCACCATTCGCCACGAATGACAGGTTTTGCAAATATACGTCCTGTGAAGCTGCATTCAAATCTGGCTGGATAGAATCGTACCCTGTAATCCAGCCCTTTCCTGTTTCGCGATAGTTATACGCCGTACCAGCGGAGGGGGCGTAAAATGAACTTTTATCCGTGCTGTAGCCTTCGACAATTTGCCATGCGCCGCTAGCAAATGCAGCAGTCAAGCCATAGTAGAGTGTTTGCGATGTCGATGAAGTATCAGGAATGAAACTGCTACCTGATATCCATCCTAGCCCCATGGTGATATAATTCTTTGGGAAATAGGAATTGTTAAGGAACGGAACAAAATCGGAGGTGGAATCCGCATACCCGAAATCATTAGCTACTGTCAGCCATCCGTAATAGATCGTTTGCCCGGCATTGGTCGTCACGCCCGTTTTGTAGGTTCCTGCAATCTCAAAGCCTTCGCTCCCATTCGGCAGAATGATTTTCGCTCGAATTTGGGTGACTTCATCCATCTCAAGAGCGATCGGTGCTGCTGGGTCGAGAGTCTGTGAAAAGATGGTCGGTTCGCTACCGTCGGTGGTATAATAGAGATAGGTGTAGAGACCAGTTTCTGTATTGATTGAAACGTTTCCACCTGAGGGATAGTTTCCCGGTGCCAGAGCGAACGAGATCGCAGGAATCGCATCGGCTGTGAACGGATCGAGGATTGAGCTTTCATACTCGATTTCATTGCTCATGCCGTCCGAGTCGAAATCGATGCGCCAGAGCATCCCCTGAGGATTTGAAATCCGGTTTACACGGAAAAACATGGCGTCGCTCAAGGACGTGAAATTCCAGTGAATCGCTTCATCGACTGTCGGCGTTTCGATGATGGGTGCCCAACCCCACTCATCTGTCAAATCGTCGGTTTGCTGCACAAAGTAGCTGTAACCTTGCTCGCCGAACCAAGAAAGAGTGAACGTCTGACTGGATGAACCGGGATTGACCTGCAAGCCCAAGTTAAAATCACTCGCGGTCTGCGCCGTGATCGGTTGCATGGCAAGCATGGCTAGGCCAATGGAAATTAGTTGTCTGGATCGCATAATCGTGGGCGGATTGAGGGTTAGTTATTGCCTTCTGATTTCCAGAAATGAATCACTGTGTTTTTAGGTTTTTCGGGATTTGCCGCTTTATAACGCTCTTTTGCGGCATTTATAGCTTCCTGTCGCTGATAGCGAACCTTCAACTCAGCTTCGTTCGCCTCGTAGTAGCTGTGCAGAAGGTCGATGCCCTCGTAAGCGTCGTCGTCAATGTCAGTCGCAGAGTCGGCGAATACGAAATATTCCGCCTTCCCTTCGGTGAAGGGAGGCAATGCAGGGACTTCATCATCCAACGAAGGTGGTCCGACTCCCTGTAAAACAAGGTATTCGTCTGTTTCCGATTCCAGATCGACCATGCCACGCATGAAGTTCCAATCAATGTTGCTCCACGCCTCAAATTCGACGCCATCATGGCCGCGCCAGCGCAAGTGAGTGACGGTAGGCTCTCCCTCGTGGATCGTCGCGGAAAGCAAAAGCGTGTGTTGCTCTCTCGACGTCGAATTGAAAAATTCAGGCGGTAGGCTTTGGGACGTCGAGCTTTCAGTATTCTTCACCTTTTCTTTGAGTTTCGGAAGCTGGGGATCAGCCACACGATTTGCGATCAACTTTCGCTCGCCCATATCTATTTCGCGGCGCTCCAAAACAGTGTAAGCGACACTGTTCGCGATATGATCAGCTTCATATTTTTCTCTTTTAGCGACTTGATCCGCAATGATCGCATCAGCCTCGGAGTCGCTAAGGGTCGATAGGGATGTCTCGCCTGAGAGGGGTTGAAAAAGTGCAAGGCAGCAGGAAAGGCCAAGGAGTGGAAAAGTTAGTCTCATAGGTAGCATAAAGGTTTCTTTTGCAGATCATCATATCCTTGTGTAGCGTCAAGACCCTTAGGGCGGAGAATGGCACTAGATTAACTGGCTGGAATGCGAGGATTAAATTATAAGGCTATGAATTCCAGTGATTTAAGGTTATAGTGAAACAGAATGTAGAATTCTGTTTCATGGAGCATGAGCGTTTGGAATCACTTGTTTTACGTAACTATAACGGACAAAGAAAATACCTGAATCATCCCGAGCGGAAACGCTTTCTCGCGAATTCCGCGAAGCTGTCGCCTGACAAAAGAGCCTTTTGCCGAGTCTTGCATTACACCGGATGCCGGATTTCCGAAGCCTTGGCATTGACCTCTGATAGTATCGATTTGAGCGAAGGCGTTATCCTGATCGAAACGCTCAAACGTAGGCGCAAAGCCGTTTACAGGGTTGTCCCAGTCCCGAAACCGCTCTTGCTCGAATTATCAAAGCTAAGTTCCGAGCCGCGTTTCTTCGACTTCTCGCGAACGACCGCATGGCGGGTCGTCAAAGAAGTGATGGATAAGTCCGGCATAGAAGGCACCCATGCCACGACCAAAGGTCTCAGGCACGGATTTGGGGTGGCTCACGCCACTCAAAAAACGCCTTTGAATCTCATTCAACGCTGGCTCGGCCATGCGAGCAGTGACACCACTAAAATTTATCTCGATGCAGTCGGAAAAGAAGAACGGGACTTTGCAAAGCGGCTCTGGTAGCCGTTTAGGGCTTGCCAACGGACTGCGGGTGAAGCACTAAAAAGTGAAACAGTTTTCTACATTCTGTTTCAATGACTTAGCACTCTATTTATATTTAGAGATTTCGTGGGGGAAAGGCTTTTCCCCTGCTTCGAGCCTGTAGTCTCGAAGCACCCCATTCGAGCGGGGAGACCCCGCAACGCCCCCTTCGCCGCTGCAAGCACCGTTTCCGCCTTCGGCTACTACGGCGCACACAGCGTCGTCCCTGAATGGGCAAACAAGCTCGGCGCACTTCCGCAAGCTCACGTGCGCTGTCGCTCAATTGCCTCTTTTTGTCCACGGGGCTGAAAGCCCCCAATAAAAGGTTTTCCACGGCCTGTTTTTCCGCCAGCGGAAACAGGATTATCCCATCCCTATGCTTAGACCCGTAAAGGTCGTATTTTTTCGACCACTTGTGCAGCAGCGTCGGCAAGCCTCCTCGCTTCCGCGCTATACGCAAAAATCTCCACCTTGACTGGGACGGCTGCGCCGTCCGCTCCGGGAACTCTCTAGCTTCGCTCGCCGCTTGGCAGGGAAAATCATGCGTTTCAATCAAGGAAGGCATTAACAACGGAGATTAAAAAATGACCATTACAACAGAAGTAAATACCAACCAAGAGCAAAGAATCTATGTGGCTTGTCTTGCCGCCTATAATAGCGGCATTCTGCACGGTGAATGGATCGAGATCGGAGACGATATTGACGAAACATGGAACCAAATCCGAAATGTTTTGGCATCTTCACCCATCCCGGACGCGGAAGAATGGGCAATCCATGACTTTGAAGGCTTCGGAGGCATCCGGCTTTCAGAATGGGAGGGCATCGAGCGAATCCACGAGCTGGCCGAATTCATGGAGGAGCACGGCGAAGTTGGAACCCTGGCACTGGATCACTATTGCGGCGACATCGAAGACGCGAAACGCGCCCTTGAAAATTACATGGGTTGCTATTCCAGTATTGCCGATTACGCGCAGGAAATCACAGAGAGCTGCACGGAGATTCCCGAGCACTTGCAATTCTACATCGATTACGAGCGCATGGGGCGCGATATGGACATGAGCGGCGACATCGTCGCCATGCAAACCCGCTTCGACGAGGTTCACATCTTCCTGAACCACTAAAAAATTTGGCTCCTCGCCGTCAGGCGGGGAGCCTTTTCTTTCAAAGGAAACGTGTTGAGACTGGAAGATAAGGACGGCAGCGTCATCATGCTGGCTCAAGAGCTTTCATTTTTTTGGAGTTCTATCCAAAATTCCGCGCCCAACCTTGAAAAGTATGACTAATATAAAGCGTTTAGATCGTCCCTTACTCATACTGGATTTGGACGAAACGCTGATTCACGCGGTTCAAAGCAGGGAAGTGCCGTCTTCAACAGATGCATTTCTAATCGAGGGCTATTCCGTTTCTTGTCGCCCCGATTTAGCCTTGTTCCTCGATTACTGCTTTAAATATTTCAAAGTCGCCATCTGGACGTCTTCGACTGCGGACTATTGTGCGCAGATATTAGACGTGATCGCAGACGGGCGGTCTTTTGAATTTGTCTGGGCTCGTGATCGTTGCTCACGGCGCTACAAGCCGGAGCTACAAAGCTACTACTGGCATAAGGCTTTGAAAAAAGTGCTTCGACTCGGGTATCAAAAAGAGCGCATTCTGGCGATTGATGATAGCCCTGAAAAATGGAGAAGCAGTTATGGGAATCTGATACGCGTCAATGAGTTTGCCGGAGACCCAGAGGATGACGAATTGGTTCAACTGATGCACTACCTTGAAAAGATTCGAGGAGAACCGGAGTTCCGAACAATCGAAAAGCGCAATTGGAGACGGGCTGAAAGCCCGTATTGAGCTTTACGATGATCGCGCATTTATTCAGCAGATTGCCTTATGACGCATGGCGGATTCAAATTTGTCGCTCACGCGACTGAATCAAGTGAAACAAGTTATG
>Ga0222653_1001212_pt1 | contig 13260 bp, 7 predicted proteins | sample AntAcemetagen419_FD_179856 | JGI IMG/M metagenome (GOLD analysis project Ga0222653, IMG submission 179856) | Saline water microbial communities from Ace Lake, Antarctica - #419 | ecosystem: Environmental > Aquatic > Non-marine Saline and Alkaline > Saline | place: Antarctica: Ace Lake | collected...
AACCATTTTTTCAATGGCTTACCATCGTCGAAGTACGGATTTAGGGTTTCAATCAGGTTTTGTTTAGATGCCTCCCATTTGTCAAACCGAACGAAAGAAAATGGATCTGTCTTTTTCAATCGAAATTCGTTGTCAGAAGGGTTTTTGCCAACTGTGACAATTTTGAGCTCAGACTTTTCATAATTCGACAAATTCCCGAAGTAAAGAATTGGTAAGCTTGGCTGCACAACTTCTTCTAAATCTTTATACGTTTTAAAATAAGAAAACGTATCCCTCAATAATGATTCACTTATCATAACTTTTCTGTTTTTCAAATGCCATACAACATACAAAATATTTCCATATCCGTTGATAACAATGGGCTTACTTAAGGATAGTTGTGCAACACACAACTATCCTTGAACTATTTTTTTCGCGCTCATTGAGTTCTCTGAACCCAGAGTTATAACAAAAATTCTCGCCATATGAGCCTTAAGGCAACGCCAAAAGTGCCTGATTTGGAGCTACTCAATACACATAAAAACGATTTTAAGTAACATTTGAATTGGAATGATGACAATGCAGTGGATCAAGTCGAGCATATGTTAAGTGAATTCCAAATACTCAGAATGAAGCCATTTCAATCTTGTAATTCGGTGAAAAGCCTGTTGTTCTTTCTTCAAATTTCGCATTCCGATGATTTATAATTGCACCTGCGACATTTCCCGCCAACGTTTTATTTCTAGTGACGGCAATCAAATGACTGATGCTTGCCATATTAGTCCCTGGAGCCAAGCCAAAGACGATTCTATTCAAAACGATATAGCCCTAACTCCAACCTTTCATAGGACTTTTGATTGGGGCCATATTACCATTTCTGCTGATTACGTCGTCTCAGTGTCAGATACGAATACCGAAGACGCCAATTCTCCGTTCAGCTTAAAGCAATTTGAAGGCAATTAGATTTAGCTGTCTCAAAGGAGGCAGTGATGGCCTAATATAGATGTCTATTTTTCCTAAACTTGATACCTATACCCTTCCTTAACCAAACTCATCAAATAATCCAAATCCGTTTCCTGATTCACCACCGCTTCATAATCCCCCACCCCGAAGGTGCCGATGTTTGACACATCGCGAAACAGTCCTTTAGGATCATCCAGCTGACCTTTTTTGAGATTCACGCGCATGCGCAGCTGTTTCTTCTGCACCTCGAAGTCGCAGACGAGCTTCTTGTTGTACTTAAAGCCAACATACCATTTAACAGGGTTGACCTCTACCCCATCCAGTTCGAGTATACGGTCACGAAGTTTCAGAGCCACTTCGCGAATTTCAGGATTGCCGTAATTGTAATGATCCTCCTCCGTGTACACCACTATCTCTTTATCCACATTCTTGGCCTCATCATCGCGCTTCTCGATGGTCTTGATGCTCTCGCGGCTGGATGGCTTGTGCTGACGAAGGCTGACGGTATTGTTGCTGTACCGCTTGATCTCCCAAAGCTCAAAGGGCAAATCCTTGAACTCGATGCTCTGCATCTGGTACTTGCTGAACTCCGGGGAGATAAAGATCACCCGCGACTGACTCCAGTCCACATCCTGCTTGCGCAGGGGATTGCCCGTGCGCTCAAAATACTCCAGTACAAAGTCTGCCTTGTTGTTGAGCAATAGCGACAAATACGAATAGTCCTGATCCACCACGGAGTAACTACGCCCCCGCTTATACACCACAATCACAGGCACTCGTGATCAAAGGCCAGCGTATCAATGCGCAATGCATCCAAGGGAAACTCCGTGCAGATAATGTCCAAGCCAAAAAGCATGTGGAGGTTCTCCTCCACCAAGCCCTGTATCTCTTTCCCGAGCTTAAAGGGCTTGGGATTGATTTCGTGGAGGCGGGAGGAAGTGATGGTGTAGAGGTTGATTACGGTGTGAGGGCGCAAATCAGGACATAAAACCGCAGGGTTGCAAACCCTCCGGAGCGGGTGTTTGTCGAATGTTCCAAGAAAATGTCATATGATTATCCACTAGGAACGAAGTTTAGAATAAGGGGAAAATCACTCGAAAAGAGGGAGGAAGTGATTTTGTTTACAGCCATTATAAATGGCCTTTTGAAGTGCTCAGTGAGTTTTGAGGTAAAACACCTAAACTATCGGATACCATTATTGAATAAATTTAGTAGATGCAGTGGACTATAATGAAAATTTGATGGTTCATATTCATATCGAAATAGGACTCAGTCATGTCAAGAATAAGTAGGGAAGAACCGAATTTCACCCAAAAATGTATATCATTCGCAGCCGAAGGATTTGTAACGATAGATTATCCTCTTAAAGAATACGTATACTTTCAAATGCTCTCTTCAACGTTTTCCGCGATGTGCCTGATTTATTACTCAATCCCACCACAAGGTTGACCTGATTAGCATCGTTATAGAAACAGAAACCCTTCATTTGCATATGAGTGCCACCTGTTGTAAACGATGCATCACAATACATTTGATTACTCAAACCATCAGGTTCAAAAAACTCAATTTTTAAATTATGACCACCCACGTGATTTACCATATTTGTCACTCCTCCTCGAAGTCCTTCTTTCACGTTGTAGCCCTGATTTACTAAAAAGAGTACCATGTGATTTATTGCAAAATCGTCTTTTGTATAAATGAAACTTTTTAAATCAGAGACGATATTGTTGGTTCCTTGTGGTTGAGGAAGATTCTTTTCATTTAATCTTTCGGGGGTTTCAATTACGAGACCATACTGAGTATTTAAAAACCAAACTTGCTCTTCAACAGCTGTAGAGTGTAATTGAGTTTTTAACTTATTCTCAGTTTTAACATCTCGATTGCAATTCGAGAATAAAAAAAAGACTAAAGCGATGAGAGGAATACGAAACATAACAGCAAGCTTAAATTAGATTTTCTCATGGTAATGTACCAGTCAATTTTCAGAAAACGAAATTTATCAAATATTCTAACTCAAAGTATGGATTTATTAGTCCTTAATTTGCTAAAATCATTTTTAAACAGATAAACTATGAGTGGCAAAAAAACGACTAGAATGGTAAGTTCTATTTTCATACTTTAGACCTCTAACCGCAGCCACTCTATGAAATTACGAGCCGGATTTCTATCCGACCCTTTCTGGAACTACTTCAATCTCGGAAAAGCAGACGAGAAAAGGCCTCATCGAAATCTTCTCCATCATCTTAGCCATTTCGAGCTATGCTCAAACGTGCGGCCATTGGAAAGTGATGCATTAAATTACAAGCATCCTCTTTTAGCCATTCTGCACAACCAGATTGTGCGCGGGTACCCAACACGTGCATCAATAATGGTGGAAGAACACCTTAGTACGTTGCTAGATTTAACCGAGTATCAAAGTAAACACGGATCAATTGAATACAATGCTCACGAGAGTTGGGATGTAAAAGAGCTGGCGACATTGCTATGTTTCGCTGATCCATATTTTAAGGAAAGTGATTACAACTATGACGGACTGGATGAAAACAGTCAAGGTGAGAAACGATTTATCCAAGATCTTTTTCATCGCGATAATATTCTCGGTCAACTATTCACGCCGCAGCGATATATGAATGAAGTTGTTTCGCCGCAACGCCTGCGAGATTTTGAAAGACAAGAAGTTGATTTCTGTTATGAAGCTCCTTATTTATATGGTAATGAAACGACAATCGGACAAAGAAAAGGTCTGGTTATCGAAATCGACGGATCACAGCATGCTCTGAATAATGTTCAACGTATCCTCGATAATTCAAGAGATCAGGCCTTGGCAGATGTTGACTTCAAGTCTTATCGATTTAGCCACGACAAACTCAATGATGCTTCAAAAAAAATATATAGTGACCTCCAAGAAGATTATTACGTAAACAAAGTCAAAGATTTTTCAGAGAAGATTAAAAACGGAGATCGTTCAACACGAAAAATAGTACAGCAACTCTATATCCCTTTCGCTGTTGCGAGAATTCAAATAGCACTTCTTAGATTTTTATCTGAAAACTTAAATAGGATAAGCGATGAAAATCCGATAAAACTCTGCTTTGTAGAACGAGATTTTGTAGCAGGTGAAATTGCTGCTAAAGATCTCGCCTGCAAACTTCAGAAGCTTCAACAATTGATGGGAAAGAAAAACCTATTTGGGGGTTTTAGTACAGCTTCTTATGGAGTATGCGATTACAGCGAATGGGAAATGTTTCAACGAGGAGAGACCCAAGACTACAAAGATTGGGATGAGAATGAGAAGTACGATCTAATAATTGATCACTCCATTTTGAGGCGCGATGGCATTGAAAAATATGACTACCCTTCAACGCAAACAGATTCCATAATCAAGTTGCGATCAACCGCCCTGCCTTTCGGGAAGAAGTTCAATAACTTATACAAACCTGATAGACGAATCCAATCTGATAAGTCATCATATTACAATCCATTGACCTTCATAAACGCAGAAGGAAAAACAATAGATATAGAGACGCAAAGAGAAATTTTGCAAATATTCCTTCAAGATATTTTTCGAAAGGAATCTTTTAGACCAGGCCAGTTACCCATACTGAATCGAGCTTTGCAGAACAAAAATGTCATTGGCCTTCTGCCAACAGGTGGTGGTAAGAGTTTGACTTATCAAGTAGCTTCTATGCTACAACCTGGAGCAGTTCTGGTGATTGACCCCATTAAATCTTTAATGCAGGATCAGTATGAAGGATTGCAGAAACTGGGAATTGACGCAAGCAACTTCATTAACTCCAGTCTAAAGACCAATGAAAGAATCTTAGCCCAACAAGAACTGCTGCAAGGTGAAGTCATGTTTTGCTTTGTAAGTCCTGAAAGGTTGGTCATTGAATCATTTCGAAAAGACATTCTAGCCGAGATGAAAAAACAGAACCGTTTCTTTTCATACTGCGTCATAGACGAAGTTCATTGTGTATCAGAATGGGGACATGATTTCAGAACCCCGTATCTGAGCCTTGGAAAAAACTGCATTGACTTTTGTGCAACTGCATCAGGTAAGCCCGTCCCTCTTTTCGGACTTACCGCCACAGCTTCTTTCGACGTTCTCGCCGATGTTGAAAGGGAATTATTCGTAAAAGCCGATGAAGAAATAGATGCATTGGTACGGCATGAAAATACCAATCGGCCAGAACTGCACTACAAAGTCCTGACGTGCACTGTTGAATACCCCAAAGATGAACGATTTTGGCAAGAAGGTGATGGAATACTACCACCTCCACTGACTGACAGGGGCTATTGGGCAGACAAAGGAATTAGAGATCGCGTTGGAGAAGCTAGACAAGAACGATTGATGAAATGTCTGCAAATAGACTTGAAGAAGGACCTAACGTACTTGAATGAAAGGATAGAACCGATTCTCGAACACGACAGGGTTGAATATATGGAAACGGCTTCAGAAGAAGAACAAGTTCAGTTTATTGAGAACTATGAAAAACGACTTCCACTTGAAAACATTGAAATAACATCAGCCATAAGAGAACCCAAAATGGGAGGTGGTCTACTTTTTTGTCCTCATCGTCAAGGCAGATTTGGAGTTACTGACACTTATGCAAAAAGATGGGATAGAGAAACACAACAATGGATTCCAAAAACACCTCGTGAGGGAGTTCTTGATGCACTTCCAATTCATATAAAAGGAGGATACTTCATGGGGTCAGGTGATCATTCAGACGGAGAGATTGAGACGGACAGCATGAAAAACCAAAGGCAATTTATCGAAAGTCAAATAGCGGTGATGGTGGCTACCAAAGCTTTTGGAATGGGAATTGACAAGGCAAACATTCGAACTACCGCTCACATGAGTCACCCTTCATCTCTCGAAGCCTTTGTACAAGAATCGGGTCGTGGAGGACGCGATGGAAAACTTGCCCTCTCCTACGTTTTTTACGACGTACAAAAGCTGCTTAAAGTGCATTCAAAAGGGATCTCAGAGCTAAAAGATTTATTCCTCAAAGGCAACTGGAAGCCAAAATCAAATCAATGGGAAACCTGGTTCAATAAATTAACGGGGGAGATTTATTTTGAAGAAGAAAATTTCCGACAATCCAGGAATGGCAATATTCAGGACATGTGGAAGGATATTGAAGCGGTAATTCAGGACGACAGGCTACCAAAAGCCTTTTCCATAGAAAGAACGGATCGAAAAATATTGGATTTCTTTCACGACAATTCGTTCAAGGGAGCACTGAAAGAAAAAGCCAATTGCGAAGAGATTCTGGTCGAAATGAAAGTAACGATACTGGAAACGCTGAAGACTTTTGTTCAAGACGAATTGGAAGCAGAAGGATTTGAATCAATGGATATCCGCCCGTGGCAAGGAGGACAAAATCAGAGGCTATATATTTCCATTGACCATATAGACCAGGGATATATAGACCTGAACACCTATCGCATGCAAGGAGGTATCGCAGCAACAAAAGCAGGTGCTAAATTGGTTGAAACGCTACGCGCTTATGAAGCAGCCGACTTGTACAAACACCTAACCACTTCTGCGGAAACCATTCCCGGTATTCTGGATCAAATGAGCACCTTGCTCGAAGATCAATCCATCAGTATTGACATTTCTTTTAGAAATTCCGTAGACGATGTTCTGAGTAAGGTACATAAAGCCTTTGATCGTTATGGCGTTCCATTCACCTTAAAGAAAATCGAACAAGCGCATAAAGGCGCTCCCACTTTTTGGGATTTTATTGAAAACCTTGAGAAAGAATTGAACCGCAATCAGATAGAGCGAACAAAATTCCTGGTCGACATACTGGCGCAAATAGACGAAAGAAATGGTAAACATAAAGGAGAGAGTTTAGAAAAATTAGAGTATTTCTATTCGGGAATAAGAACCGAAGCCGACACTTTCAAAGCTATCTACCGATTGATCTCTACGGGACTGGTATCAAATTATACCGTTGACTACAATGCAAAAGTAATTACCGTGGATGCTACTAAGCGAACCACTGAAGCTTATATCGAACACACACGCGGCTATTTCCTGCGCTATCTGAGTGATCGATTGGCCGAACGTCTTATTACTGATATTCGCAAGGCCATTAGTAAAGATGAAAACACGAATCCACTTCTTCACTGCGTGAATGGAATCATTGACTTTGCCTACGAGCAAGTAGCCGACAAACGGAAACTAGCCATCGACGATATTGATCGAGTTATCTCAGAATCTGCTGAAATTGATGACTTGGTTAAATCCAGCCATACGTTCAAAGACAATGTCTACCTCTACTTCAACTCAAAATATGCGCGACAGGGATTTGTAACACCCGAAGGAACGGAAGCCTCTCTCCTAGATGATATTTTATCTGAAGTATTGGATAGCAAAGAACTATTCGAAAAATACATCACCTTACCATTGAAAGATAGCAGTGGGCCTACTTTAACTAACTTAAAACACTTGAGAGGCGCAAGTACCAGAGCAATCCGATCTTATTCCAGATACGGAGAACTCTACTTGATTAGAGCCTTTACCCTACTTGCCCTTTCCTCCAGAAATCCCAATATGTTTGAAGATGCCTACAATGATTTTAATAGCGGCCTTAAGAGGCTGAGAGAGGCCGAGGTAATAAAGGATGGTGAACAATTAATGGATTGGTCAGAAACGCTCAGGAAGACATTGGAATTATACAGTGAAAACATAGAAAACAAAGAACAAGTTAATGGATTCATAAACTCCATCTTTTTGCAGTGGTATGCTGGGTGGAGCTCAGAGTTTATTGAAAAATACGCATCACAAGAAATCACAAGCTTATGACACTGGAAGAAAACATCAGACAATCTTTAGCCACCCTTGAACGGAATTTAGAAACGATACGCTCTGCTCGCGATCAAGTCAATGAGGTAGTGGATCGAGGCCAAGAATTGAATCGTGGTATTGAAGGCATCGTTACCTCTCTCAATGATTTCAAAAAAGAGGTGAATACCAATTGGGGCAGCCACATTTCTGAATTAAAAGAAACGGGAAAAGGAGTAGCCGAAAAATTGGATTCCCGAATACAAGAGTTGGATAAGCGCATTAAAAGCTTAGAACAGCATTCAGAAAAGCTAAAGGAAAACATCGATAAACTCGGAGGCTTTGATGACAAAATTGATCGAACAAAAACAGAAATAACCGCTGCGGTTACTCAGGGAAATCAAAACCTAGTAAAACTCGAAGAGCAGAGCACCGAGGAAAACGCATTTGTGCGAAAAGCGATGGATTCCAATGAGATGAAAACTACCGCATTGAAAGAATTGGTTCAAAAAAACAACAACCAAATAGGTAAGATCGCTGAAGTCACTGAGATCCTTCAGGCAAAAGTGGACAAGACAAAGACCAACTCAACCATTGCGATGATCGTGCTGATTGTATTGTTTGCACTTAATGTATTGATGCTGTTTCTAAGTCAGATTTCGGATTCTAATTAAGCACTTCGACTTCTTAGAAAGAAGAATAATCAGAAATATTTACCGCCTAACTTAAATATCCTACAGATCATGAGACTACATAGAATATTTTATGGCCTTCTCTCTCTTGTTTTAACATTAATCATTTGTGGAACTATACTTTTCATTTATACTGCACTAATTTTTAGCGTTGATTTTGGAGAAGGTGTCGGGGCAATAATATTGGAGACTATTTCTATTATTATTCTAGCACTTTTCCAAATAGCCATAGTAAATATCATAATGGTTCCTTGTGGGAAATTCACTCGATTTTCAATTTCTAAATGGCCTCATGTTATAAATTACCTTTCTATAATGGGCACTTTTATTTTTCTCATAGGCTACATATGGTTTAACCTCACCTCCATTTTTGGTGGGAATTGGATAGCAGCTTTGATGCTCTCTTTCCTCTTAATAATCAATGGGATAATTGCTTCATCGAGTTACTCACAAAAAACTGAAGTAAATTGAAAAGTGCTTACTCACTTCATTGAATCGGAAACTATCTCTAATTAAACCGCCGCAGTGAAAATATCCAAATTCTAATCGAGAATTATAGACCGCTCTTGGAGACGCTAGAACAACTTGACCATATCACAAGAGAGTAACTAGAATAAATTCAATTGGTTATCTGAAGCTTATCTCTGTTATTTGCTTCAAACCAACGTGAAAATCGAAAGACTCAAGAAAGAACTTCTAAAACATCAATGTTAGAAAGAGAAATGACTTCTTAAACATGTAAAATGTATCTCCTCCAATTCGATAAATACCAATACTCCCTTCTTTGATTCGAACAATTACCAATTTGTTCAAAACAGACCGCTGCTTGTCCTTTCTAATTTAATTTGCCCTTCGTACTTTCAGTTTTTATTAAGGAGAGACTTTCTGTTTTCAGAACCATCAACTTTGAGACCTATCAAAATATGAATTTTAGTACTGGGCAAAGAATATCTACACGTGGAGAAGATTTCTTAATAACCAACATTGTTACCAACAATGATGGAAGCTATTTACTTGATGCAGAGGGAATATCAGAATTAGTTAAGGGGAAGAGATTCTCCTTTGACACTTCTATTGACAATGATATAAAGCCCGTTAACCCAAAGGACACCCAATTTATTGCCGATACAGATACTGGTTACAGGAAAACGAAGCTTTTTGTCGAAACGCATATCCGCAATGCGACTACCTACTCAGATAAAATTACCATTGCCAACAAAGCCGCTTTTAATACCGCCGAATATCAGTTGACGCCAACTCTTATGGCTTTGCAACTGACAAGGCCAAGGTTACTGATGGCGGACGGAGTGGGTTTAGGAAAAACCATTGAGGTGGGAATATTTCTAACCGAAATGATGAAGCGCGGCAAAGGAAAGCGCATTATGGTACTTGCCTTAAAATCAATCTTAGGTCAATTCCAGCAAGAATTATGGAATCGTTTCGCAATTCCATTGGTGCGTTTGGATAGCGAAGGTATTGCTCGAATTAAAACGCAGCTTCCTGCCAATAAGAACCCATTCGATTACTATGACAAGACCATCGTATCCATCGACACCCTAAAGAACAACGCAAAATTCAGGCATTATATAGAGAAATCACATTGGGATGTAATTGTGATAGATGAATGCCATACTGTTGCGAATACGCAAAGCCAACGGGGTGATTTGGCTCAGTTTCTGGCAAAGAAGTGCGAATCTCTAATTCTTACTTCTGCCACGCCGCACAATGGGCGCAAGGAGAGCTTTGCCAATATTATCAACATGATTGAACCTACTGCTATTCCGAAAAGCGGTAACTACGACAAATCACATGTTGAGCCCTATTATGTAAGACGTTTCAAAAAAGACATCGAAGATGCCGCTGTTCGAGAAAATTTTCAAGAACGTGAAATCGTTCGATTACAAACTGATCTAAGTCCAGAAGAGGTTGAGTTTTTGAGCTACCAGCAGAACTTAAAGATTCAAGCATTAGGTGCTCTGAAGCAAGGGAAGTCAAAAGACGACTTCTTGTTCTCCATTATGATTTTCAAGGCATTTATGTCTTCACCAGCTGCTGCTTTGAGTTCTATAGAAAATAGGTTGGAAAAAGTTGAGAAGTTATCTAGCAGTTCAGACAAATATGAGGATAGTATTGAGGTGCTTAAAGAGCACCAAAGACTCTTGAAAAACATATTAGATAGCAAAGCTGATAGCAAGTATAAAAAGCTGAAGCAAACCCTTATGGAACTTGGCTGGTCAGGCAAAAAGAAGGATGAGCGAATTGTTGTTTTTGCTGAGCGCATTGCAACATTAGAGTATCTAAAAGAAAAATTAGTTCAAGATTTCGGTTTATCAGATGCTGCCATCGAATCATTTAGTGGAAGCGATAGCGATGTAGAGCAGCAAAAGAAAATTGAAGATTTCGGACAAGGAGATAGCCAAGTGAGAATATTGTTGTCCTCTGATGCAGGATCTCAAGGCGTCAACTTGCATTTCTATTGTCATAGAATGGTGAATTATGATATTCCCTGGTCTTTAATTACGCTGGAACAACGCAATGGGAGAATTGACAGATACGGCCAAAAGAAAACACCATACATCTATTATTTGGTAGCTCACACAGAAGATGAGGCCATAAAAACAGACTTGCACATCATTAATAAACTTACCGTAAAGGAAGAAGAGGTTCAAAAAACTTTAGGCGATGCTGGGTCTGTCATGCATTTACACGATTCCAAGCAAGAAGAGCAAAAAGTGATTCGAGCGATTGAAGAAGGAAATGATGGGTATTTAGAAGATGGTGATTTTGATTTTGATGCATTGTTTGAAGATGATACCACGGCAGCTCTTATCACTAAAAACCCTTATGAGAAGGCTCTAAGTTTATATCAAAACGACTTTGACTATTACACCCAGCTTTTCCGACAGCTAGATAGCGCTGGGCTTATGAAAAACTCCGATTTTGAAATCAATCATGAAGACGAAATCATTGAGTTAAAAAACACCAAAGAACTGGATAGCATCCTGTACGATCTGCCACCCGAGTCGAAACCAAAAATTGGCGATGTGTACAAGCTGACACTGGATAAAGATCTGGTGCAAGACTCCATCGAGAAAGCTCGAAAGAAAAAGGGAGACTGGGCTGAATATCAAATACTATATGACCTTCATCCGGCCATTAAATATTACATGACCAAGCTCGAGGCCAGTGTCCCTAAAAGCAAGGCGCCTGCTGCTCGGTTCTCAAACAAGCTACCCGCCAATAGCGCTTGGTACATTTTGCATGGGCAAGTTTCTAACGATCTTGGCCAACCTGTAATCTCAGATTTCTTTATCGTGGGAGACAACAATGGAACACTTGAGTCTATCAGCATCCCGACGTTTATGGAACGGTTCAGTATGGATGGTGAACTCTACACTGAAAACATTTTAGAAGACCACTTGAATGAATTGGAAAAGAAACTGCCAGCCATTATTGAGTACGCTACAGAGCAACACATGAAACTAGCCCAAGAAACTTTAAGTCAGCAAATGTTGGCGAAGGGAATTGAAGAAGAAAAAAAGCTTGTTAAGTGGCAAAAAGCCAGCATTGAACAAGTTGAGTTTGCATTTGAAGACTCTCCAGAAAACGAACTGCACAATCGTAAAAAAGAAAAAGAAAAGAAAGAGATCGAAGACATTGCCAATAAGTCTGAGCAGTACATTAAAAACATGCTCGCATTGAGTAACGATGCATACATCAAAGTAATGGCCACCTTTTACAACCTGTAGATCATGATTAAATTTATAGACAACACCGGCGACTTTTTCTCTTCCAATTATTTTGATGAAGACTTCCTAAAAAAGGTTCACGACAAATCTGGATATAGCGCAGAAGACCAAAAGGAACTGCAAAAACACATTACCCCCTTAAAAAACCGCTACTACAAGTTCAAGCAACTTCTTTTGGAGGGCCGCTTGCGCAGAAAAGACAAAATCTTTGAAACACATCAATTTCATACCCATTTACTAAATGCACTGGGCTATGACGGCGATCATCCTCAATACGACGAACCCTTTCACTTAAGCGATACCGAAGTAATTCCTGTACGGCACAAACTGTATCGCGGTGAGCAATTGCACATGCTCATCATGGAAATGCAGCCTTTGGTTAAAGATAGTGAGGAAGAACCTGAAGGGCTATTTGAGCAGCGCTACAATATTGAGGAGGATGAAGCCAACACAAAAGAACAACGATACCACCGCAGCCAGTGGAAGCGAGTATTTAATATTTCAGATGACTACCACATCTCCCCTACTATTATCAACAAAGCTATTTCTGCGGTTTGTCTTTTGGAACAAAAGGAACGACCGCAATTCATACTGCTATTAGCGGGTAACAAGCATTTCTTAATTGATGTAGAAAAATGGTTTCGCGGTTCTTACTTACAGTTTGATTTGGAAGAACTCTTTACCGAAGGAACCATTGATCGCAAATACTACTCGCTCTTCTACCTGCTACTATCCAAAGATATGCTGGCACCCGATAGCGACATGGTGCTAATGAACCAACTGGAGGAAGACAGCCACAAAAGCGCTTATGAAGTAACGAAGGATTTAAAAGTAGGAATCATTCATGCCGTGGAAGCCTTGGCCAATGAAGCGTTGTATTATAAAAAAGTAAAACTGAAGGAAGATTTTGAAGAGTCAGATGACACTTTTGAAAGCCAAGTGAAAGATGATTGTCTGAGCATTGTCTACCGCTTACTCTTTGTGTTTTATGCAGAGTCTCGTGCTGATTTAGATATTCTCCCAATTTCAGACAGCGTGTATCAAAAAGGTTATTCATTGGAGATGCTCCGTGATTTAGAGC
>Ga0222653_1001218_pt1 | contig 13217 bp, 16 predicted proteins | sample AntAcemetagen419_FD_179856 | JGI IMG/M metagenome (GOLD analysis project Ga0222653, IMG submission 179856) | Saline water microbial communities from Ace Lake, Antarctica - #419 | ecosystem: Environmental > Aquatic > Non-marine Saline and Alkaline > Saline | place: Antarctica: Ace Lake...
GGAACCTACTGTAGGTTGACCTGTAGTAATAGTTGAAAGCGTAAGATCATGCTCTTGAGCTACACTTGAGGAACCTACTGTAGGTTGACCTGTAGTAATAGTTGAAAGCGTAAGATCATGCTCTTGATCTACACTTGAGGGACCTACTGTAGGTTGACCTGTAGTAATACCAACGCCGATCAAAACATGTATTTCAGAAATAGTTGCTTGGCTAAGAACAGGCTGGCCTGTAACTATATTTTCGCCAACAAATGTTTCATCCTCTGCCATGTTTATTGCTGGCACAACAGGTTGGCCCGTAGTGATGCCAACAATAGCTATAGCTTGATTTTGAGTAATGGCTGAGGAACCAACTGTAGGCTGGCCTGTGACTATGTTGTCGCCAGCCAAGGCATTGACTTGAGAAACCGTTGCCGCGCCCACGACAGGCTGTCCTGTAGTAATGCCAACGCCAGACAGGGATTGAACCTGCGTGATGGCAGAAGAACCCAAGACAGGTTGGCCTGTAGTAATATTAACCCCCGTCAGGAGGAAAATGATTTCTGCCCCATCATCTGCAAGAGCGGAGGAGGCTAGAGGGGAAAGACCTAGCATATTATGTGGCCTCCTTTGGCTGCAGCATTGTCAGTGTGGCTCCACCTGTAGCACAGGCGGCGTGTTTTTACTCAGGCTTAGTGGGCCAAGTAATGTCAGTTGGAAAGCCAGCCTGCTGTGGGACACCTAGTAGGGCTGTCCTGTATGTAGCCCACTCAGCTTGTTTAGCTGCGGTAAGGTCTGCCCAGCGGAGTGCATTGCCTGCGACAGCATCAACCTCAAGTAACAGTTGGTCACGTTCACTGCGTACCTGTGCCGCTGCTGTTGCTGCTATTTCTTCAGCAGTTGGTGCAACGTAGGCTGCGAAGTCTGTACCAATTAGAGCCATGATTGCATCGTTGTTGACCGTCATGTCGGTGTCACTTGGGTCTAGTGTGTAAGGTATCCAGCCGTAGTGTGGATGGTTAATCTCTACATCCATACGAAGGTTGTCAGCCTGTAGAGATGCCGCATTACGGACTTCTGTAATTGTAATAGTCATTATACTGTCCTTACGAATAGAGTGCCAGATACGTTTGCGTTACTTGCAGTTGAACCGCCGTTATAGTAGCCTATGTTCCCCATAAGCCGCCAAGTTCCTGTCAAAGTAGAAGTACTAGACCCACTTGTACCACCACCCCCAGCATAAGTATTAGCTGTACGAATATTGCCTCCCGCAAAGGTAGCACCCCCATTGTGAACACCAAGCCCAGTATGAAATCCCAAGCAATAAGTCCCAACAGCGCCGAAGGCTGTACTAGAAGTAGGAGCCGCTGCCCAAGTTAGTCCACCAGTATTCCCTGACTGTGCTGTGAGCATGTAGCCGTTTGTCGGGGCGTTAGATACTTTTAAGTTAGCTTCATCAACTACATTGGATGCTATAGTCAAAGCGCCGGAGCCAGTTACTTCACCTGTATGGGTAGCGTTTCCAACTGTGTTAGTAGCGCCTGCTGCAATGCCGTCTAGCTTTGTATTATCAGCAGAAGTAAAGTTGATTTGGGTTAACCCGCCATCTCCGACACTATAGGTTGTGTTGGGTGGCGTAGCCCAAGTAAACGTACCGTCAGCATCTGATCTTAGATATTGTGACGTAGTGCCGTTGCCTGTGACTTTGAGATTGTCAGCGTCAACTACATTGGATGCTATAGTCAAAGCACCGGAGCCAGTTACTTCACCTGTGTGGGTGGCGTTACCCACTGTATTTGTAGCGCCTGCTGCAATGCCGTCTAGCTTGGCTCCATCTACGGACACGTTACGCCCGTCAAATGTGGAGCTAGTTGTAACCGCGCCAGTTAACGCGCCGCCAGCTTTAGGTAAAGCATTAGAAGCTAAAGTACCTTGAGCTGATGTTGCAAACGATGCACTACTTAGCCCATCCAACAAATCAGCATCTAGACCGGAGCCTGCACCATCAACAGTCTTAATAGCTGTTAGTATCTGGGCAGCGGTCTGATCTGTTGTAGCCCCTGCTTCAATGCCATCCAGCTTGGCGCCATCGGTAGCAACGTCGCGTCCATCAAAAGTTGAGTTGGTTGTCACTGCACCCGTTAAAGCGCCACCAGATTTTGGTAGCGCATTATCTGCTGTAGTGCCTTGAGTGGACGTAGCGTAGTCAGAAGAGCTAAATGCCTTGACCTGTGCTAAGTTGGTAACCTCACTATCCATCAAAGCGCCAGCCGAAGTTACGTTGGCTGTGTCAGTTACATTTGCCGATGCCTCAATACCATCCAGCTTTGTATTATCAGCAGAAGTAAAGTTTATCTGAGAAAGTCCACCATCACCAACGCTATAGGTAGTGTTAGGTGGTGTAACCCAACTGAACGTACCATCGCCATCTGATCGTAAATACTGAGAAGTTGTGCCGTTTCCGGTTACCTTTAAGTTGCCAGCGTCAACAACGTCAGCAGCTATAGTCAAAGCACCGGAGCCGGTTACTTCACCCGTGTGTGTAGCGTTTCCAACTGTGTTAGTAGCGCCTGTTGCAATGCCGTCTAGCTTTGCACCATCTACAGATACATCACGCCCATCAAATGTTGAGCTAGTCGTTACGGCACCCGTTAAAGCGCCTCCAACTTTTGGTAAGGCCGCATCAGCAGTGGTGCCTTGAGCAGCCGTGGCGTAGTCAGCGGAGCTAAACGTCTTGACTTGTGCTAAGTTGGTAACCTCACTATCCATCAAAGCGCCAGCAGATGTCACGTTAGTTGTATCAGTTACGTCAGCGGATGCTTCTATCCCTGACAGCTTGGTTTGCTCTGCATCGCTAAACTCGTTTGTATTAGCGTTGCTTTCATAGGCTGTCTTAATCTGGGCAGCGGTCTGGTCCGCAGTCGCACCAGTTTCGATGCCATCCAGCTTACCGCCGTCTACGGACACGTCACGCCCATCGAACGTGGAGCTAGTCGTTACGGCACCCGTTAAAGCGCCACCAGATTTTGGTAAAGCGTTCGTTGCAAGTGTGCCTTGAGCGGCTGTAGCATAGGCAGTGGTGTCGAATGCTTTTACTTGGGCAAGGTTCGCCACTTCGCTGTCCATTAAAGCGCCAGCAGCGGTCACATTGGTTGCGTCTGTAACGTCTGCCCCGTCTTCTACATTTAACGCAGATAAAAGCGCACTCTTGGTTATTGACCCGCTTAAACCTACAACCGACTGGACGGCGTCTGTTTGATCGTGCTTTGACCAGTTGCCCGAATATGTTGTGGCAGATGCGTTGTCGGTTGTCGCAATAATATTATCGCCAATAGCAAATGTTATGCCGTTGACTGTCCCGGCACCCGAAACGTAATAGAACCAACCAGTTTGCGCTGCGCCAGAGCCGGGGAAACTACCCGAGGCCGCTGACCAATCGCCCTTGTAGACCATACCGTTGGCTAGGGCCGCAATATCAATTTCCATTTGGTCTAGGCTTACCGCCTGCGTGACCGTAATGTAATCTAGCTTGGTGCCATCCGCAGCAACGTCCCGGCCATCAAATGTGGAGCTAGTTGTAATCGCACCCGTCATTGCTCCGCCAGCTTTTGGTAAAGCTGCGTCAGCAGTAGAGCCTTGTGCGGCTGTAGCATAATCTGCGCTGCTAAATGCTTTTACTTCAGCAAGGTTAGTAACCTCACTATCCATTAATGCCCCGGCGACGGTGACATTAGTCGCATCAGTTACGTCTGCGTTTGTTTCAACGGTATCCAACTTGGTGCCGTCTGCGGCAACGTCCCTACCATCGACCGTGCCAGTAACACCGAGGCTGGTGACGGACACGTTACCAAGCGTGGCATTGTCATTGGGCTGCACAGAGCTATTAGCCAATGTGCCTTGCGCTGCTGTAGCATAGTCGGCACTGCTGAATGCCTTGACTTGGGCGAGGTTAGTGACCTCACTATCCATCAATGCTCCAGCCGCAGTGACATTAGTTGCATCAGTTACGTCAGCAGATGCCTCTATCCCTGACAGCTTAGTAAACTGAGCGTCAGTGAAGGCGTTGGCTTCTGCTTGATATGCAGTTTTAATCTGTGCGCCCGTTTGGTCCGCAGTCGCACCAGTTTCGATGCCATCCAGCTTACTGCCATCTGTGGAGACATCACGCCCGTCAAAGGTTGAGCTAGTTGTAATAGCACCAGTTATTGCTCCGCCAGCTTTAGGCAGTGCATTATCTGCAGTGGTGCCTTGTGCGGCTGTAGCATAGGCTGTTGCCGCTGTAGTAGCCGCAGTTCCAAGGCCAAGGTTCGTTCTGGCCGTGCTTGCGCTGGCTAAGTCTGACAGGTTGTTGGCTGGCTGTAGAATATCCTCCGCCGCAACGCCCACAAAGACCACCGCAGAGCCAGTTAAGTTAATCGCGGCGTCCGCATTGCTGCTTTCGATTACAGTGCGTGTAAGGGTCGTCCCAGACGCCGTGTAGGTGCCTGTGCCGATCTCCCAGTTATCCCCGTCCTCAATAACGTATCGAACAACGTCAGCGTTTGCCACTCCGGCGGCAGCAAAGGTTTGATAGCCACTCTCAGCGGAGCCGAGGGTAATTGTGCCAGTGCCAGTCGTGGCAGTAGCGACTTTGGCTCTATTTACGAGAGTGACCATTTATATATCCTTTAGACTGGAGCGTTCAATATAACTTAAGCTGGGTCAGGTATACCGATAGCAACAGAAGACAACGTAAACGTGTTGCCTGAGGTAACCGCTTGGGATGCTGTTAGTGTGCTTGTGGCAAGCAGTCTGGTGTTCCCGGTATCGACTATAGCATAGTGGGTTGCTGTACCTGTACCTGTAACTGAGCCATCTGTGATAGCTGCAACGACAACCTCACGTCCACCACCTGAACGGTCAGCGGGTGCTCCAACGGAAAGGCTGGTGCTATTTCCCAAAGCGTAGGTTGCATTGGCTTCAGTGTAGGTTGTAGCCTCTTGTGAAGTAATTAAGATTTTATTTGCTTCGGTGTCAAGAACGGTCAATCCGTTGTCAAGCACCCTGTTGTCTAGTGTAGCCATGATTATTTATCTTCCTGTACAGGTTCTGGTTGATTTTGACCCGCGTCTGGATCATAGTTTAATTCAGCAATGTCCATAAGGTCACTGATGACCTCTGGGTGAGATGACACATCAATACCTGCACCATTAAGGTTACGAAGGAAGGAAGCAATCTCACGTAGATCATGTGGAGCAACATCACCAGCTTCAATAGTTGGCATCAGGTCATAATTCAGACCGTTCAACTGCCAGAGACGCTCTACCAACTGTTTGTTGAGAACATCAACGATAGCTTGAATGTAACTCTCAAGCGCACGGAGGAACAGGTCTGTCTTCGACTTGGAGAGAGCGTAGGAACCCCCAGAGGAACCAAGCAGAAGAAACTCAGAAAGTACACTACGAGCAATATCATGCTGGTAACGACTGACGATGGGATTAATGTCTATATTACGTTTACCATTGGAAGCCATAAGCTCAATGTCAACTAATCTAGTGGAGGAAGGTGCCCCATCTTTATCGGGGTAGGTGTCGGAAGGCAGTATAATGTAGCCTTGCTCGTTGAACTTAACGTCTCGTAGGATTTGCTGCAAGTTATTGACAAATCCCGACTGGGCAACAGAAGCATCCCCAGAGAGATACTCAGCAGGAATACGAGCAATGGGAATACCCGCCAACTCACGTTCAACTGCGATAGCTTCGATGGCTTGTATATTATTAAGATACTCGTAAGAAGTATAAGCGTTACGAAGGATAGACCGACCACTTGGGTCACCGTTAAGGGAAGTAGTTCTATAATAGATAGACTTATTGACGGGAATGTAGTTACTGCCATTCATAATCCCCACTGATTGTTCAATACCTAAGACATCACCAGTCTTCTGGTCAACATCAAACTTATTGATAGTCCAAGGAGCACGAGAAGCAATCTTACGTACACCAATACGTCCATCTGTATACTTAGAGTGTTTCTTGTCTGATCTCTCAGTTGGGCCAACACGCCTCTTGTAGACAACCTCGAACCAACCAAAGCCATACGACAGAAACGACAATGCTTCAGCAACATGATCGTCTAGTGTATGATCCATGTCATTAAGGACACTCTTAACGAAGTCAGCCTCTACCTTAGCTGCATCACTGTCGTCTACAGGCTTAACGTGTAAGTCTACATCACGAAGGATTTGCTCAACAGAATACATGACAGCACCAATGGTGGCATCATTGTCACGCATCTCACGATACTTTCGTATGGCTTTCTTGCCACGAAGTTCAGGTAGAAACTCATCAGCACGGATTTGACCGTTATGTGTGTTATCGCCAGCAATACCAAGGGTTGCCTTAGCTTTGGCTTCTGAGAGCTTCTTAACCATGAGATAGGTTCCAATATTATTTCTGTGAAAGTCCCTTAGCACTTGAGTAAGCGAGGGTCAGTTTGGGTTTAGCGTATCCGTTAAGAGAAAGGTCTGTAATTGCCCATACCATTGCATCAAGGCGGTCAGGAGAGCCAATTCGACCTAGTGGCTCCCACGTTCTCATCTGTGTCTCAAGTTCATTTAAGGAAGCACCATCAGGAGGATTAGAGACATGCTTTACAAGCCCCCTCTCGTATAATGCTGATACTGGTTCCGCTCTAGCGTACTTACCACGAGATGCCCTTACAGCCCTGTAGGAGACGCTATCGTCTTCACCATGTATCGTCTGCTTAACCATGTCACCACCTTGGTTAACTTCCGCTACAATACGGTCAGCTTGGTAATGGTGGTACAGTTGAATAGCTTTGTTAGCCCAACCCTGTGGGGACAGTCTATCGGTATAGTCACCTAAGACATAGGCAATACCATTAATGTCAATCCCAGCTACAACAATACCTGTCATATCACTCTCAGCATTAGAGGTAACAGCAGGGTCAAGTGCAACGACAATACGGACTAAGTCTGGTAGATCATCATGCTTAATTGCACAGTCATCTAGCATAACTGTAGTCCATAAGGCTCCTTGAGCTTCTTCTAGGACTTCAGCATAAAGCTCCTGCCTACCTAGCCTAGTTCCCTCGTACTGTTCTTTAACAGCAGTGAGGTAAGTGCCAGCCAAGTTAGCGGAGTTATCAAAAGTTGACCCAGTTGTAACGACAGTCTTAGGGTCTTTGAGGATCTGCCTAATTAGTTTAGTGGGCTTAGGTGTAGTCGTAACCATAATACGAGGGTGTTTACCGAGACGCATACAGAACTGTAGCATCTGCCAAGTGTCTATGTCTTTGTTCCAAGCAGCAGTCTCATCACACCAAGCTAACTCAAACTGAGGACCACGTAAACGCTCAGGTTCCTCCGCAGAGAAGAACTGTACTTGCGCCCCATTGTCCCATGTAAGTGTACGCTTAGTTGGTGACCACTCAGGGAAACCCATCTTCTTGCCTTTGTGGGTCTTGTCACCCTTCCAGCATACCGATAGGAAACCAGATTCACCCTTAACCATCACTCGTTCAATATCTGAGTTAGTAGAGGCTACAGCAGCTATACGCTTAATACCACACTTGACTTGCTCTCGTACCCACTCAACACCTGATCTAGTCTTACCGAAGCCACGACCAGCATTGATGAACCATGTGTTCCACTCAGTACCCTCAGGTTGTAGCTGATTGTCTCTAGCCCAGAACATCCAGTCATGCTTAAGCTCATCAGTCTTCTGTGGGCCTAGCTGCTCAAAGAGTTCCTTAACCTTGCTCTGCGGCAGTCCCCTCAGGGCATCGGCAGATATCTTCCTTGCCACAGGCACAGGTGGTTGCTTCTTCTTCGGGGGCATCGTTATTATATCCTAGTAGTGACATGAGTGTGTCTGTAGCACTCTCGTCTAGGTCAGGGTCAACCTCTTGCTCAACCTCATTAACAGTGTGTGTAGGTGACCAACCACCCTTAGACCGTAAGAATAACTCTTGAGACTTAAAGTCACCATCAAGAGCTTGGTCGATGACCTTACGTCCAACTGCACCATTGATCTTAGCTCTCTCCAGTTCAATGTAGCTGCCATATATCTTGTACATAGTAGACAGAGACTTTGGTGCATTCTGTAAATGCTGCATAGAAGCAATCATCTGACGAATAGCTATACCACCTTGGATACACTCCAAGATGTGCTTCTCTACTGTTTTACTATAAGGGAGTGCTTCTGCCATAAGAGTGTTCCTGCCCTACGGGCTTAACTGCAACATAAGAATTACTAGAGTGGGTAATAAATATTCCTCCCCTGATACATCGGCAAGACCTCATCTTCAAGTTTTACCACAGTAAGGTTTGTCTTGGTTGAATTAGGGGAGGTAGAGATACTTAAGTATACCTTAAGATCAACTAGGAAGAATTATCTTATTAGAATTACTGTAACAGGTTTATCTATTACAAATTCCTACCAAGTTGATCTGTAGTATTAGTTGTTAGTAAATACATTAAGTAACCTATACTATATTATATACACTTATTTTTGATTTGCGCAAGTAAAAACTTTCACTTTATGCAAACTATTTTACAAGAGGCTGTTATCTAATGATTCTTTTTTGTGGTATTTGCAGCGTATCTTAGGGTATTTTGCAGTTATTCGTAGGCGGAAATCCGCTGGTTGGGGAGATGGGGTGTCTCCTTGGTTGGTCTTAGGGATTCTACGAAGCGATGCCCTTAGGGTTAGGGGTAGGCCAAAAGTAATTTCTTGTTTTGGATTCATGTGGGGTTAACGGCCCCGCCCGAATCACTCGCGTATAATCTGGAGGGTCCCAATGGAAATGTCAAGCCCCCTGATGATCACGAATTGTTACAGTTTGTTACATTAACGTGAACAAAAGTAGTTTAATGTTAAACTATTATTTAACAATGGTATGCAAGAGTAGTTTAATGTTAAACTATTATTTAATCGTGCGATATGCAAAAAGAATCCTTGCGCGAGGATAAGAGATTCGCCTCACAACTAATAACGATTCGCGGTATGTTATATTGTAACAACTAAGAACTGAACGATCGTTCAACCATTGCCAAACCATTGGCACACAACAAAAGACCCCGCCTAAGCGGAGTCCAGTGTTTTATAATGGTGAGACTCTGGAATCTATATCGGCATATAGGTGTTAGTGTCAGAGCGCCATAACGCGGGTTCAAATTCCAGATTCTTATACCGCTTAGACAATGACTCCGCCAATTCTATTGCATGGGATTCGCTTACAGCATTGCGCCAATGATGTGCCTTGATAGCCTCTCTTGCGTAAGTGTAGACTCTATATTCGGTTTTAATATTCATTATATAATCCCCCATTGCTTGCGCCATACTGTCCACGTTATCGCTTGCAATTCGTATGGCTTAAGTTTGCGACGCTTGCCATTGTCGACGATTGTGCAACGCTTAGACGCTGCTACATAGGCTTGCACAAGCTCTTTGTATTCGCGCTTGCCAATATTGGTTCTATCGTCTGTTAATCCTATGCGCTCGTTATATGCTATGTTGCGCGCATGACCATCTATACAGCAAGAGTCTTGATCCATGATACATTCATAAAAGGATATTATCTTTTGACCATTCAACATACGCATAATGGACTCGTTATCGCTTGGCATTGTTTCAAGTATGTCCCAAGCCTTTTGTTTCATGGTGTGATAAGTGGACACCTTGACCGACTCCATTGTGTCACCATACATGAAAGCGCCAATAAGGTCATTAGCGTTGGCAATATTGCGAGACCACTTATTGTTTGGCGATAGGGCGGCAACAACACCGACAACGATATTGAGCGGCATACAATGCGACTCTGCTATATCTAAGCAATTCTGTTGTGCATGAGCGTACCATTCAACGCCATGTCGTATGTCGTGTGGTGTCGCTTTTAAGCGCATTGCAATTATGTTTTTGATTAGGCTTTCCATTATTTTGACTCCCAATAGTAACCACCGAGTCCATCAACATAGAATAGGACTCCTGTATCGTTAAATTCAATAAATTGCCCTAGGGCGAAACAAGTTAAACCAAAATAAGCAAGCAGTACGAGCTTGCCGCAAGTATTTAACAACGGTTTTGGCGTTGGTTTAGTTTGGCGGTAATAGGTTGGATATTCCATTAGTTTGATCCTTTATCGGTGTTAACTTGTAAAATCTTTATGAGGCGATTCGCCCGATATTGCAAGCTCTAAAATCATTCTATTAAATAAAACATATAATAATAGAACGGGCGCTCGCGTTACTTATTAGCAAGTGATTCGTCAAATGGTATTTTTGGGCTTGACCGAATCATTGTAAAAATGCCACGTTACTCAAATGTCACATTGTAAAAATATCACACGCACAAAAAATCGTAACTGTTGCGAATCTGTCACTATGGCAAAAATGTCACACCTGTTGCAAATATGTTTTGTCAAGTGTTGCAAAAATGTTTTACCGAATCAGTTGCAAAAATGTCACTGTGACCAAAATACCACTGTTGCAGAAATACCACAGACCCCCCTCCAGTGGAAAATGACCCCTCCAGTGGAAAATGGGAGTCACCCCACCAGTGGAAATAATTCTGTTGACCCCGCCGGGGGAATTATGTACGGTGATTCGTAGTAGCAAAGGAGATTCGCTGATGGAAGTACGTGAAAAATACTATGAAGTATACATTGATGGTGACCTGCATCACAAGGGGTTTTTTGAAGATTGCAGATACTATGCGCTTTATGCCCTTGACGATGATTGTGCTGAAGTGTATGAGGTAACTGTAACAGAAGAGAAGGTAGTGATATAATGGCTAAAGTAAATGGACTATTCCAAGACGCACAAGAAGCTAAAGAATCTCGCTACACTGAGATTATGGTAGAGGCTGACGTTGAGATGATGTACCACTGCGGAGAAATAGAGACGCTGAACATCAGAGGTATACCATGTCTATGGTCGTGGGATGAAACATCCAGAGATGCAGCAGAGTATTGGGCTATCTGGGATCACGTAGGTGCTTACTACACCTTTGACTGGATGTCGATTAAATCTTGGACTGGCAGCCCTGTGAAAAATACAGTTGAACTAGACCAACGAACCAACTAGAGTACCCCCACGATGGAAATTAAGGAATACGTCAACATGAAGAGATACGCACTGGCAACTGAAGTAAAAGGCGTCATAATAAACTTAAAATTACCCTTGATGTCTAAGATAGATGCTGATAAACATGCTAATAAGCTCAGGGAATTATCTGACGCACCAATATTTGTAATTGACACTAGATCGGAGTAAATGACATGACACTAGACACACGCATGGTAAGCATGGTGCTTGCAGAGAACGCCAACGAGTTTATCACGGTTAAGTTCCTAACTAAAGACCACGAAGAGCGTACCTACAATGGTCGTCTGAACGTAAAGAAATATCTTGTTGGTGGTGAGCGTGGTCGTAAGGCTGCTGACGTTCTCAAAGCTCACAACCTGATCCCTATGTTCGTGGGTAAGGATGGTGAGAAGCCTAAGTACAAGAGCTTCTGTATTGATCGTGTACTGGCTATGAAAGCTGGTGGTCGTCACATACATGGCATGGGTAACGAGATCGTATGACACCCCTCATGTGTCTAGCAGCAGCGGTCTTCTTTGAAGCCAGATCAGAACCTCTGGAGGGACAGATGGCCGTTGCGGAGGTCGTAATGACTAGGGTAGAATCACCCCGTTGGCCCGACGAAATATGCTCTGTTGTCTTCCAGCGTAAGCAGTTCTCGTTCACCCACGATGGAAAATCTGATAACTACCACAACTACAACAGTAATGTCTTCGACAGACAAGCCATTGATATAGCTGAGACTATAGCTAAGTCAGCACTAAAAGGTGACCGCATAGGCTTGACTTCTACCCACTATCATACCACTTATGTATCACCATATTGGTCCAAGAATTACCACCGAGATGGTCGCATTGGTACACACGTTTTTTACACAGCACCCGAAGGGAAATGAGATAATGTTTAACATGACACTTGAGCAACACTTAGAGGAGATGGGTATACGCAGCCCCAAGACCTTAATAGATACGCTGGAGAGCATACTTGATCCTCGCTGGCAATACCAACAGAAAGGATACTATAATGACCCCCGCGATAGAAATGGAGAGGTACCGTTCTGATGATAACAGCAACATACATAGACCACATGGGTACTGACCTGACTGTAGTTAATGCTGCAAGGGTTAGCTTTGGTAAGAAGAGTGTATGGGACACTGAACCTAGAAGCCGTGAAGTCCGTGATGGTAAGACGTACTACAAAGACTTCCCACCCCCCAATACCTTACTTAAGGGAGACACTAAGCTGATCAAGTACCTAGCCAATCATAGCCATTATAGTCCATTTGGACACTGCTTTGCATCCTTCCATGTCAAGGCTCCAGTGTTTGTGGCGCGACAGTTAGTCAAGCATAAGTTCCTACGATGGAATGAGATCAGCCGTAGGTACGTGAGTGATAAGCCTGAGTTTTATGAACCAAAGGAATGGCGTGGTAAATCAGCAGACAAGAAGCAAGGGTCTGAGGGTGTAGTAGATGTGGGTGACTGGGGTGATACTAACTGGGCATGTCTCAAAGCATACAACGATCTACTGGAGCATGGGGTAGCCCCTGAGCAAGCACGTATGGTATTACCACAGTCCACCATGACTGAGTGGTACTGGTCAGGTAGCCTTGATGCCTTTGCTGATATGTGTAAGCTAAGGTGCGCCACTGATACACAGGCAGAGACACAAGAAGTAGCTTGGGACATATACTTTCAAATGGAAAAGCTATTCCCTGTGTCGTGGATAGCATTGATGGAGGATGCTTACTGATATGAAGTTCACTAACACAGACCCCGGTGGCTGCACAATTACTCTAGAGTTTAATGCTGACAACATGGACATGCAGGAGGTGTTGCAATACTTTACGTACTTCTTGAGGGGGTGTAGCTACACTATAGACGCAGACCAATACCTATCGGTTGAACAAGATGACTAATGAGATTTATATTAAAGGAGAAACAGAATGACTGATCTATGCCCTTCCTGCAGAGAACCTTTGGATTACCCGTCAGGTGATGGTTGTGCTGCGATGACTGAACACAAGGAACCAACGAATAACAAAGGGTATTACTTCGATGTAGAGAAAGTAGTAGAACATGAGGATGGTTCAGCTACCTACACGTTTGACATGAGCTATGACACCAGAGAGATGTTTGTAGAAGATGGTATCAG
>Ga0222653_1001222_pt1 | contig 13191 bp, 7 predicted proteins | sample AntAcemetagen419_FD_179856 | JGI IMG/M metagenome (GOLD analysis project Ga0222653, IMG submission 179856) | Saline water microbial communities from Ace Lake, Antarctica - #419 | ecosystem: Environmental > Aquatic > Non-marine Saline and Alkaline > Saline | place: Antarctica: Ace Lake | collected...
TTTACCTGTACCCAGCCCGACACCTGATCCGGCATTGCGCGCGAAAGCGGAAGCGGAGCTTGAAAAATCCTTAGCGTTGAAAGGTCCTCTGCGTGCGACCGAACCGAGGCGCTGGGCACCTGAAACGTGGAGAAAGAGTGAGGAGAGCATGTCATCAGGTGACCAGTTCATGGCGGAAAAGAATTTTGAAGGTGCGGCCAAGGCCTATGTGGCGGCACGTCCGATGTTAGAAGAGCTGACCTTGAGACTTCCTTCGCTCCCCGCCGAGCTTTTTCCTAAAGCCCTGGAAGCCTATGCTAGGGGAAATGCTACGGACTCGGTTGCCCTCCTCCAGATTATTCTATTTCTCGATCCGGAAAATAAAGAAGCAAAAGCCTTGCTGCCTCGGGCTGAGAAAGCCGACCAGAGTTTTGCGATTTTACAAGCGATTAAACAACAGGTCAAAAATGAAAACTGGGATCTAGCTTGGGCAGAGGTCAATCGATTGGATCAAATTGATTCCCTTTTCCCAGGAGCTGCGGAACTGAAAGAACAGATCTCGATCCTGTTGTCTCAGCAGGAATTTACTAAATGGATTTCCCAAGCTTTACACGCTGTAGAAGCTCAGGACTTAGAATCCGCCCAACAGCTTTTAGGTAAGGCAAAGCGTTTGCTTCCAGACCACCCCGCGGTAAAAGATTTAGGCAAGCAAGTAGATGAGTTGGTGACTCAACAGCAGGTGTTGGTTTTGAAAGACAAAGCGGAGAAATTAGAAATTCAGGAAACGTGGGCCGAGGCACATACCGTGTGGTTGGAAATGAAAGCCTTGGATTCCGCGGCCCCATGGATTCAAGAAGGCTTAGAGCAAAGTTTACGATGGAAGCTTGAAGAAGAGAAAATTTCGCGAGCGTCCAAAAACCTTCAAAGTGCCCAAGCAGCCCTATGGGTGAAGGAACTGAAGGTCCGGAAGAAATGGCCACCGAAATTAGATGCAAAGGCGCAAAAGGTAGTGGAGCAATGGACGCTGGCTACGACTCCGGTTTCGGTTCTTTTGATCTCTGATTATGAAACTCAGATTCAAGTAGCAAAAATAGGACGCTGGAAACCCTTCCGTGAAAAGGAAGTGATTCTTAAACCCGGGTCGTATGTCGCGAAAGGAATCCGTATGGGATATCGGGATGTCCGGGAGTCCTTTGTGGTGAAGCCGGGTCAACAGAACCTTAAAATTGAAGTCATTTGTCGGGAGAGGATTTAGTGTCGGAGGAAGACGAATTTCTTAAACCTTTGGATCTTTCTGTCCCCAAGGACCCTACGGGACGATCACAAAAGCCTCTAGTCAGAGCTGTACTCTTACTTGCACTATTGGGATTATGGACCTGGGGTGTTTTTGTTTTCTTTTCTCGGGAATCCGATGAGTCTCTTCCTCTACCCGTTTCAAATGTGCTTACCATATCGACACCAACACCGCTACCTACGGAGATAAGATCTTCTTCCACTCCGATGCCTCTTCCTCCACCGGAACTTAGAGACGTCATCATCGAAACCGATCCTTCGGGTGTGACCTTATTACGTGAGGGTCAGTTTGTCGGAACCAGTCCGTTCAAGCTGCCGAATCCTGAAGTAGGACAAGAACTGCGTTTTAGATTAAATGGATTTGAACCGGAGGTCTTCCTCTTAACCCAAAGGCACTTGGATGAAGGGGTTCAGGTTCAATTGAAGGCCATTTTGGGTCAGGTGTTGCTAAAAATTCATCCCGATAATTGTAGGGTCCTTTTAGATGGAAAACTCCTAACCCTCCCTGAAAATGGAATTCTTAATCTTCCAGTGCGTGAACATACCCTCCAGGTTTCCTCACCGGGTTATAAGACTGCGGAACGAACAATAACCCCGGCAGAAGCTTACGAACGTACGCTTTCTATAAGCTTAGAGCCCATACCTACCCCCACACCGGTCATGGCTCCAGGCGAAGAACATGGGGCCGAAGAATCTAACACCAAAAATTCTCAAAACCTTGAGATGCTAAGACCGCCGTTCCCCCTGACCGCCACAGTGGGAAGTCCGCGTGGAACCGCAGGCCGTCAAAGCAATGAAGTTGAAGTAAAGGTGGCATTAAAACGCGAATTTAGGATTTCAAAATCAGAAATCAGTAATGCTCAGTTTAGAATATTCCGACCGGAACATCAAAGTGGACGCTGGAAAAGTATTGATCTAAATGCCGATACCTTGCCCGTGGTTAATGTTAGATGGGAGGATGCCGTTGCCTACTGCAATTGGTTAAGCGAACAGGAAAAGCTTCCTCCCGCTTATGTGAAGAAAGGGGATCGCTGGGAAGTCGATGAGAATCCAGGAACCGGATATCGATTACCCACCGAAGCGGAATGGGAGACCTTAGCACGATCAGAAGGTAAACATTTCTTATTTGGATGGGGGGATGAAATGCCTCCCCCGCAGGGAAGTCTCAATGTAGCGGGCAAAGAAAGTTCAAAATTATTTGCCTCGGTTGTGACGGGTTATCAGGATTCGTTTACTGGACCTGCTCCCGTCGATAAGGCCGCTGAAGGAGGGCCGGGACTTTCAGGTCTTTATGGGAATGTAATGGAATGGGTACAGGATGGGTATAGTATTCCTCCCAGATCCTCAAAGGTATTTATCGACCCTCGGAATGCTACCGCAAAAGGCTTTCATGTGATCAAAGGAGCTTCGTGGCGTGACGCGGGTGTAGTAGATCTACGTATTGCCCGTCGCCGATATGGTAACCAACCCGCCGTCGATATCGGATTTCGGGTAGCCAGATACATCAGTCAGAAACCATAAATCAAGGAAGAGCGCATCTCACAAGTGATGAAGATCCGCAATTAATCCTGACCACGCCGCTAAAGGCGGGTGTTGGGATCCTAATCGTACCTCAAACGTAGTCTAGATTCACAGGCCATAGGGAATTACGCCTTGGTGTGACACCATCATCCGAAAGCATTACATTTGTTACATAGATGATTCGATCATGATCTAGACCACGATGTAGATATCGATCTCGACTCGCCCGCTAAAGGCGGGTGTCCGAATAGATAGAACCTAATGAAAATACAGTATTCAGGCCTCATTTTCGATTTACGAGGCTTTAGGTAACCAAGTATGAGATGCGCTCATCGGCTAATTTAGGTCTCCTTCTGTCTAGATTTTTTGACAGACCTTGTTTACTTTAAAAACATGTCAGGATCCCTCCCAAAGAATCTTATGAAACGTGTCTATTTTTTGTTGGGGGCAAACTGGCTAATCGTTACTGCAGTATTAAGTTTTATGGTGGGTAGAGCTAGTGGATGGGAATGGGCCGCAGCTCCAGTTCTTTTATTAACACCGCTTTTTGCATCGGTATTTTTTCTCCTCAAAGACGCGGGGGAGCAGAGTCGAGTTATTTCTCCTCCTGCGCAGGACGTTGGGGCAGTTGAGCAATTGACTAAAGACCTGAAAACCGCTGAACTCAAAACGGAACGAACAGACCTTCAAGTAGAGGAATTGAAGTCTGAGGTTGAAAGGGCAAAAGAGCAAACCCACCGTCTCTGGGAAGTGTTTTATCAGTTGAATCATCCCGCGGGTTTCCTAGATGTCAAAGGTAGGATTTTGGATGTGAATGCATCCGCGATTAGCCTGTTTCGTCAGCCGGCAGAAGTTCTTCGTGGATTAAACTTGGTAGATGTAAAAGCGATGGGGGGTAAGGACATATTTGCAGACCCTTTGGATCGGGCTTCGAAAGGTGAGACCGTTCAATTTCAGTTAGAATTACCTGACAAAGGAAATGATGCCCATTTGTTGGTCATGAGTTTAAAACCCGTCCTGAACGAAAAAAACCAAGTCGAATTATTGATTCTTGAGGGTCATGATATCACGGAACGAATTCGAGCAGAAGAAGCCCTGCAGGAAACATTCAATCAATTCCAGCAAAGTCAAAAAATGGAAGCGATTGGTCGATTAGCTGGTGGTATCGCTCACGATTTTAATAATCTACTTACATCTATTCTCGGTTTTAGTAACATGGCTATTGAGCAAGTGAGTGAAGAAGAAGAGGTTTATGAAGATTTGCAGGAAGTCGTCCAAGCCGCAAATCGTGCGCAGAACCTGACTCAAAAACTACTTGCTCTCTCCCGAAAAGATGTCCCGGATAGTCACCCTATTGATTTAAACCAGTTGCTTCAGGAAATGGATAACTTGATTAAAGTTACCCTGCATGAAAATCTTGAACTCATCGTGGATTTGGAGGACACCCCCTGCATTATTCAGGTGGATCCAACATCCATGGAACAGGTGATTTTAAACTTGGCTGTAAATGCCCGTGATGCCATGCCCCGAAGTGGTCGTCTGTATATCAAAACCTCCATTGAAATCATTCATCATGACCAAGCGGCAAGCGAAGGCTTGGACGCTGGAGAGTATGTATTACTTTCCATTCGTGATACGGGCTATGGAATGGATGCGGAAATTATCGAACACGCATTCGAGCCCTTCTTCACCACAAAAGAATCCGGGCAGGGAACCGGATTAGGTCTTTCAACCGTGTATGCGATTATCCAGCAGTACCAAGGGGTGATTCGTTTAAATAGCGAGCCGAGTGTGGGAACCGAATTTATGCTCTTCCTCCCTCGGGTGGAATACGTCGAGCAGATGATGTTGGACCTGCCAAGCCATACGAACCTTGCGCCACTACCCAAAGGCACGGAAACTATTTTATTAGTGGAAGATGAAGAAGGGGTTCGGCGAATGGCTACCAAGATGGTTGAGTCTCTTGGCTATAATTTGATTACCGCATCCGATGGCGAAGAAGGAGTCAGCGTTGCGGAAAACTACGATGGTAAAATTGATCTCATTGTAACCGATGTCGTAATGCCAAATTTGAGTGGCCCGGAAATGATCGACCGACTCCGCCTTTCCATTGGCCATATTCCGCACTTATACGTCTCTGGATTCACAGCCGATAAGTTGAAAGAACACGGAGCAGACGAGTCCGAACAATTTCTGATTCGTAAACCCTACAGTCGCGAAACCTTGGCCCGCCGAATTCGCGCGACCTTGGATTTCGATAGTACGGTTCATTAAACGGAGGATGGGCGTTCCTGCCCGTCACCAAAGCCTTCTGGTTGTCGGGTTAGAAACCCAACCTAAACCTCGGAACGATGAAGTTACTGAATTCGTAGCCGCGAAAGTGCGCGAAGGTAATTGCCCTCCTAAAGCCCTGCCTACGCCTCCGGCGCACAAGTCCAGCAAATAAATCCCGTTGTGGAAGCCTGTGCGATTTTTTTATAGAAAAACCATATCGAAACCCGTTTCAGAACGGGGCTTTAGGGGCGGAGCTTCTTTCGCGCCCCTTTGCGGCAGAAACCCCTCTACAAAAGTGCCAGCAACGCCACGGGTATAGGGGCCTTATCAAACAGAAGCGAGTGTTGGCTTTTTAGTTGCTGGTTCCGTTCGGCTTCCTCCGGAAAATGCTCCTCTCGTTTTGATAGTACGGATTGATCCGAAGCGCAATCTCCCCCATTGGTGATGCCTAGACTCCGCGCATTAAATGCGAGACATCCGTAGGGTTTGTGGTGGCGTGAGATACTGCATCCTTTGGGACCGGGTTGATAAAAAGGACAGGTGTAGGTTCGACGAAGTGATCTACGTCCGTCACCCAGATCTTGGTCAAGGCGGAAGCGACGAACGGATTCTTTCAGTTGGGTTTTCAGCTCAGATGTCCATCGCCCTTGATCCATGAGCCAGTTCCGAAGGTCCTCCGCTTCAACCGGAGTAATCTGCATGGAATTGGAAAGAAAGGTGCAACATACCCCGGTGCATCCAGCGCAATGTAATCCCTCGTTCCCAAGGGCTTCCATTTCTCCAATCAACATCTTACGCCGATCGGGCGCAGGAGGAATTACTTTTTGCTCTGCTGAACTTTCCATGCCTCGTATTCCTTTAAGGTACCGGGATAGTCGAAAATTTTACCATCCCTGATGTCCAGAATACGAGTGGCTAAGCTGGAAATAAACTCACGGTCATGGCTGACAAAAATTACGGTGTTTTCGAATAAACTTAAAGCATAGTTAAGCGATTCGATACTTTCCAAGTCCAAATGGTTGGTGGGTTCGTCCAAGGTGAGAACATTGCCTTGTTGCATAATCATGGCGGCCGTAATTAATCGGGCTTTTTCACCTCCGCTGAGGACCTCACACGGTTTAAATACCGCTTCACCTTTGAAGAGCATACGGCCCATGGCGGAGCGGAGTTCGGTTTCTTTCTGCTGTTCATCTGTACAAAATCTTGAAAGCCAATCGATGGCTTTTTTGCCGGATTCCAATACGGTCATGGCTTCCTGTGGGAAAATCGACAGATCAACAGTTTCGCCTCTGGTAATGCTACCGGTATCCGATTGGAGTTCACCACACATCATACGCAGCAAGGTGGTTTTACCTACACCGTTACTCCCAATAATCGCAATTTTTTCTTTTGGGCCGATACTGGCAGTAAAGTTTTCGAACAAGGTTTCATCGTATGCTTTGCTGATAGTCTCTAGTTCAAAAACGCGGTCACCCAAACGGTTGACGGATTCAAAGCGGATGTAAGGAGAAACCCGGGACGAAGGTTTCATTTTATCCACTTCAATTTTTTCCAGTTCTTTCTGCCTGGAGGTAGCCTGACGGGCTTTACTGGCATTGGCTGCGAAACGGTTGATGAAACTGCGTAGTTCATCAATTCGTTTTTCTTTGGTGGCATTTTCACGAGACCGTTTTTCCAAGAGCATGGCATTGGTGGTCATGAAATCATCGTAATTTCCGTTGAACATGCGCATTTCTTGATAATCTAAATCTGCGATATGGGTCGGGACGGCGTTCAAGAAGTAGCGGTCATGTGAAATCACGATTACGGTACCCACGTATCCCTGCAAAAAAGTCTCCAACCAGTCACGACTGGCCATATCCAAATGGTTGGTCGGTTCGTCGAGTAAGAGCACGTCAGGTTTGCCAAAAAGTACTCGCGCCAACAATACCCGTAATTTAAGACCGGCGGGTAGGGTTTCCATCGCGTCTTCCCGTTTGTCTTCCGGTAAACCGAGTCCATCCAACATTTTGGCGGCGTCGGTTTCCATGGTGTAGCCACCGGCTTCCCCATATTCGTCTTCGATGTGGCCGATTCGTTCTTCCTCTTCCGGGCTAAGGTCGGCGGCGGTATAGAGATGTTCACGTTCCTGGTGTAGCTTCCAGAGCACTTCATTGCCTTGATACACCGTATCAATTACCGACTGATGGTCAAACGTGGTATGATCCTGGCGCAAAAAGCCCATAGTGCAACCAGAGTCTAAGGCTACTTCACCGGCGGATGACTCTAACTGTCCGGAGAGAATCTTCATGAATGTAGATTTGCCGGAACCATTAGCACCGATCAACCCATAACGGTTACCGGAGCGGAACTTGACACTGACATTTTCAAAAAGAGTTTTTTCACCATAGCGCATGGTGAGTGAGACGGAAGAAATCATAGATAAACCTTTAGATTAGAACGAAATTTAGATGCGTTCTTCTGGCAGGAGAGGGGCGGTGAGGCAATGCAAAACTACGGGTTTTACCCCCTAGTTTAGAAAGGTTCCACTAAGCGTCTGAAGCCGCTGTTCGTTCAGAAAGCGACGGTTCGGCTTCAGCCGAGGGGCGAAATACTTTTGACTTAGCCGACGGTCGATCCCTTTTAGAATAAGGATGGTTAATGTTTAAGGCTTGGTGATCTCTACCCGGTAGAATTCCACCGTACCGACGGTGTGGGGGGCAGGAACGGGTGGGTGCTGCTGTCATCACGTACATACGCGACGCTGAGTTGGCCGTGCCTGCTTCATCGATGGTCTTGATCGCGCGGAGGGCCCGATCCTCGTGGGTGGGGATGTTGAAGGTTAAATCTGATTGGGGATTCCTCTGCTCGATCCTGCCCGCTTCCGGAAGAATGATTGAAAATCCCGAAGATCAAGCCGATCGTGGCCAAAGCCGCCGTTTGGCTCGAAAGTTGCCGATGATGGTGATCTGAGTCCATTTCGTTTCAGGATGGCTTTATGTGCGGAATTGGTCTATGGGCACGCATGGAAAAGAAACGATTTGATGAATTACCACTCTCTGAAAGTATGCTCAAGGCTGTCAAAGCCATGGGCTTTGAGGAGGCAACGCCTATTCAATCCGAGTCTCTGCCTCCTTTATTGGAAGGTCGGGATATGGTGGGCCAATCTCAAACGGGTTCGGGTAAAACCGCAGCTTTTGGGATTCCGGCCATTGAGCGGATTGATGCAACGAACAAAGCTACTCAGGTTTTGATCCTTTGCCCCACTCGTGAACTTGCCTTGCAGGTTGCCGAGGAAATAGCGAAGTTGACCCGCGGCAAACCCGGGGTACGTGAATTACCTGTTTATGGCGGGCAGTCTTATGACCGTCAGTTGCGTGGATTGCGAAAGGGTGCTCATATCGTGATTGGTACTCCGGGACGCGTATTGGATCATTTGAACAAGGGTACTCTGAAATTAGATCAGCTAACTACCATTATTTTGGATGAAGCGGATCGGATGCTGGACATGGGATTCTCGGAGGAGATCAATTCCATTTTGGGTAAGATGCCGGAAGAACGTCAGACGGTTATGTTTTCGGCTACGGTTCCTTCGGGCATTAAACGTCTGATAACGAAATTTACAAAAGATCCGGTATGGGTCAAAATCGAAGCTTCTGAATTGACGGCTCCTGAAATTGATCAGGTGTGGTACGAGGTAGATCGCCGGAGCAAACTGGAAGTGCTGTGCCGATTGATTGATTTTGAAGATGTTCGGTACGGTCTAATTTTTTGCGCTACCAAAAGAATGGTGGACGAATTGGTCGAGCATTTATCTGCCCGGGGATATCTTGCTGACAAATTGCATGGGGATATGTCTCAGCAAATGCGCGAACGAGTGATGAACCGCTTCCGAAAAAAGAATATTGAATTTTTGGTGGCAACCGATGTGGCGGCCCGTGGTATTGACGTGAAAGATATTGAGGTCGTATTCAATTATGATCTTCCCAATGACGGTGAGGATTATGTTCATCGGATTGGACGTACCGGCCGAGCGGGAAGCAATGGTAAGGCCGTAACCTTGGTTGCGGGTCGGGAGTTGTATAAACTTCAAAATATTATGCGCTTCACCAATGCGAAGATTAAACGGATGAATATACCCACCGTTGAGCAATTAATGGCTCAACGTGCCAATGTCTTTTATGATAGTCTTTGCACCACCTTGCAGGAAAAAAATTATCGGGCGCATGATGATTTAGTTGATCGTCTTTTGGACTTGGGTCATTCTCCGACCGAAATCATTTCTGCGTTGATGGATATGCTGGATAAATCTTCCGGCAAACCACCACCCGAAAATATTAATATTCCAAAGGAATCATCAAATCGTCGGGATCGCAATTCTCGAGACTCCAGAGAGCCAAGACAACGGAGTGAGAGACGTTCGGATCGAAATGAGCGACCTAGCAGGAATAGTCGAGATGACCGAAGTGAGCGCCCGAGTCGGGATCGTCGGGAAGATCGGAGTGACCGCCCTGTTCATGACCGTCGAGAAGATAGAGATGAACGTCCTAGTCGGAACAGCCGAGAAGATCGGAGTGACCGCCCTGTTCATGACCGTCGAGAAGATAGAGATGAGCGTCCAGCTCGTCCTAGTAGCAGAGATGAGGATATCGGAGCTACCCGTAAGATTTCGTTAAGTGTGGGGCGTGAGCATCATATCAAACCCGGCGATGTGCTGGGTGTGATTTTGGGGGCTGCGGATATTAACCGTTCCAAAGTCGGATACATCAAATTGCATACTCACAAAACAGATGTTGAGTTGTCGGAAGATGTGGCCGACAAGGTGAAGAAAAAATTAGAAGGGATCAAATTTAAGGGCTATCGCCTGAAGGTTACCGAGCCACCACCCGGATCTGTTGAGAGTTGATTTGGTTTAGGTGGCTAACTTAACCACGGATAAAGAGGATTACCACGGATGTTTGGTCAGTAGTGACTAGATTATTTCTTTTAAGTGGGCGATGGACGTTCGTGATCTTGCCTCTAAGTTTTGGGTCTTTGGTCCCGCCTGCGGGATCTAAAGCCACTCTCCGGAGTTTGGCCGGCGCCCTTAAGGGCCCAGAGGCTGCACGTCCTCTGATCATTCTCATTGGCCTCTTAAATCAACGGTGCTTGAATCCTATTGTTTTTTTTGTAACTAGTACAAATGGAATTTGACCTTTCTCAACCCGCATTCCGAATCGGTGTAGATACCGGAGGCACGTTTACGGATGTGATTGGGCTTCGGGATGGGGAACTAGTTTCTTGGAAACTTCCCTCTACTCCTGCTGCTTTCGAAGAGGCGGTTCTCGCCGGAGCTCTAAAAATTTCTAAGGGTGAAGCGGCTCATCTACTTCATAGCACTACGGTTGCTACCAATGCTTTGTTAGAGAGAAAGGGTGCCCGTTGTGCCTTGGTTACCACAAAAGGCTTTCGGGATGTTTTGGAGATCGGTCGACAGAATCGACCGGACCTCTACGCCCTTTGCCCAGTTCTTCCAAAACCCATTATTCCCCGAGAACGTAGGTTTGAGCTGACGGAACGGGTGACGGCGGAGGGTGAAATTGAAGTTCCTTTAGATGAACTGGAGATGCCTTCCCTTATTCGCCAGCTTCGTGAAGCACAGGCGGAGTCGGTTGCGGTGGTTTTCTTATTTAGTTTTCTTAGACCGGAACATGAACGCCGGGTAGGAGACCTTTTGCGGGCAGAGGGATTTAGCGTTTCGTTGTCTCATGAGATTCTACCCGAATTCAGAGAATATGAACGGAGCTCTACCACGGCGATCAATGCCTACGTGCAACCTGCTATGTCGAGGTATCTTGGCCGGCTGGAGACTCAAGCGGGAGAACGGAAAATAAGCCGGTTAGAGGTTTTACAGTCGAATGGCGGAACCTTATCTCCCCGCGAAGCGGGTGAAAAGGCTGTAAATACCTTACTTTCAGGACCCGCGGCAGGGTTACAGGGTGCTTTGTGTGTGGCAAAAGCCTCCGATGCGGTTTCGGAATTGAACCTAATCACTTTTGACATGGGAGGTACCTCCACCGACGTATCTCTACTTTACGGTGAAATCGGTATTTCCACCGAATGTAAGCTGGAGAATTTTCCGGTGGGGGTTCCCATGGTAGATGTCCATACCGTTGGTGCCGGGGGAGGGTCTATTGCGAAAGTCGATTCGGGTGGAGCTCTGCAGGTTGGACCGGCATCGGCTAGTGCGGTACCGGGGCCCGCAGCTTATGGGAAAGGTGGACCTGCGACGGTTACGGATGCACATGTGGTTCTAAGAAATATTCGAGCGGAGAATTTTCTTCAGGGACGAATGAAATTAGATAGGGATGCCTCCCGTGCCGTGATGAGTCCGCTTGCCGAAGAGATGGGCGAACACTCGATTGAGGATGCGGCCCGGGGAATTCTTCGCTTGGTGAATCTTCATATGGAAAATGCAATTCGCGTCATCTCGGTGCAACGTGGGTTTGATCCGGCTGATTTTATGTTGATGGGCTTCGGAGGCGCAGGAGGATTGCATGTTTTTGCTTTGGCGGAGGCACTCAAGATTTCAAGAGTCATGGTGCCTTGTCATCCAGGGGTGCTTAGTGCCTTGGGGGTAGCTACAGCTTCTTCACGTCAGGAAATTAGTCGAACGGTTATGGTGTTGAATGATCAGGATGGTCTAGGGCTAGTGAAAAAAAACCTGCCGGAATTACAGGATCAGTTGTTGGCTCGAATGGATCAAAAGGAGAGTCTTCATTTTTCCTTCTTTTTGGATATGCGGTATCAAGGCCAATCGCATGAATTAAGAGTTCCTTTGGATTTTGAGGATATCTTCCGGGTATCGGAAAGCTTTCGGCAACTCCACAAAATCCGCTATGGTCATGCCGAAGAGGACGCGCCCCTAGAGATTGTGACTATTCGAGTGCAAGGAGAACGAACGTCTCCACCTTTCATTTTTCCTGAGCTTGCGATACGCGCCAAAAATGAAAATGGGCCATCTCCGGTGGATGGAGTGATTTTACGACCCGAGTTGAAAAGGGGGGATGTCGTCCGTGGACCCTTGCTCATTCTTGAGGATTTTCATTCCGTTGTTTTGCCTCCGGGCTGGGAAATTTACCCGGATAATATCGGCAATCTTATTGGAACCCGAGTAGAAGAGGTTTCTAAATGACCCCATCTGATTTTTCGGCAATCGACTTGGCCGTGATCCAACAACTAGTTAATGCCATACCGGAAGAAATGGGTGCTGTTCTGGGTCGAAGTGCGTATTCGACAAACATCAAAGAACGTAAAGATTACAGTTGTGCGCTGTTTACTAGCGAAGGAAAGTTGCTTGCTCAGGCGGCTCACATCCCGGTGCACTTGGGGGCAATGCCACGAAGTGTCGAAGCTGTGCTAGACGATTTCCCGACTCTTAGTCCCGGGGATGTCATTATGCTGAATGATCCCTTCCGAGGAGGTTCTCACTTACCGGATATTACCTTGGTTAGTCCTCTCTTTTTTGAGAGTGGAGACGGAATCTCCGGCTATGCGGCCACCCGTGCGCATCATGCGGATGTTGGAGGTATGAGCGCGGGTTCGTTGCCCAACAGTACGAGTATCTATCAGGAGGGCTTACGTATACCTCCGGTTCGGTTGGTTGAAAATGGAAAGCTGAAGGAAGATATTCTTCGGATATTATGCGCAAACAGCCGGAATCCCGTTGAAAGGAAAGGCGATATACGGGCTCAATTGCAATCGCATACGCTGGCGGATATACGTTGGAAAGAAGTAGGGGAGCGTCAGGGAACCACTCGAATGGAGGCGATGGGGACTGCCCTGCTGGAGGTAGGTGAACGAAGTATGAAAAAGGTTTTGGCTAAACTGCCTGTAGGTACCTGGAGCGCAGAAGAACGTTTAGAGCATGCGGATAAAGATCATGAGTTTACGTATTTGCGGGCGACTCTCCTCACTCTTGAAGATACGGTGGTGGTAGATTTTAGTGAATCGGATGACGCGGTCTCCGGTAGTTTGAATGCCGTTCATGCCATTTGTGAGTCGGCCATGTATTATGCATTTTTGTGCCTGTTGAATGCAGAGCATCCAGATGAAGTCTTGCCGGTGAATCATGGGACGTTTCTCCCATTGACCTGCATTACCCGT
>Ga0222653_1001223_pt1 | contig 13176 bp, 9 predicted proteins | sample AntAcemetagen419_FD_179856 | JGI IMG/M metagenome (GOLD analysis project Ga0222653, IMG submission 179856) | Saline water microbial communities from Ace Lake, Antarctica - #419 | ecosystem: Environmental > Aquatic > Non-marine Saline and Alkaline > Saline | place: Antarctica: Ace Lake | collected...
TTCTCATAAGACCGAAAAGTTGCCCGCGATTCATTCGCAAGGCTACCCGTCGGAGGAGTCGCGCGAGCTACGCCCTTCGGGCTCGCGCGACTCCTCCGAACGATCTTTTTACGGTACCAGGTCAATCCAATGGTTCCGGGCGCAATATTGGCCTGGTCGGCACTAACCGGTTCCTGCGAAATCCTGCGCTTTGGCGGGAAGGGAATGTTAAGAGGGCCGCTTTACTGCCAATGTCGATCCGCAGTTTCAGATCTCCGGTCGAAACGCGGGATGTCCCGGGCGGTTGGTCAGGAAACGTTTCCTGCAACCCCTTCAGCCTTGCCAAATCATGTCATCTGAAGCCAAAAGCGAGGAAGTTAGGCTGTTGCCATCTGGATCGAGTGGAAAATCGTAGCGCTTAAATAGGTGCCGATGGCGAGATCGACTCCATCCGCGTTCAATTGATTCCACTTCCATGGATCAGTTGGTGAGAGCTGCCGACCGACGATTTCCTGCTCCTGCATCAGTTCACCGTCGAGGAAGGTGGTAATACGGTCTTCGCGGATTTTCGTTTCCCATTCGTATCGTCGACCTGTCTCAATCCGCATACGGAAGGCATTAGGATTGTAGCGCAGGTCGATTCCGTCGATCATCTGCACGCCTCCCAGGTCTCGGCTCCACGCGGACAATTCGTTACTGCAAACTCCCATCGGAAGCCGGAGAAAAACGGCGATGGAGTATTCGCCGGCCAACCGGGTGAAGGAGATCTTCAAGTCAGAGCCGATCATCGGGCGGCCGGGGATGATAGAGTAAATCGTGATCTCTTCGTTGGTCTCGTAAGTGCCGCGGGAAACGTCGACGTGTCCTCTGAGGATTCTGCCGGCACGAGGATCTAATTCTTCCGGAGCGGTTTCATTCAGAACCTCGGCGACGTGTCGTTCGACTTCAGGCAAACGTCGGCTCCACAGGAAACCCGTCCCCGCGACTCCGGTGACGACGGCAGTTGCCAGTGACGCGGAGATCACTTTTCTGCGCGTGCCTGTCTTTTTTTTCGACAGCATTCTGCGTAGATCGGCGGCGCTTTCCGGTCGATCCTCGGGATTGGGACGAAGGCAGGCCATGACAGCATTGCCGATTCGATCCGGGATCTTCGAATTGATCTTGTGGGGTGGGTCGAAGCTTCCCGCCGGTCGGGTTCCAATGAGAAGCTCGTAGAGGAGGACCCCGACTGCATAGAGATCGGATCGGGCGTCGGGATGTTCTCCCGCGACCTGTTCGGGAGCCGCGTAGCCCGGGGTGCCCGAGTAAGTTCCAGTCGCGGTGAAGCGCTCACCATCACCGGTGGGTAGCGCGATGCCGAAGTCGGAGACTTTCACCGCGTTCTCCGCAGTGACGAGGATGTTTTCCGGTTTGATATCCCGGTGAACGATGCCCGCTTCGTGAGCTGCCTCGAGGGCGCTTAGTATCGAGTGGACGATGGCCCGCGTCTCTCCGAGCGGCAACGGTTCCCCCCCTGTCATTCTGGCGTCGCGAAGATTGCCACCGGGTATCCATTCCATGACAATGGCGGCGTCGTCGTGGTCAAGCCGGACGAAGTCGAATACCTGGACAAGATTGGGATGGTTGAGCCGTGCCATCGTTTTCGCTTCCCGCTCGAGCCGATCAAGAAAGCTGCGCGCCACGACTTGCCTGCCCGCGATCATCTTCACCGCGACGAGGCGGTCGAGGCTGATTTGGCGAGCGAGAAAGACGGAGCCCATTCCGCCGCGACCGAGGCGCCGCAGAACCTCGTAGCCCTCCAATTCCGGTAAAGCATTTTCGTCCGTTTCCAATCCTCCCGGCACGAACCCTTCCGCCATCAGTTGGCGAAGGTCGAGACCCGCCAGCACCGGGCGCGAAGTCTTTGCTTCCGGTGGATTCTCTTCATCGTTTGTCATATCAGACGATAAAGGTAAGCAAGCTCCTCCTCAATGTCGGCGCCCTCATCTTCAATGTCCTGAATTTCTTCGCGGAGTGCGGCGCCGAATTTCGCGCGCAGTCTGTGCAAAGCGACTTTCACCGTGTCAGGTCTCAAATTTGAAGCGATCCCGATCCGCTGAAAGTCTTCGGCGGAAGCTTCCGCCGTGAGGTGAGGTCGCAACGCGAGGAACTGCTCTAACTTTCCCTTGTCCTTCCAAACCGCTTCGAGCCTTTTCATCGCATTTTGCAGCACTGTCACCGCCCACTCCCGGTCGTAGACTGCTTCAGGACTCGTGGCCTCACGGGGTTCGGCATGATACCACGACTCCGCTTCCGTAGCGTCGAACGATACGACATTTCCCCCGCCCCGTTTCTCAGCCACTGACTTTTCGTATTCGTCGCGGGCGTAGCGGCGGAAGGCGGTCAATAAAAACGTCCGCAATTTCCCCTTCTCTGCCCGCGCCCTGGAGAAAAATCCGTCCCCGGCAGACTTAGCGAGAAAACCCTGCACGAGATCTTCTGCATCCGCTGCCGAGTTTCCACTGTGCCTCGCAAAAGCATAGAGGGGATACCAATAGCGACCGCAAAGTTCCCCGAGCGCATCGAGCCCGACCCGGTTGTCCGGGGTCGCCCGCAGAACCACGCTCCATCGAGTCTGGGGGAATTCAGCGCTTCCGGAATCGCGGTCCATCGTGGACCAACCATAGGCTCTGCCCCAGCCTTGCGAAAGAATTTTTCCGAAGTGTGTAACCAGATCCGGCTTTTGCCCAAGAAAGGCAGTGAACCACTGGTGGCGATGAACGCCGTCCAGTAAACGAATCAAAATTATGAAAAGACCACAAATACACATGTTTAGTAACTTCTCTTCCGGAGCCCGGCGGAAATCAACAGATGGAGCCGGCGTCGAGCCGGTCTTGCGCCAGTCGAAGCCCCTCTATGCACCGCTTATCGCTGGCGCACTGATCGCCTTCACGACGCTTGCCGCTCCCGGTTCGGTGCACGCCCAGACCGTGTTAAAGAAGCAACCCGAGTCCCGCAGCGTTGAGAAACCCGGAGATTTACAAATTGAGAAGAGTAGCAGGGATCAAACTGTCTATCGTGGAGCCGGCGATCTCAAACTGAAGGGTCCCGACGAACCGGACTTTCCGCCGCCCAGCGCCTCGTTGTCCCGGGGAACGTTGCATGTCCAGGGAACGCAGTTCGATGACCTGATCGAAATCGAAATTTCCGGCGCGTCAGTGGACGTCACAATCTCTAACAATGCGAATCCACAGGCGCCGGTCGAGATCTTCGTTGACACGTTTCCCAGCAGTGACATCGACAACCTTCGTCTCTTCGGTCTCGCCGGCGATGATGTCATCATCAATGAAACGTCGATTCCGGACTTCATCTGGGGAGGGCTCGGTGACGACGACATTCTGGCCGGAGACGGTGACTCTCAAATTTTCGGGCAGGATGGCGGGGATATTCTCAATGGAAATGGAGGAAATGATGACCTGTGGGGCGGAGCCGATACAGATTACTTGTTTGGAGGACCCGGCAGCGACATCGTCAATGGTGATGACGGATGGGACTGGGTCAGCGGAGGTGACAGCTACGGCGTGAGCGACGACGACGTCGATCTGCTGGTTGGCGGAGCCGATGGCGATGTCTTTACCGTACCGCCGGCAGGATTAGCCGAAGATATCCTGATCGACTACGATCCGAACGAGGAAGACGCCCTCAACGATTAAGAGCAAACCGTGGTTTGCGTTTCGAGCGTGCACCCTTCATGCCCACCACACTGATGCCGGCACCGATCAAGAAGTGCTGAACCAGAAGCGGATTCCTCGTGATCGAGGAGTCCGCTTTTTTTATTGGGGCCTGCGATTCGGTTCAGCCGACCAAGTAAGCATCTTTCCACAGCTTAGCCTCTCCCCGCAGTTTCCTTTTCTCAAATCTTTCAAAGTTGCGGAGAGTCTGGCGCACATTCACGTAGCGGAATTTGCAAAAAATTCGACGATTGAATTTCGCGGTGGTGAATTCCCTGAATGCAAATCCAGTTCGAAGACGCGGCTCCGATTCGTGAAGTGGTGCCGATTGCTGCCAGGAAATTTTGACGAAGTTCGCCTTTAAAACAATGGGAAGTTGGAGGGGCCGTTTCGGCAAACAAACCCAGAGTTCAGCCCGGTTGGGAGATTCTGCGATGTTCTGAAATGTACAGCAATTCATCGCCGCGACGGTTTCCTTTTGAAAGGGAACGGCGCGACGATGAAAAATATCTTTTCGAATTTCTATCGATTCTCGAGAGCGGCCATTTCAGGCAGAAACCCGAAGAACAGCAGCGTCGCATCAATCGCGCTTTCCACTTCGGTAGCGAATTCGGCTTCGGTTAGAACGCTGAATTCAAGTTCCATGAGGAGTATGTCGAGTTCAGTGGCGAGTGTGATCAAGCTTGCGCTGTCCGCCGAGTCGCTCAAAAGGGACCATTCGATCCAGCGTGATTCGACGCTCCGCGCATCCAGCGGCTGGACGATCGCCACCTCGTTACCGGTGGCCTGAAGAGACACGCCGTATTCTTCAAAAATGGCCACTTCGTTGCCGGTTGCTTTCAGTCCATGAGAAGGGACTACGAAAGACATGGTGTCATAGGCGAAGGTGATCAGTTGGTGCAGATCGGCGGCAACTTGCCGAATCGCAGGCATTTCGTTGGAGTTGGCATTGATGTTGAGCACCAGCCGCACCCGGCCGAAGCTGTCAGCGGCATCAGAACCGACGAGGTAGTCAGGCCCATCTCCGCCGTCGAATTTCTGGATCAAGCTGTCAGCCGCGTCAGAACCGACGAGGTAGTCAGGCCCATCTCCGCCGTCGAATTTCTGGATCAGGCTGTCAGCCGCGTCAGAACCGACGAGGTAGTCAGGCCCATCTCCGCCGTCGAATTTCTGGATCAAGCTGTCAGCCGCGTCAGAACCGACGAGGGCACCGATCTCCCAGTCGAAAAGGAAGGCGTGCACATCAGGAGAGCCTTTTTGGAAGTCTCCGGCCAGAGAGACGATTACCGTTCCATCCGACAAATTTTTTGTCGTGATGCGAAAACCGGGCTCGTGGAGTTTTTCCTTGCCGGGCTCTGCTAGTCCGAAAATACCTCCGGAAAATTGAGCCTGTGCGGAAGAGGGACAGGCCAGACATCCGATCGAGACGAGCGAGGTAATAGAGAGCAGGGTGGATAGTGATTTAAAACAGGGTTTCATTGTATTTTTTGGGTGAACTTTTTCATCGGGTTCACCAGGTATTGAGCAATCGGGAGAAAAAGGTAACGGACTCACTGCATTTTTTTCGATCCTTGATCCCGAATCGCACTGCGACGAAGCTATTTGCCAATGAGCGACGAGAAAACACAGGGGCAGGCATTTCCAAAAACGCCCTGGACTGTGTTGTTTCAGGCCCGGGCGGAGAACACGCTGGGCGCAAATGCCCTGGCGGACCTTTGCCAGATGTATTGGTATCCTGTTTACGCTTACATCCGCCGGCGGGGAGAATCGGCACATGATGCTGAGGATTTGACCCAGGAGTTTTTCTCCCGATTTCTGGAGCGGGGTGATTTTGGCACGGTGGATCAGGCCAAGGGCAAGCTGCGATCTTTCCTCGCGACAGCGGTGAGTCATTTCCTTTCTCAATCGTGGCGATCGGAACAGGCGCAGAAACGGGGAGGGGGCCAGACGGTGCTGTCGATTGACGCCGAACTGGCTGAGCGACGCTATGGAAATGAACCGGTTGATTTGATGACGCCCGAAAAGTTGTTCGAGCGTCGCTGGGCTCTCACAATTCTCGATCATGCTCTGGATGAGCTGAGGGTCGAGTACGTGCGGCAGGACAAGGGGGATGTTTTTGATGAACTGTCAGGCTTTCTGACCGGTCGGAGCGGGGCTCAAAATTATGGAGAAGCGGCCGTGGCGATAGGAATGAGTGAAGGCGCCGTCAAAATGGCGGCCCACCGGCTCAGGAAACGATTCAAAGATTTGTTGTGTCGACATATTTCCGCGACGGTGGAATCTCCTGAGGAAGTCGATGCGGAGATTCAATGGATGATGGCGGCTTTTCGAGAGTAGAGAAGAGCCTATGAACGCCTGTCCCGATTGTGGATTCGATATTCCGGAAGACGCTCCGTTGGGCCTCTGCCCTGCGTGCCTGATAGGATCAGCGGACGAAGATGCTTTCGAAACGCCAGCCGATTCCGATGAAAGGATGATCGGCGACTATCGAATCATCCGTCAGGTCGGCGAAGGAGGGTTTGCCGTTGTTTACGAAGCCGAGCAGATCGAACCGGTTCGGCGTCGGGTCGCGCTGAAGGTGCTCAAGCCGGGGGCAAGTTCGCCGCAGGTGCTTGCCCGATTCGATGCGGAGCGGCAGGCCCTGGCGCTGATGGATCACCCGAATATTGCCTCCATCTATGACGCTGGCGAGACGCCGGATGGCAACCCCTATTTTGCGATGGAGTTCGTGGATGGGGGAGCGATCACGGAGTTCTCGGCCCGGCGGGGCCTTCCTCTGGAGAAACGACTTGAGATCCTTCGCCGCATTTGCGAGGCAGTGCAGCATGCTCATCTCAAGGGGGTCCTGCACCGGGATATCAAACCGTCCAATACCCTGGTCTCTGAAGTGGACGGACGCCCTTTACCTAAGGTGATCGATTTTGGTATCGCGAGGGCCCTCGATGTTTCGCTCACCAAACAGGTACTCTTCACTGAGTTCCATCAGATCGTCGGGACGCCGAGTTACATGAGTCCTGAGCAGGCGGCATTGGACAACTCGCCGCTCGACGGGCGCAGCGATATCTACAGTCTCGGTATGCTCATCTATGAAACTCTGACAGGAGTTCAGCCTTTTTCAGATGGACAGGAAGAGAATAACTCGATCCCGGAATTGTTGCGACGAGTCTGCGAGGAAGAGCCTCCGCCTCTTTCTCATTATGTCCCGGAGCTGCGGGGGGATATTCAATGGGTCGTCAGCAAGGCAATCGCGAAGAAGCCCGAAGACCGATACGATAGCGCGGGTTCGCTGGCGCGTGAGCTGGAGCGGGTCCTCGAGAATCGTCCGGTCCAGGCTGCGGCGCCCTCGAACTGGTATCGATTTCGTAAATTTGTCCGGAGACATCGCGTTCCTGTGACCGCGGGAGCGCTCGCGGTGCTGGCTTTGATCGCCGGCATCAGCGTCGCAACGATACAATACCTGCACGCCACCCGTTTGAGCGGAGATTTGCAGATCCGCGAGGTTGAGCTTCGGCATGAGTTCCGGAACTCTGACTTTAAGATGGGCTTGCAGCTCGCGGCGAGAAGAAGACCGGGAGATGCGATTGCTCATTTTTGCCGGGCCTTGCGGACGGACCCCGATCATCATGCTTCGGCGTCCTGTTTGCTTGCCCTGCTCGCGAATCAGAAATTTACCAAAGCGGTCTACCCGGCAATTGAGTATCCCGATGCCGTCCGGAATTGTCGAAATCCGGTCGTATTCAATGAGAGCCAAAGCATCATCAGCCTTGTCGACGAGCCGGAGAGAATCGTGAAATGGGCACCCGAGACGGGTGCTTTCGAAAGCGTATCAACCGGGTTTGATGAGCCGGTTCGCTTTCTGATTCCTCTCGGATTCGCGTCCCGTTTTGCCGTCTCTGCGGGAAAAGCCGTGGAGATTCGATCGGCGGAGAATCCCGGAGAAATGATCTTCCGATTTGATTTCGACGCTCCGGTTACATGTCTCGTTTCTTCCTCAGGTGTGCTGGGATCCGGGCGTGAGGATGGAAACGTGACGCTGTGGGATGTGAAGACCGGGGAAGTCTCAAAGTCGCGCGAACTGTCCCGTGCAGCGATCACGGCTCTAGGCCTGAGCCAGGAAGGCGGGCTCGTGGGGTATGGCACGTCGGAGGGAGAAGTTGGCACCTGGGAGGTGGCCCCGGATAGGCAAGTCAGCAATTCTGATACCCACAGCGGAAGGATTACTGCCCTGGCATTACCGGAAAGCGGTTCCCACCTCGTGACGGGAGATGAGAAAGGAGTGGTCTATCTCTGGCGTGGCCGAAACTTGGTGCAAGTGGCAGGGCCTATCTACCATGGAGATGCGGTGAGGGTTCTGAGGATCAACTCTGCTTACCGCAGGCTCATGAGTGGCTCCGACGACGGCTATGCCCGTTCCTGGAACATGCTCGACGGGTCTTTGGTTCCTCCGGCTCAATTTCACCGCAGCCCGGTCACCTTTGGATTGCTGACATCGAGCGCAAGGGAGTTCATTAGCGGAGGCAATGGAGGAACGTTGCGCATCTGGAGCGCTATCGACGGCTCCGGCGAAGCTTTCCCCGGGGGAGCTCAGACGAGTGCCGTAGCGGTGAACTCGAACCGTCGGCGTTTGGTCACTTTTTCAGATCGACGACGGCGGGTCAGTCTTTACGAAATTGATCGCGAGCCGAGCTGGCCCCGTCGACTCAATCCGGGTGACGGTATTGACCACACGGAAACGTTTGGGGATATCTGCCCAGAGCAGCTGATGGATGATCCTGGCCGCGTGCCTGTCCAGGTAACATCAAATTTTTCCCTCTTCAGCGGAGTCGGCGAGAGTGATGGGCATTTCATGCGAACGCTCCAGCCCATCGCATCATGGGCTCTGCGCCCGGATGGCCGGCAAGTCGCTGCTTTGACCGATGGTGGAAAATTTCAGATCTGGGATCCGCGATCCGGCGAGGAACTGACCCCGCCGCTTCGTTTGACCGAAGCCGAGATAGTAGGAGTTCGGTTTCCTGATGAAGATGGTCAGTTGGAGGTTTTGCTGAGTGATGGAGAGCTCGCTCGCTTTGAGATCCCTCCTCCCGAGCCGGTCCTTCCGCCCTGGTTTCTTGAATTCGCCGAGCAGATGGGCGGCAAGCGACTGAGCGAAGGGGGAGCGATTCGCAATCTTGATGAAACTTCTCTTCAGGCTGTTGCCGGAAGTATCCCTGAATTGGGATCTGATCCGGGGCAGTCAGACCAAGTAGCCTGGAGCTACGTCCACTGGCTCCTTTCGGAACGCGCTGAGCGAACTCCGGGCCCCAGTCAGGATATCGTGGTCGGTGACTATGTGGAGCTATTGTTAGAGACGGGAGACCCTATATTCGTTCGCGAAGCACTCCGCCTCGATCCCGGAAATCAGCGTGGCACTGACTTCCTCAAAAAGAGCGGCAGTTTGCGACCCCTGCGCCAATGAATAAAGATGGGTGGTGAGAGGACAAGTTGTCGGAGTTTAGCTACGCCCCATCAAAACCTGGCTCAATTTTGCAAGAACATTACTTGTCGCCCGACTGCCGCATGGCCCCGGATCTACCGTCGCGTGAGATATTGGAAGAGCCGCTGCCGGAATCAAAACGAGTTCCTCCCTGCCGCTTCGCGCCTTCTTCAGAAAGTTCAACCTCTCCTGCTTCCACCAGCTTAGCCACCGCGGGGCGTTCGGCTGCTTTCTGAGTGATCTGTCCAGACTTCCCCGGGCCGAGGAAGAGTTTCTTTCCGGCGGGAAGAGGAACACTGAGAGGCTTTTTGGTTTTGTTGGTTATTTCCATGGGGTGGGAGTTCTCCGGAAGATAGCATAGGAGGGGCGGTCGGTGGGGATTTGTGGCTTTAAATGAGTGTCATTCTCAACTGACCCGAATGGCAGGTTCAGAAAATCGGATCATGATAGCCACTCTAAAGACGACCTTCAGTTTGCCAAGCCCTTCAAGCGCAGCCAATCCGTTCCCTGATCCTCTTGGTTTCAATGACCGAGTCTGGCCGGTCACGTGTGCCATCGCCAGGCCCGCTATTCCGGCCTCCAGCAGAGAAGTCACGGCGTCCCTGTGATCGGCTCGTCAGCTCCACATCGCTTCAAGTCAGGGGGGGAACTTAGATTTTACATCGTTTGCGAAACTGAATGAGCCGAATACGATTCCCGGAATTCGTATGAGTTTGTTCCATTCGAAGAGTACTCTGACGTGAAGCTTCAATACCCAAATCAAACGTCGAATGGCTAATTTTATCATCAAGACTGTTGTTCGCACGCTGCTGTCGAAGACGTCGCGTGAGAAGGCGGAACAGCGTACCCGTGAGATTTTGGAGGGCTACCTCAAGTTGGCGGAAGGCATGAGTGTGGAGGAGGCAGGCAAGTCAGTGAGGGTGCCGCCGATGCGAGGGGTTGATGAGGACATGAGGGAATGGTCGTTCTTCATGATCCTGGAGCACAATGCGATCGTGAATGACATTATCTCCGCGGCGGTCCAGCGGCTTGCTCGGGGCGAGCCTCCTGAGTCAGGGCCAAAGGTTGATCCTAAAAGAGACGTCATGCCATCCCACGAGCTGGGTGAAGAGCAGATCGAACGATTCCGTTTGTCAGTCGAGAATCATCTTGCGAGCGTCACCAAGCTCGGAGCCCTTCGAGGAACCAGCACTTCACAGCATCCAATTTTCGGAGCCTTTGATGCGCAGCGGTGGAACAACATGTTCTGGTTCCACTTGAAGCTTCACTACGATCAGGCGGTCTATGTTTGCCGGGAAGCTGCCGAAGACCGATCCCGAGCGGAGTGAACTTGCCAATTTGATCACGTGACGGCGAGGATAGATGACAGTCGTTATCTGTGAATCCATGGACAATGAGGCATTGGTCCAACCCTAAAATCGAGCCTTAGCCAATTGGGTAAACGGGGGATGATCCTGGCCGGGCAGTTTCAATTGATTCTGAGGGGTTCATACCAAATGTCGTCGACAATCCGAAATACAAAGCGGATCTCAAGCGGCTTTCATCGCAACTTACCGTTCAGTTAGAGAAAGCCGACGACCCTCTCCATGTCTCCGGGCTGCAGTTCGATTTTGACGTCGTGCCCTACCCCGGAGGTGGCCCCAAACGCCTCAATTCGCGAAGAAGGAAAAGAAGCACCAGGAGCCTAAGCAAATCAGCAGACTACTCCGATATCCGCGCTTCCAGTTCCTTGACCAGATCAACGTTCTTGAGGCGTCGCGCGCAATTCACAGCCCGTTCCAGCGCGAGTGATTCCTGCCGCGGCGTGACCTTCTCGTCATCGGCCAGGGCCGTATAAATAGAGAGGGCTTCTTCGACTTTCTTCATCCCGAGGAGCTTCTTTGCCTGGCTGCTCGCGATGAGGTAGTCGGTCACGGTGGGGTCCGCTTCGAACTGGTGGGAGCTTCCCTTGTGGAAGTAGGCAAATTTCATGGGGACGTGAAATCCCTTGGCTCCCGTGGGAGCAAAAGCGGAATGTTCGGTCCCGCCGTCTCGCACGCGCTGACGGCAGAGATTGATATGCCAGGGCAGATCGATCGAGGGTTTGGTCCCGATCACCTGATGATAGGGATCGTTTTCATCCGTCGTCACCGGAATCCCGATCTCCACGATCCAGTGATCGTCGGCAATGTGAGTCGCGACCTCCGCCTGAGAGGACCAGCGCTGACGGCTCGCCTTGCCCTCACTCCGATTCATATCGATGATCGCCCCCGCCGGATTCACCGCGATCTGATAATAGCTGTTGCGATCGGTTTCGATGAGGATCTCAACAGCATCCCCATACCAGAGCGCGGGATCTTCATTCTTCTTCGTGGCAATTCGGAGAGGCTCACCCGGATTTTCTTCACATCGAATCGCGAAGTAGAGCATGCCCTTGCGCCACTCCACCATGAAAGTCGTCGGCAGGCTCGGCTCTTCGCCGGTTTCGTTTTCTCTGAACTTGCCCGTAGAAGAGGTGGGGATCTTCTGCCAGGGAAGGTCGTCGAGTCGGCCGTCCACGACAATAGGAGTCACCGGATCCCCACCGACTTTTCGAACGCTCGGCACAGGGCCGCGCTTTTGTGAAAGCACGGTGAGCCGCAATCGCAGTCGCTCGAGAAAAGTATCGATGTAGGCGAGTCTTCGACCGTAGATCGATTCTTGATCCGTCTTCTCTTTCGCGAGTTCAAAAAGCTCCACCGCCCGACCCGCTTTCACGTCATCCTGATCCATCGCCATCCAGTGCTCTTCGCAGTAGGCAAAGAACGCGCCCATCGATTCCGCGGCGGGACCATAGAAGAGCTCCAGGTACTCGTCCAGAAGCACGCCGATATCCTGATCCTTGCCGCCCCAGTACATTCTCGCGGTGAAATACACCATGAAGTGATTCAGCCCGCCGCCCTTCTCACTGAAGTCCATCGACAACCAGATATCTTCTCCCCGGGAGATTCCCTTCGTCGCATTGATCCCTTCGCCCAGCACCGTCGGATTGAAGACGGGCAGGTAAAAATTTCCCGCAGTGAAAGGATAGTTCTCAAAGATCTCAACCGGGTTGTCGGTCTTCTTCGTCCAGGCTTCCCGGATTCGGCGGATGTTTTCCGGATCGGGATCCTTGGGCCGCCGACCACCGACGATGATGACTTGAACATTGGGCTCCAGCTTGTCGATATTGCCGGGCGGTTCGGTGTAGGTGCCGTAAGCGCAGTTCGAAATCATTTTGCCGGGATGGCTTATCACGATCTCTTTGGCGACCCGGTTCACAAAGTCCCAGACATAGTTGGAGAGATGACCGCGTGGACCCAACTCCGGCGACTCCTTGCCCTCGCAAAGCTCACACTGGCAAATCGCGCTGTACCCGTCCGGCGGCATGATCGACACGACATCCATATCGTAGTGATCAAATTGAACCTGAGCAAAGCGAACCGCCTCGGCAAAAAGCCCTTCGTTAGAATAGCAGAGTTGGTTGTTCTTGATGTCAGGCTGGTTGTGACGTTGCCCACCATAGAGCGCAAACCAATCCGGATGATGCTTCATCGTGTGCTCGTTATCGGTCATGTCCCGGAAGCCATGGGCCGCCTGGCGGCCATAGGGCCGACGCATTCCGAGACGATTGCCCCACATCATCACCTCGTGACCACTCGCGCCCCCACCGGGCCGGAACTGAAAATTACGCATCGCAAAATCCGGATGCACCGTTTCGTCGATCTCCGGCAGGGCAATGGAATCCAATGTCGGAAGGATCTCCCCAATTTCTCCCGGCATGTACCAGCGCACCCCGAGGTTCCGAAGGTATCCACAAACGGCATTGAACGACCCGCGTTCATCAAAAGTCCAGATGTTGATATTGCCGTCTTGATCCGTCTTCTGTTCCTCGGGCGTTCCGAAAGCCCCATTCGGACCCGAATAGTGTTTGTAGAGCTGCCCGTGCGGGAAGCCCCAGTTTTCGCCCGTGATCGCATTCCAAGCCTCCTGCATTTTGCCACTGGCGACGTCAGT
>Ga0222653_1001226_pt1 | contig 13136 bp, 10 predicted proteins | sample AntAcemetagen419_FD_179856 | JGI IMG/M metagenome (GOLD analysis project Ga0222653, IMG submission 179856) | Saline water microbial communities from Ace Lake, Antarctica - #419 | ecosystem: Environmental > Aquatic > Non-marine Saline and Alkaline > Saline | place: Antarctica: Ace Lake...
CGTGCATCAGCATATTGATTTCACTTTGCACGTATGAATGGCAAGTGATGAAGCGTTCGCTATTGAGAATTTCCAATAGAGCTTCCAGCTCAATGTCGGTTCGAAATGATTCTTGCTCGGCCTTTTCTTCGTTTTTGCGCTTTCGCTTTTTCTTGGATTTCTTTCCTGCTTCGTCTAGTTGTTTCAACTGTCCGTATTCCTTCGCTCGGTAAAAGGAGTCGTAGAAAAACTGTTCCACACCCATTCTGGTTTGTGGATAGCGTTTGTTGTAGGAGTCTCCCCAGTTGGATTGTTTGACGTTTTCGCCTAGAGCGAATTTGATGAAACCCGGCGCTTCCGCGAAGAGCATATCATTCATGTCTTCGCCCCAACGTAGTTTAATAATGGCAGACTGTCCTCCGATTGGGTTGGCCGAGCCGTGGAGCAACTGAGACGTTGTAACTCCGCCTGCCAGTTGACGATATATATTGATGTCGTGGGGAGAGACGGCATCGCCAATTCTTACTTCAGCGGTGCTCGACTGTGTGCCTTCATTTACGCCACGGGTTATGGCGATGTGGCTGTGCTCATCGATAATTCCAGGCGTGATGTGCATTCCTGTTCCGTCAATGGTATTGAGATCGGTGCTTCCTTCAAACTCCGATATATCTAGGTTGGAACCCACCGATTTGATCTTGCCGCCTGAGATGAGAACGTCAGTATTTTTCAAAATCCCGTTTTCATCCAATGTCCAAACTGTGGCATTTTTAATCAAAACCGATATTTCTGTCGGAAGAGAGTCTTGACCGTAAGCGGTCAATGGGTAAACCATTTTTGGTAGAAGAAAGAGGCTATCGGTTGCTGTAGTATCCATCTCCAACTCCTTCTCTTCAGTTTTTTGCTTCGTGCGAATGGCACTCCACAAAACCTCTTTGCCAAAAGGATTGATGCCTCGGCCATCCCAGATTCTATTGTCCGAAAGGCTCGTAGCCGACAGTCTGAATCGACCATTTCCTTTGGGATCGTCAAAGGACAGAACCACCTCATTTCCTTGACTCGCAAAAGCAACCTTTTCTGTTAAGGTATCGGCGTCTTGGATCAGGGATACTTTTCCTTTGGGTGTTTCCTCTCCTTTGAGCGAAAGCTTGTAGTAAGTATCGCTAATGTTCAAATCATAATTCCCTTCGAACGAAAGTCGATCAACATCAGCGAGGGTGTTTCTTTTTCCTTTTATCCAATGCTCAAAAACTTTTGGAGAGTCTTCCGTAAAGATTTCCTTATCGGTAATGAAGAAATTGGCGAGGTAATCAGGTGCCAGTTTCCCGATGTTTTCACTTCCTAAAATTTCAGCAGGAGTTGTAGTGAGAGATGCCAGTGCTTTTTCTGCTGGTAGTCCTTTTTCAATGGCTTGTCGTAAGTTTTTGAAAAAGTCTTTTTCCTTATCAATTCCATGGGCCGACAGCATGAGTGGAATAGCCGCCTCAGAAACAAATCTCGGATTGAATGGCGCCCTGTCCCAATGCAGAAGATCTCGTTGCGAAACATAGCGGCTCAACTCAGGGTCGCTCATGTCAAAGGGTATGGGGAAATCGAGTGCAGTTACAATTCCTATAACCTGCTCACCAACTTCCTTCAATACTTGGTACGAATCACCTGCGTCTAAAACAATAACCTTGAGATCAAATTCTTCAGCTATTCGCTGAATTCGAAGGATGTCATTCGCTTCTTTTGCTTCAAAAATGAGGGGTAAATTTCTTTGATCGAGTAGTGCTTGAAGAGAAATGTTTGTTTCCTGTTGCTGCCCTGAATCGTACCACTGCGCGTCGTAGAATGCTTGACGTGTCAAGGCCATTGCGCCCATCAAGCTCGATGGGTAATCTTGAGTACTGCTTCCTTTTTCAAATGAAAAATGTTGTGCCGCTTTTTGCTCGAGCATCATTTCATTGGCTTCTCCTTCTCCTATCAAAACCAGTGAAGATGTTCCCCTGCCTATTCCATCGTGATTGTGGGTAAGTGCAACGCCGAATCCCATTTTCAACATGCCTTTCGCCTCCTTCTCATTCGGTTTGAAACCATCGAAGGCATTGACCTCAGGATGAAAAGCCTCATTCCAGTATGTACTTGTATTCTCTTCGCGATCGTAACGGGGTCCTTTTCTCGAACTCTTGCTATCGGTCTTGGTCAAACCATAAGAGGAATTGAGTTCTATAAAGGAGGGATAGATGTGCTTTTCGGTGCGGTCGTAGACAACTGTATTTACTGGGATGTCAGCTTTAGCTATCTCCCCGATTGCTTGGATTCGTCCTTTGTAAACTAAGAGATCGCCTACCTCTGTTTTTCCTGGTTCCAAGTGAATGGTGGCGCCTTTGATCAGGTAGTGTAAGTTGTCTTTGGATGAAATGCCCTTTTCGGGAAAAGTGACTTGCGCCGAGGTCGAAATTGTCACGGCCATCAGTCCTAGCCAAGCTAAAATTCTCTTCATATGTTTTTGCTATATTACGAAATTAAGAAACCCTAAACCTGTTTTGGCGTATGTCTTGAGTCATAGCAAACGTTAGTTAGTGAATAAAGTTTGTTCTCCTTAAATCTAAAAGAATGAAGTATAAATTGCTTCCCATTATTTTTTTATTTCTTCTTACTTCTTGTGTAAAAGAGAAAATTGAGGTGAAGGACATTAGTTCTTCCATTTCACCTGAGTTTGGTGTGCCGCTGGCTAAAGCAACAATTTTTGCTGAAAAAGTCATCGAGAGATACGATGATCAAGGCTTAGTGACAACTGATGAAGAAGGTGTATTGACACTTATTTACCAGGATACGCTAGAATCTATATCAGCTGATGAGTTTCTAGGATTAGATGATCAACAGTTTGAAGATGTATACGAACTCAATGCATCTGATCTTTCCAATCTTGCAAGTTTTGGGACACTTTCATTTGAGCAAGATGTGATCTACAACTTGGAATTTGGCGATGACAGACTGGACTCAGTTCGTTTCGAAACAGGGGAGTTAACTCTTCTTGTTAACTCCGACGGATCAATACCGTTAACTGGAGTGATGTCAATTTTGGATCCTTTCACAGGCGAGTCTCTATTTAGTACAAACTTTTCAGACGATTCACCTCCAATTGCAGTAACGGTGAATGAAGACTTTACCGACCTCTTGTTCAGATTGAGATCTGATGATGACTTTACCAATGGGCTTCGACTTGTCTTCGCTTTTGAATTGACAGACAATGGCGGAACGTATCCAGATGAAATTTCCATAAGTTTTGGCCTTACTGATTTCTCAATAGCCTCGGCAGGTGGTTACATCGCGCCGCGCATCATCGACTTAGATGACCAGAGTGCTCGAATCAGTATTTTTGATGAGGATTTCGGGGGGCAGATTCGACTCGAAGATCCCAAGTTAAACTTGTTCTTTTTTAATGGCTACGGAATTGGCGTACGCCCCGTAATAAATGAAATAGTTGGAGAGAACAACGATGGTGAGACACTGGTGATTCCCGGTAACCAGATTGAAGCCTTAGATGTGGTTTCATCCGCACCATCGCCAGGAGAAATTGGAATGAGTCAAATCCAAATCGACAATGAGACGATGACACCTACGGTAACGGATTTTATGGCATTTGAACCCAACCGAGTGACTGGAAAAATTTCCTTGGAAATCAATCCTGAAAACAATGAATCCAATTTTATTTCTCGTGGCTCTTCCCTGGATGTGAACTTTGAAGTGGAGCTTCCCATCTATGGATCATTGGCTGATTTTAGTTTGATTGATACCACTGGGATTGATTTTGGTGACTTAGTAGATTCAGCAGATGATATCCAAGAGATTGATCAATTGGACATTCGGCTTTTTGTGAAAAATGCGCTGCCAATTGACGCGGGTGTTCAACTCATTTTTCTCGATGATAATTTCAATCGCATCGACTCGCTTTTTGCCGAACCAACTACAGTAATACCTGCGGCTCCTGTTGATCTTTCTGCAGCGTTAGGCTCACCTGATTACGGTCGAGTAATTGGCGAAACTGAAACGAGGATCGATATCTCTATTCCTCGGGAAAGAATTGACCCGCTCAAGGATGTCACACAAGTCATTGTTTTTGTATTCGGCAACACGACTGGAAATGGGGATAACCCGATACGCCTTTATCCAGAGAATTTCATTGAGGTTAATTTAGCCGCTAAAGCAATTTTCAACCTTGAACTGTAGTAAAATGAAGCGATTAATAATTATCCTCACACTTCTGTTTTCAGTCCAAGTTTACGCTCAGATGAGTGGACAAATTGGGCAGTTCGATTTAGTTCCTCAGCGCATTTATGCCAATCCCGCTTTTCAGCCGAAAGCTAAATGGAACATTGCTTTTCCAGGTCTGGGAAATGTCTACGCTCAGCACGGTAACAATTGGATTCAACCGCGAAGTTTTGTGGAGGGAGGCAATTCGGTATTGTCGCCAGAATCTATTCTTTCGGCTATAGGAGATGAAGCGACAACCACTCAAATGCAAGGGATAGAACTTCTGCATTTCGGATTTCGCTTTGGTAAAAACTACATTCACCTGCGTGCTAACGAAAGAGTTCAAGCGAGGGTAAATATTCCCGCAGACATTTTTCGATTGGCGGTTTATGGAAATGTGGGTTCCTACCAATTTGAAAACAATACCGCGAATTTTTCAAATCTGGCCATCGATGCCATCCACTTTCGAGAATATGCAGCGGGTTTCAATCGAGAAATCACCGATAAAATCACGGTTGGGGTTACCGCTAAATACCTTTACGGAATGGAAGTCATCCAAACCGAAAACTCATCCTTAAAGCTTCAAACAGATCAAGACACGTATGCATTGACATCTTCGGGTCAATTGGATATCAATACTTCAGGAATCAATTCATTGGTTTCAAGTGAGGAGGATTTCGATGCGAATGAATACTTATTGGGTCGAAACAATAGTGGATTTGCCTTTGATTTAGGAGCCACTTATGAACCCATTGAAAATTTGCAATTGCAAATATCTGCTCATGACATCGGCTTTATTCGCTGGAAAGATGACGTCTCAAATTACAAGACCAATGATGCAAGCTTTGCATTTGAGGGAGTGGACATGACTGACTTTCTCTTTCAAGAAGACATTAGTTTTGGAGAAGAATTTCAAAATGAAGCAGATAGTTTGCTGAACGAACTCGAAGAGACTTTCGGCTTTGAAGAAACCAATGGTTCTTTCAAGACAAACTTAAATGGGTTTATGCGCTACGGAGCGGCTTACACGATCTTCGAGAACCAGGGTTTTCGGGGTACGGGTTGGTGCAACGTGACACATGGCCTTGGCGAAAGTATGGTCGACTTCCAGGCTTCTCTTGGATACAATCAAACGCTTTGGAACTCAATACAGGCAGGGCTTCACGTTACAAAAACAGGAGACTTACCTTATACTTTGGGTGGTGGATTGTCTCTCAATGCTGGATTGTTTCAAGTCTATGCAATGGTCGAAAATATTTCCGTGGCACCTCTCGCCGAAATAACTATTGTAGATAGTGATGATCCTTCCAATACATCTACCGTCTTTCTTCCTGCTTCACCTTCTGATTTAAGGGTACATTTTGGAATAAATTTCACCATTAATCGAGATTATGGTTCGAATCAAGGTAGCGGTCGCGCGATGATTCAACGCTAGGCGTAGATCAAAGAATCCGCTTCTTTTGAAGGCTTTACAAAACCACGGTACATCCCTTCGGTATTGAAGGGCATCGCGATATTTCCTTCAGCAGCTCTTCCTATCATCCCTCCGTCGTACCCCATTTTTGGAATGGGTTCGCTCATCACAATTGAAGTGGATTTAAAGAGCAATTTCTTTCTATATTTCATCAGTGTGGTCAAGACATAAACAGCCGCAGCACCAATATAGTATTGGTCCCAGCACTTTGTGGCGCGAAGACGTTGAAATAGAATCCTATCCTTTATGTCCGATTTGGACTATCTGATGAGAGCGGCAATAAGGAATCTCCTGCTTTGGTTGTGTTGCCAAAATGCATGACCGTGATCGGGCGGGTGCCGGTTATGGCCTTGGCCAGATCTCTGGAATATTCCAAGAATGATGACAGAATAGGTTTTTAGAACATATATTTAGCCGCTTATCTTCAATGGGATACTTTTCCAATTAAAATAAGATTTATGAAAAAAGGAATACTTAGCTTTTTAGCAATTGGCGCAGCACTTTTTTCGACAGGCCAGACCTACCTGAGCGAGAGACTGGGCAGCGATACTGACCTCAACGTAGAACCTGATTTTGGTCTCTGCATGATGGGTGGCGCGGGAGAAACGGACGAGGCTATGATTTGGTTTTTGGAAAAAGCCAATGGCGGAGACGTTTTGGTAATTCGTGCCAATGGAATCGGCGGATACAACGACTATATGTTTTCTGAATTGGGGGTAACCCTAAACTCAGTTGAGACCATCTCATTCGAATCTGCCGCTGCAGCTACTGATCCATACGTTTTGCAAAGACTTAACGAGGCTGAAGCCATCTGGATGGCAGGTGGAAATCAAGCTACCTACACCAGCTATTGGAAAGACACGGAGGTCATGGATGCCCTGAATAATTTGCTCAATGTTCGCGGTGGAGCCCTTGGGGGTCTATCAGCGGGAATGGCCATTTTGGCGGAGGCATATTATCCTGCTACCCTCGGTTCACTCACTTCAGAGGAGGTACTGGATGATCCTTTGGATAATACCGTTTTGATCGGTTACGGTGACTTTATTCAAGCGCCATTTTTGGAGCAGACCATCACCGAAACACACTTCAATGACCCCGACCGTATTCGCTACGGCCGCATTATGGGCTTTATGGCTCGGTTGAAAAACGATCAATCTTTCAGACCAAAGGGCATCGCTTCGAACGAGTATTGCGCGGTGACTATCAACGAGGACGGCATCGCGAAAGCTTGGGGAGAGTTTCCTGAATATGATGACGACTACGTTTATTTCCTTCAGGAAAATCTCATTGACCAGGGCGGCCCCGAAGTTTTGGAGCAGGATGTACCACTTACATGGATCAAGGGCGAGGAAGCCGTGAAAGTTTACAAAGTGCCAGGAACGATTGACGGCGAAAACTTCTTTGACTTAAATACTTGGGAAACTGGTGAAGGCGGTACTTGGGAAAACTGGTGGGTCGACAATGGCGAGCTTTTCATGGCAATGGGAGATCCACTGTCCGCGAAAAAATTTGATTCCGAAGAGATTTCAATTTACCCCAACCCCACAGCTGATTTTCTAAATCTACCACTGGAGTTAACCACGAGAGATCGATATGAAATATTTGATGGATCGGGGCGGATTTCGCTGAGTGGAAACTTCAATGATGGCTCGAGAATAGGAGTCGCAGATTTGCCGGAAGGCTTTTACGTAGTTCGTGTCATGAGCGAGGATAGAGTTCTAATTTCGCGCTTCCTTAAAATTCTCTAGGCTTTGCTAAAGAAATCCCCCGACGCGCTGGTGATCATCTCACTGGTGCTGATTCTCTTCACCATTCTCACTTGGATCATTCCCGCAGGCGAGTATTCTCGTGAAGTGGTAGATGGCAGAACAGTAGTGATGGCGGGCACCTACGAAACCGTTGAGGCCAGCCCGCAAAGCTGGGCAGATCTGCTCGTAGCGCCTATAAAGGGCTTTGTTGGAGCGGCCCATATTATTGCTTTTGTGATTTTAGTAGGGGGCGCTTTTTCTATTGTCACGGCCACGGGAGCATTGGATGCGGGTCTTGGTTCAGTTCTTAAATACGCCGAGCGCAATCCTGCTTCCAAACATTTTGTAGTTCCCGTATTGATGGTTTTTTTCTCGCTGGCAGGCTGCACCTTTGGGATGTCAGAAGAGAATTTAGTTTTTATCCTCATTACCATTCCTCTCGCTAGGAGCATGGGCTACGACAATCTGGTAGGAGTCGCTATTCCATTTTTGGGTTCGGCAGCTGGTTTTGCTGGGGCTGCTATTAACCCGTTCACGGTTGGAATTGCGCAAGGAATAGCCGAGCTTCCCATTGGAAGCGGTGCTGGCTATCGTTGGTTTGTATGGGCGGTATTTACACTCATCGCTATCGTATTTGTGATGCTTTACATCCGAAAGTTGGAGAAGCATCCTGAAAAGAAGCTCATCACCGACGACGATCAAAATAGTTACGAGACAAAAGAACCGCCTTTACTGGATATACCACGAAAATTGGTTTTGATTCTGTTTGTATTCGCCATCGTCTTATTGATGGTTGGGGCGAATCAATTTGGCTGGTACATCGACGAGATCTCAGCCTTATTCATCGCTTTGGGTTTGCTTTCGGCAATCGTCACCCGAATGGGCGTGACCAAAACGATCAGCTCATTTACCGAAGGAGCAAAGGACATGTTGACCGCTGCAATAATCATTGGTATTTCAAGAGCTGTTCTAGTAGTAGCCGACGACGGAAAAATCATTGATACAGTGCTTTATGCCATGGCAAATGGTGTGGAGGACTTGCCCGATACGATTAGCGTTCAAATGATGTTTTTTGTCCAAGGCGCCTTGAATATTTTCATTCCATCTGGGTCGGGACAAGCGGCTATCACGATGCCCATTATGACGCCTTTAGCTGATATTTTGGGAATCGCTCGTCAATCGGCTGTGCTCGCATTTCAATTCGGTGATGGGTTGTTGAACGTTGTTATTCCTACTAGCGGTGTCACGATGGGAATTCTTTCCATAGCTAGAATCCCTTACAACGTCTGGGTGAAGTGGGTTTGGAAACTCATTCTGGTTTTCACCATCTTCTCGATGCTGTTCTTGGCTTTGCCGCAGTATTTTGATGTTTGGCCTTAAGTAGATTGTGTCTAGTAAGTTAGCTACCGCGCTTCCACATTTTCTTTACTTATCCTTAATAAGCGAATTGGCCGCTTCAACCTCCGAGAAGAATCTTCTTTTTTAATGCTCTGTATTTTAAAAACTCACTGATAAGAATTATCAGTGGATTTACCTTTTAGAAAAGCCTTGAAACGAAGACTTAGCCCTTTAGAAAAGATGCGGCAATAAGTAAGTCTTCTCTTGTGGTGATTTTGATATTCCTGCGGTTACCTTCCACGATGTCAACAGACTGACCCATGTGTTCGACTACTGAGGCATCATCGGTAAAGATATCTTGGTAGTCTGTTTCGTAGGCTTTTTTGAGAATAGCTGTTTGGAAGCACTGCGGTGTTTGGATAGCAACAAGTTCATTGCGGGGAATAGTGTGGCTCGTATCTTTACCGATCCTGCGTATGGTGTCGATTACTGGCACCGCGGGTATAGCAGCTCCCGATTTGGCTGCGTTTTCGAAGCAACGCTCAATGGTGTCGGCTGAAACGAATGGCCTCACTGCATCATGAATAGCGACCAATTCAACCGTTTTTTCTAAAGCAGCTATTCCGTTTTTCACAGAGTGAAAGCGTTCCTTTCCTCCTTCTACAACCGTGTGTTTGAGATCGAATCCGTAGTCTTTTTGAATTTTGCTCCATTCGCCGTGAAGGCTTTTGTAGAGCACCAAGATGAATTGAAGTTCAGGATCGAAAAGGCGAAATGCCTCAAACGTATGAAGTAAAACAGGTTTCTCAGCAAGGGGTAAAAACTGCTTAGCTGTGTTGAGGTTCATACGGGTGCCGGTTCCTCCCGCCACAATAATAACCGCCCTCTTTGCCATAAATTAGATGATCAACATAGCATCTCCGTAGGCCTGGAAGCGATACTTTTCTTTGATAGCTACTTTGTAAGCAGCAATCACATTGTCGTATCCGCCAAAGGCTGCCACTTGCATAAGCAAGGTGCTCTCAGGAGCGTGAAAGTTGCTGATCATCGAATCGGCAATGGAGAATTCATAAGGAGGGAAAATGAACTTGTTTGTCCACCCTTCAAATGGTTTTAATAGGCCTTCAGTAGAAACAGAAGTTTCAACTGCGCGCATGGCAGTGGTGCCCACTACGCAAACTTTTCGTTTTGCAAGTTTGGTCTTATTCACTGTATTCGCAGACTCTTCTGTAATAGCCATCTGCTCACTGTCCATCTTGTGCTTGGTAAGATCTTCTACCTCTACTGGGCGGAAAGTTCCAAGTCCTACATGAAGTGTAACAGGCGCAAAGTGAATTCCTTTAAGCTCCATGCGTTTGAGCAATTCGCGGCTAAAGTGCAATCCAGCAGTTGGAACTGCCACAGCTCCTTCTTCTTTGGCAAAAATAGTTTGGTAGCGCTCGAAGTCTAACTCTTCAACTGGGCGCTCAATGTACTTAGGTACGGGCGTTTCTCCCAACGACATCATTGTGCTTTTGAAATCCTCGTAAGGACCATCAAATAAGAAACGAAGTGTTCTACCTCTGGAGGTTGTATTATCGATTACTTCTGCTACGAGCTCATCATTCTCTCCAAAGTAGAGTTTGTTTCCGATTCGGATTTTGCGAGCAGGGTCTACTAAAACATCCCACAAAAGGCTTTCGCGGTTTAATTCACGGAGCAAGAATACCTCGATCTTAGCACCTGTTTTCTCCTTGTTGCCGTATAAACGGGCAGGAAAAACCTTGGTGTTGTTCATCACAAAGCTGTCGTCCTCTTGAAAGTAATCGAGAACGTCTTTGAATATTTTGTGTTCGATCTCACCCGTTTTGCGATTCAAGACCATAAGTCGGCTCTCGTCGCGGTTTGGGGCGGGGTATTGTGCAATAAGTTCTTTTGGAAGGTCGAATTTGAACTTGGAAAGCTTCATTCAAAAGGCGTTTTTGTGGTCAAAAATTGCGGCTGCGAAGTTAATGAATAAGGTCGAGATTTCTATGCCATTTTAAACATCTTCCTGAACACCTTGCACCACCCGTTGAAAATCAACGGGATTGATGGCCTTTTCAACCGAGTAGTCGCCAATTTTTGTTCGGCATAATTCAGATAGGTGAGCGCCACATTCTAGTGCCTCGCCAAGATCGCGTGCAATCGAGCGTATGTACGTCCCCTTGCTGCATTCAATTTCAAATTTCACCAGTGGCAGCGACGAGTTGTCTACTTCAAATTTACTAATGATGACTGGCCGAGCTTCTAATTTCACCTCTTTTCCCTTTCGAGCCGCTATGTAGGCGCGCTGTCCATCCACTTTCTTCGCAGAGAAAATAGGAGGCATTTGCATAATGGCACCCCTCATTTTACTAACTGCATCGTTCACCATCTCATTTGTGATATGATCGGTAGAATGGTGATTCTCTATTTTTGATTCCAAATCGTAAGAAGCTGTAGTGGAACCAAGAGTGAAAGTGCCTGTATAGGTTTTATTTTGGAGTGTAAGGTCCGCGATTCGTTTGGTAAACTTTCCCGTACAGATGATCAGAAGACCCGTTGCAAGTGGGTCAAGGGTCCCTGCATGGCCCACCTTGAGTTTTTTAAGATCAAATTTTTTGCGAATCGCGTAGCGAACTTTTGCCACCGCATCAAAGCTCGTCCAAGTGAGGGGCTTGTCAATTAAAAGAAGCTGACCCGCTTGAAATTCCTCAACCGTATGCTTACTGTAATCGATCATACGTAAAGCGAATATCCAATTGCGATTGATCCAACAGCGAGGCAGTAGTATGCGAAATAGTCCAACTTGCTTTTTTTCACAATGGCGATCATCCAGCGACAAGCGAATATTCCCGCGACGAATGCAGCTGTGAATCCTGTAATGAGGGCCATATTGTCAATATTTCGCGAGGGCTCAGCTTCTAGAAAATCCTTGTATTCTAAAATCATGGCCCCGAAGATGACAGGCAAAACCATCAGGAATGAGAATCGCGCTGCACGTTCGCGACTTACACCTGAGATAAGGGCGATAGATATCGTAGAGCCTGAGCGAGAAACACCAGGGAGCACCGCAATAGCTTGGGAGATGCCGATTAACAAAGCTCTACCAAAAGTCACTTTCCCCTCCTTAGCAGAAATGCGCGTGGTGCTATAAAGCAAAACGGCTGTGAAGATGAGCGAGCATCCAACTAGAAGTAGATTCCCTTCGAAAAGCATTTCAATTTCATCCTTGAAAAATACACCGACGAAGAATACAGGAATCATACTGACTAGAATGAATGCTGCAAACTTGGTGCTCTCGTTCCATTTGAATTCGAAGAGGCCTTTAAAGAGATCGGCAATGTCATTTCGGAAAACGACAACGGTGCTTAGGGCAGTGGCACCATGCAGAGCGATGGTAAATAACATGCTCTCATCAGCCTCGAGATCATCGCCAATGATGGCTTTTGCCAATTCCAAATGCCCTGAGCTACTTACGGGAAGAAATTCCGTAAGTCCTTGAATGATGCCCAAGACGAGGGCCTCTAAAATGCTCATGATTCAGTTTGAGAGGAAGTTTCTTTTTTGAGAATTGAATAGAAAATCACAACATATCCGATCACGACTACAATGGGAGCTAAGGTTATTCTGCGAAAGCTAAAAAGCTCTTCACTGAACTCCATTGGGTCTTCCGTTCCACCTCCGATCATCAGGATGAATCCCAAAACCACTACGGCAATGCCAATCAACATCACTTTATAATTCTTTGCGCTTAGTGCAAAGCTTTCTTTTTCTTGATTTTCTGCTGTGCTCATCGGATTCAATAAATTTTAGAAGCGTCCATTCTCAAGTAACGCCTTACTGCAAATAACGTTGATATTCCTGAAATTACCATTCCCAAAAGGGCAACAAGGCTAAATAGCTTAACAAACATTATCAGGTCATTGAACTCAAAAAACTCTGGAACCTCGTGCCTTACGGCAAAAAGAATTCCCAGAATCAATAGGATGGCGATGAAGCTAGCATAGAGTCCTTGGAGGATTCCATTCCAGATAAAAGGTCGTTGAATAAAGCCTCCCGTGGCACCTACCAACTGCATACTACGGATTACAAAACGCTTTGAATAAATGGTGAGTCGAATGGTATTGTTGATCAATGCTATTGCAATAAGCAGGAGTAAAGCGCTGAAAGCTAAAAGCGCAATTCCAATTTTATTGATGTTGTTTTCGATCTGTCGAATCAAGTTTGGGCTATAGACCACTTCATTCACCCCTTCTCTGGCTTCTATTTTTCCAGCAATGGTTGCAATGCTGTCGGGGTGCGTGTATTCTACATTTAACTTTAGATCTATCAGTCCAGGTAGGGGATTGTAGTCCAAG
>Ga0222653_1001231_pt1 | contig 13104 bp, 12 predicted proteins | sample AntAcemetagen419_FD_179856 | JGI IMG/M metagenome (GOLD analysis project Ga0222653, IMG submission 179856) | Saline water microbial communities from Ace Lake, Antarctica - #419 | ecosystem: Environmental > Aquatic > Non-marine Saline and Alkaline > Saline | place: Antarctica: Ace Lake...
CATTGAGGATACTCAGAGGAAGCTCGTCGCGCCGGGTGATACCTACGACGCGGTCGATAATGTATTCCTCGAATTCTCCACCGCGGATCCTTTCATATCGCTTGAGCAATATGGGCTCTCGATGAGGAAAGCCAACGAGGCGAATCCCAATGCTCACGACTTTCCAACTCTCTGTGGGTGGCTTGTCTCCCCCGGTTCTTATGGTGAGGGGAAGCCTATCAATAACTCGAGGGATCTGGTCGGGCAGATGGAAATCGCCAAAGAGTCTGGAATTCTAAAATACACCCCGGTCTGGAATACAAATTGAATTGCAGAGTATTATTAACCTAGAATCCGCAGTTAGGTATCAATTTTTCAACCGCAGAGCCGCAGAGGTCGCAAAGGAACGCAGAGCCTTGCTTGTGGGAAGATATGAAATTTGGGGAACAAATGGACCTGCTTGGTTCACCCAATGGGTGAAATGGAATCATCGTTTAAAATCCCCTGCAATGTCCCGAAACATAAACTCTTCTCAGCGTTCCCTCTGTGACCTCTGCGCCTCTGCGGTGAAAATCTTCGTTTCAACTGCGGATTTAAGGATTAAAGCTTGTCTGTCCGTTAGGTCTCACTCCGGAAGTTATAGCTATTCGGCACGCTCTGATTAGTCTAGAATCCTCATATGATCTCTCTAGTCATTGTTGTTGAAGTTAATCCCGAGGAAATCAAAAAGTTCTCGGAATTCCTTGCGGAGGAAGCCGCAGATGCGGTTCGTAATGAGCCTGGTTGTAGGCAGTTCCTTGTATCCCAGAGCGTGCAGGAACCAAATATATTCACTTTAGCAGAGTTCTACGATGATGCGCAGGCGCTTGAAGCACATCGGAAAACACCTCATTTCCTGCTATTTCAGAGTCGGGTCAAAGAGTTTGACCTTATTGTTAGAAAGCGGGAGGCTGTGCAAGGTGAAGTGATCTTTCCATGATGAAATAAGACTCACGACCCGAAAAATCTGATCCATTTTAGGTGAACTATGAAGCGGAGTAAATCCTACTCTGGGCGAGGTGGCGAAGTTCATCAGTGAGTGGATCCTACCCAAGTCGCGTTTGGTAAGTAGGTGGCTTTTAACTTTCCGAATCGGCAGATTTCACGCCTTGAATGATAACCTGCAAGGTGGTTTTGCCCCGGAAGTTGTTGCGGTCGATGGTGAAGATGATATCCCATGGTGGATCCGGGAGTTCGTATTCCCCGCCTCCGAAATAGACAGCATCCTGCTCGTGGTAGCCTTGTCGCAGCATCAGGCGCAGGTGCTTGTTTTTCATGTGATAGGGCGGGCGGCTAAGTTCGACATTGCGTGCGACGAAGACCGGCTGTGGATTCGAGTTCCCGAAAGGTTGTAGAAGTTCGTAGCTGGAGAGGAAGTCGAGAGATAGCTGAGAGAGTTTGATTTCGGCATCGTAGACCAACCTTGGAAGGCGCTCCTCCTCGGTGGTGTTTTCCAAGACGTATTTCGCGAAGTTTTTCCTGAAGCCATCGAGAGATTCCTCGCGTATTGAGAGGCCAGCGGCCATGGCGTGACCCCCGCCGGCTATCAATTCGTCTTGGCAGGAGCGTATCGCTTCGACGAGGGAAACTCCCTCGATACTTCTGCCCGAACCTTTGCCGATTCCTTCATCGTCGATGGCGATCACGAAGGTAGGTTTGTAGTATTGGCGCATCAGGCGGGAGGCGACGATGCCCACGACTCCGTGATGCCAGGAACGTGAGCCGATGACGATGACCGGGTCTTTGGATGGGTCGAAATTTTCGGAGAGTTGTTCTACGGCTTCCTTGCGAATCAGGCCTTCGTGTGCCTGACGCTCTCGATTGTAGTCATCAAGCTTCTTTGCCAGATCGGTAGCGGAGCGGCGGCAGTCGGCGTTGAGAGTCGCCAGCGCGTCTTCGGGGTAATCCATTCTGCCTGCGGCATTGATTCTAGGTCCGATTCGGAAACCAACGTCCATTGAGGTGGGTTTTCCGTTTATTCCTGTGATTTCCATCAGAACCCGAAGTCCGGGGTTCTTTGTGGAGGAAAGGTATTTCAAGCCATGCCGGACGAGGATGCGGTTTTCTCCAATCAATGGCACGATATCCGCGATGGTGGCGAGGGCGACAAGGTCCAAGAGATCTTTAAGATCGAGGGAGTTCGGCCGGGTTTTAAGTAGTGCATGGCCTAGTTTGAATACGACTCCCGCCGCACAGAGGTAGGTGAACTCGTCGCCACATTTCGGGTTCACCAGAGCCGCACAATCCGGACGTCCTTGGGGACTTGGCTCGTGATGATCCACGATAATTACATCGATCCCCAGAGAGCGGAGATGTGCGACTTCGTCGATGGACACCGTGCCGCAATCGACGGAAATGAGTAGATCGGGCTTTTCTCCTTCAGCCATGCAGCGCTCGAGGGCAGTGAAGCTCAGTCCATAGCCTTCCGGTCCACGGCGGGGAATGAACGATCTCGCTTCATTACCGTAGGCACTGAGTATCTTGGTCATCAGTGTGATGGAAGACACACCATCCACATCATAGTCTCCGTAGATGCAGATCTTCTGTTTTTGGTCGATCGCTTCCAAGATACGTTCGACCGCGATTTCCATTTCGGGAATCAGGAAAGGGTCGGAGAGGTTCCGTAGTTTCGGACGCAGAAATGAATCGGTCTCAGCCTCAGGAATTCCCCGCTGCGCGACCAGATGCTTGAGTATATCCGGAAAATCTTGTGCGCCAACTTGCTCAGAGGGCGTGGAGGCTATGAAAGGCTCACCTCGTAAAATCCATCGGAAAGCCATTATACCCATACGTCGCTTCACTCTGGTCCCGCTCCCATCATGGCACAAGGGCGGAAACAGCAAGTGCGCAATCGGGGGGAGGGATCAACCCTTCAAAGAGACCAGTTCGTCGGTGTGAATCGTTTGGCGGGCACGGTAAAGCGCGACGATAATCGCGAGGCCGACTGCGACTTCGGCGGCGGCGACGGTGATGACGAAAAAGACCAGCATCTGGCCGCTGTAGTCGGGTAGGCCGTTTTCCGTGACGTTGAAGCGGGAGAAGGCAACCAGAGTGAGGTTCGCGGCGCTGAGCATGAGCTCTAGGCACATGAAGACGACGATGATATTGCGTCGAAGGACGACTCCGGCGAGGCCGATGGCGAACAGGAGGCCGGAGACGAGGAGGTAGTCGTTAAGGGAAGCCATGAAACTTTAAACTTTAGATTTTAAACTCTAAGGAAGAGGTCAATTGGTTTGTCTTTTGGAAAGGACGACTACTCCGACTGTTGCGACGAGGAGGAGGACGCCGAGAATTTGGAGAGGGAGGTTGTAGTCGGTGAAGAGGGTGTTGCCGATGAGGTGGATGTCGGGAAGTCTGCCGGCGGTGAGTGCTTCGGAGATTTTGGTTCCTTCGGGGTAGCTTTCGGCGGCTTTGGCAAGCGTCTCGGCATTGAGATTCGGTGCGATCTGGTTGGGGAGTTTGTTCGAGAGGACGCCGACGAGCTGGATGAAGAAGGTACCGACGAGTGCGAGGCCGGCGACTAGTGGTAGGTAACTTTCGGTGCGGCGTTTTTCGTCCTTGAGGTCGAGAAGCATGATGATGAAGAGGAACAGCACCATGATTGCGCCGGAATAGACAAGAATTTGGATGACGCCGACGAAGAACGCGGAGAGGCCGATGAAAAGCGCGGCGAGACCGACGAAGGAAGTGACCATCGCGAGGGCGCTGGAGACCGGATTGCGGAATGCGATGACCGCGCATGCTCCGATGAGCATGATGGTGCTAAATAACCAGAAGAGATATGAGGGCATATTTGTTATACGTTAGAAGTTATTTGTTAAAGGTTATTGGGTCGTGCTTCGATGCGATGGCATTGGTCGGACTTTTAACGTCTAACCAATAACAAATAACCTCATTTCAACTCATTCCATTTGTTTACGAGGCCGACGCGGACTCCGCCGATTTCGTAGAGTTTCTTTTTGTCGTGGACCATCTGGCCGCGTGAGGTGCCGGTGATGAGGTAGTCCTTGCGGAGGTAGATGGCCTGTTCCGGGCAGACTTCCTCGCACATGCCGCAATAGATGCAGCGGATCATGTCGATATCGAATTCCAGCGGACGTTTCTCGACCTTGGCCCATTTGTCATCAGAGGGGATTTCCGTGGGGATGATTTTGATCGCTTTGGGAGGGCAGATGAATTCGCAAAGCTGGCAGGAAACGCAGCGTTCGCGGCCTTGTTCGTCTGTGACGAGGGTGGGAGCGCCGCGGTAGTATTCCGGCATGTGTTCGTCCCAGCGTTGCTCGGGGAACTGCATGGTCACGCCCATACCGGATGATGCGAGGCCTTTCGAGCCCGCGGATTTTCCACGCAGAGATTTGACCGCGTGTGTCATCGTCAGGAAGAAGCCTTTGATCAGGGATCCGAAGTACATTTTTTCCCCGGCATCGAGTTTCGGGCGAGTGAGTTTGATGGTAGCCATGGCTGGTAAAATCTGAGGTTCTGAAAAACTGAAAAGCTGAAAGGGGATCAGGCGCGGAGGATTTTGGCGGGTGGTTCGGAGACTTTTGCGACCCAGATGACGGCGGCGGTGACGACGGCGAGGAGTATCAGCCCGACGGTGGTGATGACGGCGGTGAGTTCCGGGGCGGCGATGATGAGTGCTGCCAAGAAAACATTGATTAGCGCGGCTTCAAAGAAAATCACCCAGCCGAGCTTCATTAGTTGGTCGTAGCGGAAGCGTGGGACGGTCCAGCGGACGAGAATGAAGAAGAGGATGAAAGTAAGAAGTTTTCCAAGGAAGATGCCGACGTGGATGAATCCACCGATCTGGAAATCACCGATGGAGAAATTTGCGATGGCTTCATCAAGGCCGAATCCGAAGGACCAGCCACCGAGGAAGAGTGTGATGATGAGGGCGGATCCGATGACCATGGCCGCGTATTCGCCCATGAAGAACATTGCGAATTTCATCGAAGAATATTCGGTATGGTAACCGCCGACGAGTTCCGTTTCGCACTCGGGAAGGTCGAAGGGCATGCGATTGGTTTCCGCGAAGATCGAGACCGTGAAGATGATGAATGCGATAAACGCGGGGATCAGGAAGAGAGTTGTCTGGAGGCTGGGGAGCGAGAGTTCGTTGTTGGTCCAGAAGGGTAGCAGCAGCCAGCCGTTGGTTGCCTGTTCCTGGACGATATTGTTCAGGTTGAGATCGCCGTAGTATAGGATGACAGGGATGACGGAGAGGCCGAGGCAGATTTCGTATGAAATCATCTGGGCGGTGGAGCGAACTCCGCCGATGAATGGGAATTTCGAGTTTGAGGACCATCCGGCGAGGGTGATGCCATAAACTGTCAGTGAGGAGATTGCGAAGATGAAGAGCGGGCCGACATCGATATCCGCAATCACTAGCTTCTCAGTGTGGCCGAAGAGAGTGACGTCGGGGCCGAAGGGGACAACACAGACGGTGATTAGTGCCGGGACGACGGTGAGCGCGGGAGCGAGCCAGTAGAATGCTTTGTTGACGTGATCCGGTGTGAAGTCCTCTTTAAGAAAGAGCTTCAGGCCGTCAGCCATCGGTTGGAAAAGTCCGAAAAGGTGGAAATCCTTTTTTGCGCCGAAGAGAGTCAACGGGAGCCCGACGCGGTTCGGTCCGACACGGTCCTGGATAATTGCCGAGAAGCGGCGCTCGAAATAAACCGATATGGGAACGAGCGGCAGAACCACCAAGAAGGTGAAAGCGACGATCTTGACGACGATTATTGCGAGACTGATGAGGAGTTCTGGCATGGGTGGGAGAACGGCTATTGTTAGACGTTATTGGTTAGAAGTTATTGGGGAAGAGTCTCCTTCGAGAGGTGGTTTGGTGGAGGCGGCGCGGCGGAGGTATGCGATGTAGCCGTTCAGGAGGGCGACTGCTTTCTCCACATGGTTGCGGGCTTCTGTGGTGATTTCTCCAGGGGCGAGTCTTTCGTCTTCAGCCGTGATGACGTGGTCGAGCACTTCCCATGCTGAGCCACGCGCATTGGAGCAGAATTTGGCGTTGTCGAGATAATGGAACCGACCGTATCCCTCGGCAATATTCGCGGTCGTCGAGCGTGCGGCGCGAAGAACCTGATCGCCGAGCCGGTAACGTTCGTCTTTCGGAAGAGCATTGCAGAGTGTCCGTGCCACGAAAATACGAAGCTCGCGACATGCTCTCCAGCAGTCGAGGTCCTCGAATGATCTGATCGGTTCGCTCATAAGATTCCTAATAACAAATAACTTTTAACATATAACCGATCATCCATTGATGATGCCGGCGGCGGTGCGGGCCCGTTCGTTTTCGAGGAGGGGGATTTTGTAGCCGGTTTCGGTGATGACTTTTCCCTGGTCTCCAATTTTTGAAAGAGTGAGGCCTTCGAATTCGGTTACCGATGCTGCCATGTCTTTGACGATGTCTTCGATCATGTGCGGGAATTCGGGATCCGAGGTAGATGTTCCGGAGATTGCGGAGATCAGGTCGCGGAGAATTTCCCAATCGTCGCGGGACTGGCCTTGTGGCTCGACGGCGCGATTGAGGCGCTGGAGGCGACCGGTCAGATTGACCATGGAACCGCGTTTCTCTGCGAAGGCGGCACCGGGCAGCACGATATGGCTGGCGTTGGCGGTTGGTCCGGCGAGGAGTTGGACCGATGCGATGAACTCCGGTTTGGCGAGGTCTTCGGCGGTGAATCCTGCCTCTGCGGTTAGGTCCTCGCCGAGTATGAGAAGTGCTTTGATCGAGCCGTTGCGGACGCCTTCGAGTATTCCGGCGAGAGGTGCTGCCGGATCGGATGAACCGAAAATAAGTTTGGCTCCCGTGGTGTTCGGGTTGCGGTCTGCGGCGATGAGCAGACCGTCGTTTTCGCCTTCGCGGGAGATGGTGGTGAGGTTCTTGGTTTTTAGATCTTCAGCAAGTGTTTTGACGAGGAATAGTTCCTCGTTGGTCATGCGGGCTGATGCAATGATGGCGATTTCCGATGGTTGGAAGGATTTCAGCTTTTCGGCGGTGGTGGCGATGGCTTCAGGCCAGGAGATTGGGTCATGCGCGGTGGGCGAGTCGGCCACCCTCCCAAGGACTTCGGTGAGGCGGGAGTCGCCATCGATGTAGTGGAAATTGAGGCGATGCGAATCGGGCATCCAGTTGGAATTCACCTCGTCGTTTTGGCGCGGGGTGATGCGGTGGACGGTGTTGCCGCGGGTGTGGATGATTATGTTGGTGCCAGTGCCGCAGTTCACATCGATGGACGGCGTTTCTTTAAGAAACCAGACACGCATCTGGAAGCGGAAATCATTGGAAGTCAGTGCGCCGACCGGGCAGATGTCCGCGGTGTTGAGCGAGTAATTGTTGTCGAGTAGGCGACCCGGATGGACGGTGAGAGTCGTGTGGGTGCCGCGCTGGGTGAAGCCGAGAACCGGATCGTCGGCGACCTCGTCCATGAAGCGGATACAACGCGAGCACATGATGCAGCGCTCGTCATCGAGACGGATGCGCGGGCCGATATCGACGTTCTTCGGCTTTTTCACCTTCATGTCGACGAAGCGTGAGACGCCGCGGCCGAAACCGACGGATTGTTCCTGCAGGCGACATTCTCCGGCCTGGTCGCAGATAGGGCAGTCAAGAGGGTGATTGATCAGGAGAAATTCCATGACGCCCTCGCGGCATTTTTCAACCAGCTCGCCGCTGGTGCGGATTCCCATGTTTTCCGCGACTGTGTTGGCACATGAGATGGCGGGGCGGGGCATCCAGCCGATGGGTTGGTAGCCGTCCTCGTCATAAATCGGGTCCTGGCCGGGAGTCGGGCGGGGTGGCATTCCCATCTGGACTAGGCACATCCGGCAGTTTCCCGGAACCGTGAGTTTCGGATGATAACAATAATACGGCACGTCCTTCTTCACCGAGCGGCAGGCCTCGATCATGCGGGTGCCTTTTGGAAATTGGTGCCAGACACCGTCGATCTGGACATTGACCATGCCTTTCTCGGCAGCAATATCTTTGGGTAGTTTGAGGTCCGCAGTGGCCGAAGGGGTGTCGCTCATGACTGGAAATAGAGGCAGATTCACGGGCCGAATCGCCCTGCGCGGACTATGTGGGCGCTAAGCCTGCGCGGCAAGTGTGCTTTGTGAAATTTTTCACAAGCGTAGTTCCGGGGTAAACGGGGCTTCATAGATGGTATGTGAAATTTCACCGCAGAGCGCGGAGGTCGCCAAGGAATCCAAGGCGGGTTTCCCCGTCCTGCCCAACGGCCTCTGGAAAGACATGGACACCGGCGCGGCCTTCTCCGACACCATCCGCGCCGCCGTCCCGGGGCGTCCGGACCAGATCCCCTACCTCATCAATTCGCGCCGCGAAAAATAGGAAGCTGTGAAAGGTGCTGTCTTCCAAACATATGACGCTAGCAGCCTGTCGGACAGAGTCGCTCAAGCCTCTTGATGGTGGTCGCCGCATTGACTGAGGAGGCAAACTACATGCTTGCGGGAGCCACGGCGAGGATGGGTGGTTTGGAGGCGATCTTGAGTTTCATGCGGGTCGGTTGATCTGATATTACTAAAGTTCAGACAAAAATTCTCCCGCCGTAACACGTTCTTGCGTTTTTATCTTCGCTTTAAGCGGCGATTTTTTCATAGGATAGCTGCTGGACGCTGACATCGTCGTTGATCGCCATGGCCGCAGCCGTCGCGGAAGCCTCGCCGAGTGTCATGAACAACCGGTTCCATCCGGATCAAGCCGAAGGCCACGTGGGATGCGGAGACGCACGAGGGCACGAGCAGATTCTCGCACTCTCCGGATTTGGGAATCAACGAACGGTAGGAGATCGGATAGGCCTTGGGCACATCCACAGCGAGCCAGCCTTCGAGTGCCATTTCACCGTTTTTGACAAAGCACTGCGTTTTGTGGGAGTCGATGGTATAGGCCGCCAGCCCCACGGAGTCGGGCGCCACGGATAGCAGGCATCGATGAACATCTTGCCGTGAAACATCCGGGAGTCTTCGAGTTTCAGGGCGGTAATTCGTTGGCCGTCCATCACCACGCCGTCGGTGAGATCGAGCAGGCCGGTGAAGATCTCGACCCCGGTTTCGGCGAGCATCTGCCGGAAGACCAGCTCGGCTGCGCGGAGTAATAAAGATAGACGCGGTGGTAGAAATCCTCGCTCAGGCCACCGAGGATCGTGACCGGTTTCTGATTTCTGCCCAGATCGGTCCAGCCCAGGCCATTGGATGTCAGCCCGCCGAGGTGCGGGGTGGGCGAGACGAGAGCCACCTTTTTGCCCATGTTTGCCGCCGCCACCGCCGCCGTTATACCTCCCGAGGTGCCGCCGTAAACGACGATGCCATAGTCCTTCGGATCCGCGGTAGGCGGGGTCTCTGCGTCGGCAAAGGTTGTGCCGATGATGGCCATGGCGAGGCCGACGAGGGCTCCGCAAAGGTGGTGATGGCGATGTTTATCTATTCATGGTTGGGGGGTGGAGTGGAATTTGCCGGCATCGCGGCATGGTCGTGGATTATAAAAACGGCACCCCTTGCAGGAATGCCGTTCGTGGAAAGAGGATCGCGCAGCCGCACGAAAGGAACCGCATCAGCGGCGGCTTGTTCTGCCATTCTCTACCTACTTGTGATCTCCCCTGCCATAGCCCTCTCTCTTGGCATCCACGACTTGCCAATTACCCGCATCATCGGCGCTCATTGAGAAAGTGAAGCGTTCACCAAAAGTGGAATCATCGGCATACCCCATGAACTCAACCGTCACAGTGGCCTTCTCAAAAATATCTTCCCCAGGTCCAAAATCAGCCGTAATACTCTGCTGCCTACCCCTGTTTGATGTATCAAACGAGCCCGAACTGAGATACAAAGCGGTTCGGAGGGCTAGTATGGTTGGTTGTTGGACGAACAGTTTGTCTGTTTTGGCTTTCTCGGCGGTCTTTTTGGTAACCTCTTCGAGGTCAACCTTGGTTGCCGGTTTCCAAGAGGCTTCAGCCTTCAGTGGGGTTGCCAGAGCAAACCCTAGAAGAATTAGACATGCGATCAGATTCGTTGTGATGTTAGTAGTCGTTTTCATTTTTTTGTTTTTGGGTTACGTGGATGTTTCCTTGATTCCTGCGGAAAGTGCCTAGCTGCACAAACATGTTTGGCAGGAAGCGCCCCCCCTCCACAATACGTTATTGCGTTTTTCTCTTCGCTTTAAGCGTCGGAATGATACCATATCAGACAGGGCAACCTCAGTTTAGCGAAGACAACACTTTCCGTGGAATCTTTCAGAAATTACCGACCGCGAATGGACGCCAATAGACACAAATCCCGATGAAATCCGTTTTAGCGTAAGACTTCCGCCCCTAAAATACCTCTGGCGACTTCAAAACAGAGATACATCCACCTTCGATTGGCGTTTATTGGCGTCCATTCGGTGTTGCGTCGTGCGCTCGCCGTTTAATTCTCGCACCCGCCCAAAGCAAATTCCTATCAGCCCTGTCAGTCTTCCATGCGCAGACGCAGGAAGGCTGCCGGAGCGTCTTGCAGGATCATATCATCCAGCGAGAGAGTGGTCTCAAAGAGCCTCCGACCATCCGTCATGGTGGAGGTCTGCCACTGGTTCCATGGTAATGGCGACCAGTTTTGCAGGTTTGTGGATTGTTCGATCACGAAGAACGCGGTGGGCGGCAAGCCGGCCCGCCAGGGCAGGGAGAGTTGCCAGGTTCCGGCCTCCAGTCGGCTAATGGGAGACTCGGGAGCTTCGGCGGAGATACCGCTGAGGTAGGCGATTTGATTAGAGATGCCGGTGCCAAAGCGGTCGAAGTCGGGGGCCTGCTCCGATGCCGGGATATTTTCCTGCGCCAGCCAGTCTTGGTAGCTTTGGATCTCTCTGCCGGTGACCAGCAACTGGGCGCGATTTGCCTCGTAGGCTCCGTCTTTAGAGGCATAGCGGGCCGTGGGTCCGGAATCCGCCTGGGCAGTGATGGATAGGCGAAAGCTGATGACGCCGTCTTGCAACTGTGCAGCGAGCGCACCGGGATCAAGGTTCAGTTCCACCCAGCCCGTAGCGCCATCATCCGACCAAGTGGCGACGGCCGCACCGGCTGTTGGACGGTTGTTCCATGTCAGCGTCCCCTCCGTCCAGTTGTTGTCGTTGAGCAAGACCAGTTCGTTGCTTTGCGTGAAGGGGGCAGTGGTCCGATAGAGGCGCAGTTGAACTCCCAGAATTTCCATGTTTTCTGTTGGCGGGAGAGTGAATTTGAAAAATCCTTCCCGCGCGTTTGCAGTCTGTGTGCGGTCTTTGATCAGGATGCTCGCATCGCTTCCGTAGTTGGTATTGCTATTCGCCTTATGGCCAAAGGCATCGTCGGTCAGTGTCGCCGACTTCACGGTGGGATCTTGCACCAGAGGTTTCAGCTCAACGGTGAACATTCGCTCGGCCACAATTTCGCTTTCATCCGGCAACAGGGCGCGGACGCGCACTTGGTACAGGCCGGGGGCCGACATGACGAGTGTGGGTTGCTGCGTATCCGGCACCGCCAGATAGGTCTCGCCGGGCCCGGCGATGACGGCCCAGCGATAAACCAGGTCGCCGGCAGGCACGGGCAACTCCGCGTCAGGTTTCACCGATGCATGCAGCGCAGCGCTATTCTGTGGCAAGGTCTGTTCGGTCGGGCTGTCGTTGAGAGAAATCGTGACTTCTGTGACCGGGGTGCGCTGGGTGACTCCCCAGTTGTAGAGTGGTCGGCCATCGTAGGCGCTGGTTTCCGGCGCACTGTCGCGGACATTGCCGCGCGGGCGGTTCGCCTCAGTGCGGGGGTTGGATTGAGGGCCCATGGCGTAGTCCACGACTTCATTCTCTCCGTTCGGCAGCTGGCCTAATTCCAGCTCAATTTTACCGACACCGGTGAGCGTGGCATCATCCCTGATGGCTGCACTCAGCACCGTAATTTCTCCACTGCTATCGAAAAAACGGAAACCTTTAATGTCGCGTTCCGGGACGATCGTGGTATCGAAAACCAGTGGTGCCACCGGCACTTCATAGCTGAGTGTCACCGTGATTCCGTCCCGCTGCGCTTGGGTGATTTGGGTGATGCGTGATTTCCCGCCGCCAGCCGCCACCGCATCCTGGTAGGCTCGCGCCATTTGCTCACCGATCATAAAATAGCCCGGCCCGTTCATGTGGAGGTTGTCCGCATACTCCGCCGCGAAGGGATAATCCGGCCCCGCTACATGGTGGTAAGGGTTGGTCTGATGCGCTTCAAGCATGGCCAGCGAGGACTCAGGGAAAGTCCCATGAGAGCTGGGCTGGCCGATGATGAAATGCACATCCGCGCTCTGTCCAGTGATCGCTTTGATATCGGCGTCCACATCGTTGCGCCACTCCAGCAGGTCGTTGAGGTAGTTACTATTTCCGATATCGGATTCGCCATGCTTCACCAGACACGCGGGGACGACGACGTTCCAGCCTTCGACCTGGGCCAGCTCAACTGCCTTGGTCAGCCCCGCCAGCAAGTTGGCATACACCTGAGTTCCTTTTTTCATCTGGCTGTAGTTGGTCCCGGCATGCGCTGCCATAAAGGAGAGACTGCGATACACTTCACCCTGCGCCGCGGCTTGCGCGGTCAAGGTATTGGCAAAGGCTTCCATCGGAGTTTCCCCACGGTCATACCCGCCTTGTCCGGCCTTGGCCTCCAGCGGCACGAAGCCGACCAGCGTGTCGGGATTCAGCACGGGGTAGATGCTACTGCCCGTCACCAGCCCCATGCGAACGTCACTGCTGGCGCCGGAATCAAACATCAGCGCCCGGTCCGGCCAGACGGGTGGTGTGCTGACCAGGCTGTTTTTAGCCACCCCGCCCACCATCAGCGACTGGCCGAGACCAATGAAGACGTGCAGCGTCGGAGTTTCTTCAGCAGGTAAGGGTGTTTCCGCCTGTAGCGCAGAGGGGCACCAACTGAGGGTAATTGCCAGCATGCAGCAGGAAACAAGGTAAATAGGCGGGCAAGTCGTCGCGGTGATGGATTTTTGCTTCATGGGTAGGGTTTAGTCTGAAAAGCCTGAACGGAATGCTCTGATACGTCCATGTGAATACTGCTTGAGTCAAACTCCTAAAGCCGC
>Ga0222653_1001234_pt1 | contig 13070 bp, 12 predicted proteins | sample AntAcemetagen419_FD_179856 | JGI IMG/M metagenome (GOLD analysis project Ga0222653, IMG submission 179856) | Saline water microbial communities from Ace Lake, Antarctica - #419 | ecosystem: Environmental > Aquatic > Non-marine Saline and Alkaline > Saline | place: Antarctica: Ace Lake...
CATTCCTGATAATAGGCGGGATAGGCCGTGGGGACTAATAGCACCGATACTGGCGCCAAAACTAACTCCCAGTCTTTCTGGATTAATTTTGCCTTCTATTTTGCTATCAAGCATTGCCTCGTAGGCCGCTTGCACTCCGAATTCAGAAGGTCTATTTAAATATTTTCTTTGAGCTTCTGCAACTGCCGAAGGAGAGAGAGAAAAATCTTTGACTTCGCAGGCAATACGAGTAGGCCAGGTTTCCGCATGAAATTGGGTTATAAGCCCAGCACCGCTTTCTCCCGCAAGAACTCGCTTCCACGTTTCTTCACGGGTATTACCTAAAGGGGACACCATTCCCATTCCCGTTATAACAACTCGCCTCTTACTCATCAGCACCCCCCACAAAGGTCAATCTCAATAATACACATCGGTCTATTTTTTGCTGACTTGTTGACTAAAGTTATTCACCTGGTCGAAGAACATAGTTTTAAAACCCATTTCGGCTTGCATAACTCTATTACCATTCGCTATTATTTTGGCTTTAACAAGTATATCCGAATCAGATTTTGTTGGATCACCTGAAACAACTTGCGCTTCTAGAACGCATTGATCGCCTGGTTCGACAAATTTTCGAAATCTAACATTTTGGATAAAAGTGGGTATCAGTGCTCTCTGCCTAACAGGCATATGCAAATCCTCCTTTATTAGGTACTGACAAACTTCGCCCATAAAAGTTGTAAGCAGAACCCCTGGAACGCATGGTTTTCTAGGGAAGTGTGATTCAAAGTATGTCTCACAAGAAGCAAAATTTTTAAAGCCTACAACTTTCTTGTAGGGAACATGCTCTACGATTCCATCTAAAAACCTGAGTGATTCAAAAGTTTGTCGCCCAGCAATAGCTTTTAATGGCTGAGCTTCATCTTTGCCTAATCTGGGAGTATCTTTAAATTCAGGCCGATAAAGTTGTTTGAATTCTCGCTTTGCTTTTTCCGGATCATCAAAATCCTCTAATGGCAAAAGATAACCCCGACAGCAGTGACCGATTAATACAGGCTCTCCATTTATTTTAGCCATGCCCTTGGTGACAACAACGTCGTCTCCAAAGTCCATTACTTCAACTTCCATTTCTATTTGATCGCCGGGTCTTGCAAGCCCTAGATACTCAGATTTTTCATCTGCCAAAAGTACCGGGCGCCTTTTAAAATCGGTACTTACAATTTTTAACCAACCTCCCAGCTGGCACATAGCTTCAATCAAAACCGCTGGGCTTAGAACTCTATCGCCATTAGGAAGCCAATAGAAAAATTCCTCGTTACGCGTCACATTTTTAATGCCCTTAATATACTTGTAGGGCTCGTATTCATATATCCGATCGACATAGTGAAATGCCATCAATCTTCACCTTTCTTTGAGTCTGCCTTAGGTGAATCGGCACCGAAGAGGGTGCCTTCAAGCTTGCGCTTAACGATACCGCAAAATACTTCCACGGTAAAAAGCAATGGCAATTCCCTGAGTGACATGCCTTCACGCCACGAATCAGAATCAATTTCCGGGATAAGCTGTTTGAGACGCTCAAGACCTTTTGGTTGCAATATACCATCAACTTCAAACTCCCCTGGTTCAATGCCACCGCGCGCTTGTCTTTCGATTTCACGTTGTGGGATTTTAATATCAAACTCTTTTTCCAATCGAAACATTATATCAAGAAAGTCAATTGATTCTGCTCCAAGGTCTTTTATTAAATTAGATTTTAATGTCACTTCATCTAGTTCGACACATAGAGATTCGGCGATTACTTCTTTAACTTTATCTTCATAATTCTCTAGGTCGATTTTAGGTGCTGTACTCAATGTTCACCTCTCCTTTGGAGCAGATACGGTTATGTAATTATTGGGATTGTAATAGAATAATCCCTAAAAGCTAACTTTACAACTTTACCCTTTCGCACTAGGTAAATTTAGAATTAGCATTTTTGCAATTCCTTTTGATATAATAAAAGTGGACGCGAGATGCGGCCATGAGCTAAATGCTCAGGAAGGGAGGTGATGCTTGGTGGTTAACCCTAGAAGCATGGAGAATGGAGCCTTTTGACGCTGCAATCTTCAAACTTAAATCGACCAACTCCCTCTGCAATACAAACTCTATAGGGAGTTGGTTTTTTTCACCTTTGCCCCTCTACTGAATCACAAAACAAAACTGTCTAAAGTATTGACAGCCCTCCTCACATTTATATAGCCCATCACTAAAAATAAGAATAAATACCATCGCTTATCTGTGGCTCATACATTGCAATTCTGAAAGGGAGCTGCCCAATCAGGAGTATGAATTGGCAAATTATTTTTTCAAATTTCTATTAATCACGATAACTGCATTTTATTGCAGCAGTACTGTTTATGCTAATTCGTATACTCTTCAAATCCCTGAACAAACAACTATTAGAGAAATTTCTAAAAATCCGAATCATCGCACTATGCGCGGTAGAGATATACATGTGTATCAATTTGCTGCAAAAAACGAAAACAACCAACCTGTAGAAGCCAAATACAAATTTATGGTTCAAGGCGGATTGCACGGTAACGAGTTATTAACGACTGAATTTGTGAATTGGCTTACAAAAAGATATGCAAGAGGCAGTAGCAGATTAAATCAGTTGGCAAAGTTCCATATCGCGCTTGATCTTATCCCAACCGCAAACCCTGACGGACTTATAGCAGCAGAACGTTACAACTCAAATGGCGTCAATTTAAACCGGAACTTCGATGTGCTTTGGGGTATTACTAAAGAAAATCCAGGCGAGTCTCATGCCAGTGAACCCGAAACCCAATCTATTAAATATCTCTTTCAAAAAAATAAATATACCGCTGCAGTAGATGTCCACGGATATGTTAACTGGATTGTTGCTCCGACTTCGCCACAAAAGCTAAATAGGCTAGGCCAATCATTCGACAAAAAATTGGTGCCAAAATACAATGCTTGGATTAAAGCGCTATCTGAGGAAATGGAGGCTTTACCTAGATATGAATTAAAAACCGCAGGTGGGCTCGGAGATGGCGGCGCTTTTGAAGATTGGACGTTCTGGTCCAATGGTACTATGTCCTATTGCCTTGAACTAAAAAGCAAGTCTCGCTACGCTCAGTCGTATCGTAGATCTTTTTCCGATATTACAAAGGCAGATGACAAGTTTCAAATTGATCTTTTCAAAACATATGAGCTTTTTATTTGGAATACATTCAAACGCGCAATAGAAATAGGGGGACAAGGTAGTAATACCTTAGTTGATCAACAGAAAACCAATGGCGCAGATTCCAAAACCACTCACTGAAATATAATATTAATTTCATAACTATTCAGAATAAATGCGGGGAACGTCCCTAAGCACTGCCCTGACGGCGTCAAAGCCTGCGCTTCACTGCTCTCGTACGAAAGTACGCTCCGCTGCAATGCTAGACTTTTCCTTGCAGGACAGCACTTCTGAACGTTCCGTGGTAATTCGCAATACAGATATGCTGAATAATCACTTAATTTCAAGGTAACTTTAGAATGGATATGCCCGGTAACCACCCGGAGAAGCCACAGTGGGAATATAGGCGCGGGTCAATACTTCTCCTGATTGTAGCTCCAACTCTAAAAGCACATCTTTTCGAGCCGGCTTAACGACAGACTGAGAGGCGTAGAAGATCAAAACAGAATTTTGATTTGTAATTACTGCTGATCCTCGCTTCATTTTTGCTCTTAAGTTTTCCTGCTTAAACCGCCAAAGTTCTACCATAGTTTTATCACTCTTTTTCCAAAGTATTACTTGACCATCATTCAAAAATGTCGCTACTAGTTGGTTTTTATAAGAGGCATGTATTACTTTTTCACCCTCAGCTAGCTTTAACTTATATTCTTTGGATTTATTACTATTCGTAAAATCCACTTCAATTAAAATATTCTTATCTTCTAATACCGCAATGATCGAGTCCTTATCATTATCAATACTCACTATTTCATTAAAGGATTTTTGATTCTTAGAAAAATCCGGTGCAAATATTAAATTAGGATTCCACCTTTCCTCTGCTTTGTAGAGTGAATCACTGAGAGCATATAACCTTCCAGACAAAACTACTTTGGGCCGCGAAAACCAATCACTGGCGCTTCGATAATATTGTTCAATTTTAACTGGCAACAAGATGCTCTCACGATACGCAGCAAAGTCACGTCCCCAATCCGATTGCGGGAATATTAGGTCTGAATCTTGAGTAGACTTCTCAATTCCTTTAATACTTAGTTTTATAAATTGCCCATGCTTACCAGATGTCAGTAAACCAATACTATCTGCATCTATCGGTTTTGCTAATACATAGCGAATATTTCCAGATATCGGATAAACCCATTGAATTGCGCCCTCTCCATTTATCGCATAGACGATTTTGCGACTTCTCACTTCATTGTTGATTTCAGGAAAACCAAACATTTCTAGTGCTACGGAGGGCAAAGACGTGCTTAAAACAATATTCGCAACGCGAAATGGTTTGTCTAATTTTAGGTTTGAAATGTGCTGATATATTTCGCTGTTTTTAGGTAACTCTAAGTGATCTGCCCCGAGAGTTGCTACATCAGTTAAATCAACTGAATATGCTTTTGCGGGCAGAAACAAGCAAAGCGAAAAAATATATAAAAAAGCTAAAATGCTTATATTCATCAGATACCCGTCGATTAAGATTAATACCTGAGATTATATTATAGATTCGGTTTTTTCTCTAATTTCGCGGCATAGAACGGTGGTAATGAGAATGCTCCATGCACTCCCCCTAAGGTCAAGTACTTCAAATTTTGAGAAATCTCTGAAAAGCGCGTCTCATCAAAATTTTTCAAATTCAATTTGTCATTTGAAGCAAGGGTCCAAGACCACAATCCTCTTGGGTAAGTAGGGACAGCACCCATGTAAGGCATGATATTCTCGAAGCCACCACCAATATTGTGGTGAATTCTGTTCAAAATTGCTGGTGGGTACCAAGGTGATTCAGATTGAGCGACCATCAAACCACCCGGCCTCAAGGCTTTCGCTACAGAACTGTAAAATGCTTTTGTAAACAAGCCTTCGCCTGGACCTATTGGGTCAGTACTATCAATAATGGCAATATCCACACTATTGGTCTGCTCAGCCATGTAAGCTATGCCGTCACCAATTTTTACTTTGACTCTAGGATCGTCTAAACCACAGGCAACCCCGGGAAAAAATTTCTTGCATTCATCCACTACCATTGCATCTATTTCACAAAGCACTATTTCTTCAATCCCTGGGTGCTTAAGAAGTTCTCTAACAGTTCCTCCGTCACCACCGCCAATAACCACAACACGTTTGGGGTCTTTGTGCAGACAAGCGGGAATATGAGAGATCATTTCGTGATAAACGAATTCATCTTGTTCAGTTAGCATGACACAGCCATCAATAAGCAGCATTTTGCCATAGGCTTCGGTTTCTAGAACTACAATTTTTTGAAACTCTGATTGGCCTTCGAAAAGAACATCTTTTATTTTATAGCCATATCTAATTGCATTGCTGTCTTCTTCTGTAAACCAAAGATCCATATTCTATAAACTCACTTCTAATACTCATTAACGATGCTGTTGTTGTTTTTCTTGGTTACGGACATACTCTAGAAAACTAGCTTTATCTTCCATCCAAGCGTTCTTTGTATTATTCGTCGTATTTGAATGACTACCTTGAATAGAGTTGCCATTCACAGTATTGCCATTAACGTTGGTATTGGTATTGGTATTGGTATTACTACTAGGGCGCGGGCTAGCATTGCGAGGTAAATTACTGCCGCGACTGTAATTACTATTATTATTGTTGTTACGGTTGCGGTTGTTGTTGTTGTTGTTATTTCGGTTTCTATTGTTGTTATTGTTGCTGTTGCTGCTGCTGCTGCTGCTGCTGCTGCTGTTGCTGCTGCTGCTGCTGCTGCTGCTACCGCTACTACGGTGATTGTTATTGCGAGGACCCTGAGGTTTGGTATTCTGATTATAACTAGGTCCGCGCATCGCTGCCTTGCGTTCAATTATTTCCCAAGCCCGTAAAACAACACCTTCAGTTATTAGTTCAGTTGCGAATTGATCCGTAGAAACGCCCTCTTCTTCTGCTGCAGAGGTTAGTTTTTTAAGAAGCGTCGCTGACAAGGTAACTGTCAATTGGGTATCACTTTCCACTGTAACTTCTGGTTGTACAAAGTACTCAAGGTCTTCATCTTCTAAGTCAGCGCGCTCTGCGCCAACCAAGACTGCAGTTTCCATCATTTCTACTGCATCAATAGCAGTCTCTTTTTCTTCGGGCATTACTTCGATAGCTTCACTTTTATAAGTCTCAACTAGTCCAAGATCTAAATTTTCTTCAATTTGCGGACTAACAGTAACCATTTTTTTTTCGACGGATTTTTTAGAAGCGGTTCTTCTAATGGGGACCTTCTCAGCGGGCACTTTTTTTGTGGCCGTCTTTTTAGAGACTACTTTTTTAGTCGTTGGTTTTTTAGCTATGGTTTTTTTGGCTACTTTAGTTGTTTTTTTCTTAGCTGCCTTATTAACAGGCTTAGCGGAGACTTTCTTCGTCATATACACTCTCGGTAATGGGAAACTTTCGTTTCTGATATCATCTTTAAATAATTAAGTAGGAAAGGGGTAATGCCTTTTGCTGGCTGCCCTAAATGCTTAACCCAAATAGCGAATGCTATTGAGAAAATACAAACTCTCGGTTTGTGTGTTTATCATGTGCCACATAAAAAAGGCATTAGTCCAGTACGAAATTAAGTTCGTAAACCTTTAAATCCCACTATTCATCATAAGCCTCTAAAATAATAGGGGAAAATTGTTTTCCGCTTGGACAAAAAAGATAGCCCTATTTACTGAATCTTGCTCTAATTCCATTCAACGTCGAGATTCTAATTCTTCGATCGATTTAGGAATGGCGGCAGTTAAAACTTCGGGAGCACCCTTTGTAACGACAATATCATCTTCGATGCGAATACCAATTCCTCTAAACTGCTTTGGTACGTGCGCGCAGTCTGAAGGAATATAAATCCCTGGCTCAACGGTACAAACCATGCCCTCTGCAAAGGGAACCACTTCGCCATCAGTATAGTAGTCGCCCACATCATGCACATCCATTCCTAACCAATGGCCCGTACCATGTGGAAAAAACTCTTTATAGGAACCAGATTCGATAATTTCACCTTTAGTACCCTGCATAACACCTAATTCAAGGAGTCCATCTACAATTACTTCCACAGCTTTTTCATGAACTTGTTTCCACGTGTTCCCCACACGAACCAAGTCAATTGCCAGCAATTCAGCGTTTAAAACTATTTCATAGAGCGCTTTTTGTGATTCCGTGAATTTCTTGCCAACAGGAAAAGTTCGCGTCACATCTGAAGCATAATATTCATATTGAGCACCTGAATCTATAAGCAGCAATTCATTATCATTCAATACCGCGTTATTTTCGATGTAATGCAAAATGCAGGCATTCTCGCCACCAGCAACGATAGCCGGATAAGCTTCCATATCTGCATTGTTTGTTAAATAAGTAGCAAGCAATGTTGCATGAACTTGCTTCTCATTCATCCCTGGAACAACTATTTTATAAACTTGTTCGAAACCTTTTGCTGTAATATCTGCGGCTTTTCGCATTCTTTCTAATTCTTGTTCGTCTTTACAAATGCGTAATCGGCCGGATATCCAAGCACCATCATGTATGGCTAAACGCTCGCCTGAAAATTTCTTAACTGACATTTGTCTGTGTTTGTTAACCGCCTTAATAAAACTTAAATCATTGGTATCGCTGGTTCCAAAATCAAAAAAGATCTTGTCACTAATCCCCAATAGCTCTGGAAGTAATTGCCAAAGATCTGAAAAACTATGCGAAAAGTCGATTTCTAACTGTTCTTTAGCACCTTCAAGGCCCATGCGACGCCCATTCCACATTTCCATTTTTGGATCTCGCTGCCTTAGAAACAAATGGATTCTTTGGCCTTCGGGCTTGTCTCCTAATATTAAGATCGCTGACTCCGGCTCTGCAAAACCTGTTAACCAATAGAGCAGTGATTCTTGACGCCAATTATGGTGAACATCACTATTTCTGACTGCTTCCGGCATGGCAATTTGCAGCAATGCGCCATTTCCAATCATTTCTAGAACTCTATTGTGCCTAACCTTGTAATCAATGCCGGTAACTGTCATAGCAACTTCCTATTTTTCTCTTACTTTCAGTTGGTTAAAGCCTTTTCACTCGTGGACTTTGAACCTTCAGACTGTTATCCTTACCTAAATCTGCAAATGCATTCTAGCCTTATAATTAAATACCTTCCATAGGAGAGGGAAATGAAGCGAATAACTACTTTTTTGACTTATTTTAGCCTGATTTTTACCAGTAATTTGGCACTAGCCGAATCTGCTCCCATAGTCGTTGCATGGGAGTCTTCTCCCCGCACAATTGACCCTCGTTATGCACAGGACGCAGATAGTCAGTATTTAGAAAATCTCACACATTGCTCAATCATCGACTTCGACAAGAACGGCTCAACAATCGGTGATTTGGCTAAATCGTGGACTTGGACTACAGATACCAAGCTTGAAGTTAAACTTCATCCCAATGCTAAATTTAGCGACGGCACCCCTGTCACCCCCAAGGATGTGAAATCTACATATGACTTTTTTAAAGACGAGAAAGTTAAAGATCCCTCTCCTCGAAAAGGCGCCTTCACTCTACTAAAATCTGTAGAAGTGAGTGGCAAAGACAAAGTCATTTTCAATCTCACTGAACCCGACTCTAGTTTTATTACAAACCTAGTCGTAGGTATTATGCCAAGTGTAAAGTCATCAGGAGTAATGATCGATTCTCCCAAGGACATTGTCGGCTGTGGCCCCTTTATCTTAGCGGACATCAATGTTTCCGAACTGACACTTACTCCAAATCCCAACTTCACTCTCAGAAGCAAACCTGTAACCTCTAAGATTATTATTAAAATCGTAAAGGATGAAACTACAAGATTTGCCAAACTACGTGCTGGCGAAGTTGATATAGTACAAAACGCTATTAGTCGTGACTCACTAGACAACATTAAGAAAAACCATCCTTCGTTAAAAATTTACAAACGCCCGGGACTAAACACAGCATACCTAGGCTTCAATATGAGGGACAAAATCGTTGGCAACGCCAAAGTACGCCAAGCGATCTCTGCTGCGATTAACAAAGAAAACATTATCAAATACATTTTGAAAGATCTTGCGATCCCAGCCGAAGGCCTTCTTACACCAAACGATCCGTTCTTCAATAAGGCGCTAAAAAAGCAAGGCCATGACATCAAGTTAGCCAAGAAGTTGTTGGATGAAGCTGGTTTTAAAGATCCTGATGGCGACGGCAAAAAACCTCGCTTTGAACTCGTCTACAAGACTACTACCAATAAGACTCGCGTAACACTTGCTAAGGCAATTGCCGCTGACCTACGAAAAGTAGGAATTAAAGTTGCTGTTCAGCCCTTAGAGTGGGGACGCTTCAAAGCTGACGTTGAAGCCGGAAAAGTTCAAATGTGGAGTTTGAAATGGGTGGGATTTAAAGATCCTGACATTTTCCGTTACGCCTTTGCCACTGAAAGCTTTCCCCCTAGTGGCGGCAATAGAGGTTGGTACTCAAACCCAAAGCTTGACAAACTTATGACCCAGGGCAAAACGCAGACCAACCAAGATCTCCGCATAAAAACTTATGGGGAAATCCAAGAAATAGTGTCAAAAGAACTTCCTTATGTTTTTCTATGGCACGAAGAAGTCTTTGCTGTGGTTAATAAAAACATCAAAGACTTTGAACTTTATGCTGATGGCCGCTTCGCCTCTTTAAGCAAAGCTTCTAAAGAAAAATAGGTTAAAACTTAAAATGTCAGTTTAACGGAGAAGTAGACTTGATTTCTTTTATTTTAAGGCGACTTTTAGCACTAGTACCAGTGGGGTTAGGTGTCGTAGCTATTGTATCTTTGCTCATCTTAACCGTTCCTGGAGATCCCGCAGATCAAATTCTAGGACCCTATGCGACTCTAGAAGAAAAAAACGAACTCCGGGAAAATATGGGTTTGAACGACCCTATTCATATGCAGGTACTAAATTACTACAAACAAATACTTAGTGGCTCTCTCGGTACATCACTCATCTATCGTAAGCCAGTAACCGCACTGATTGCCGAACGCATTCAACCAACAGTTGAGTTGGCTGTAGTATCACTGATTATAGCGATTCTTATTAGCATCCCCTTAGGTCTACTCTCAGCAATTTATGCAGGTAAAGCGATAGACTATGGTGCTATGGGCTTTGCTCTTATGGGGGTTGCTATCCCCAATTTTTGGTTAGGCCCGATGTTGGTTTTACTTTTTTCTATAGAACTCGGCTGGCTCCCTGTTTCCGAACGCGTTTCTTGGGCATCCTATGTACTGCCTTCTTTGACTTTAGGTACTGCATTAGCGGCTGCCCTGTCCCGCATGACACGAAATTCTATGCTCGATAATATGAAAGAAGATTACGTAAGAACCGCCAAAGCCAAAGGGAACACAAACCTCGTAATCATTGGCAAACATGTTCTGCGTAATGCTTCGATACCACTTGTTACTGTTGTTGGACTTCAGTTTGGTGTTCTTTTAACGGGGGCTATAATAACAGAGAGAATTTTTGATTGGCCCGGTCTAGGTACTTTAATTTTAGATGGCATTAACAATCGTGATTATCCCCTTGTTCAAGGCTGCGTATTAGTCTTCTCAGCAAGTTATTTGATGGTAAATTTAATCACAGATATCAGTTATGCATTTATTGACCCAAGGATAAAACCGCAGTGACGTCGAAAAGCCCATTTTTGAAAATACTTAATACCTTAGCTAAAAACCCACGTGTTTGGTTTGGCGCTGGAGTCTTAGGTTTTAATATTTTTATCGCATTAACTGCTTCTTACATCTCACCTTTTGATCCTGCGGATATGGATGATATCAGCAGAAGGTTGGCTCCCCCATCAAGTGAGAATTGGTTTGGCAATGACCTAACCGGTGGAGATGTATTAACTTCGGTAATTTATGGCACCAGAACATCGTTATACATTGGCTTTGTAACTGTTTTTTTATCCATGACACTGGGTGTGGCAGTAGGCTTAGTTGCTGGCTATAGGGGTGGCTACATAGATATGATTTTGATGCGCACCGTCGATCTACTCATGGCCTTCCCAGGCATATTACTTGCGATGGCATTGGCTGCTCTAATGGGCCCTAGTTTGCATAATGTAGTATTTGCTATTGCGGCAACTGGCTGGACAAGTTCAGCACGATTAGTAAGAGGCCAAGTCCTCACCCTTAATGAGAGAGAATATGTGACAGCATGCAAGGCTATGGGCGCCAGCGGCTGGAGAATAGTCCTGAAGCACATATTCCCCGGAACTTTATCGCCATTAGTTGTACTGGCTACGTTCTCCCTAAGTGGTGTTATTATTATTGAAGCAAGCTTAAGCTTTTTAGGTCTGGGAGCCCAGGATGGCTCACCTTCATGGGGAGCTATATTATCGCAAGGTCGCTCTCAATTAGTTGAGGCACCGCACCTAAGTATCGCGCCAGGAATTGCCATTTTTCTACTGGTACTGGCATTGAATTTCTTAGGAGACGCACTAAGAGATGCGTTAGACCCTTATCAAAACAAGTGATTCCAGATACTTACCGACCAAAAAAATTGATAATTATCCTAAGGTAAATGCCCTATTCTTCCGATAAGTCCTATTATAAATAGGGAGTTACCTTTGAAGCAAAATTCAACTTATATCCTACAAACTATCCTTTGTGTTGCATTAGCTGGGCTTGTGAACTGTTCAAGTGCGCCTCCCCCGTCCTATGAACCCAGTAGTGCCGGTGGCTGCAGTAGCGATTCAGATGATAGCGCAAGCCTTAAACTCAACAATGGTTTCAAACTAAAAGACCCTACTTGGGATGATGATATAGAAGAAATTTTTGATACCTATTGCTTTGAATGTCATGCCGGCGATACATCCCCCAACCTAACGAAATTCTCGACGGTTAAACAAGAAAAAAAGGCTATAATAGCTGAAATGATAGATTCAGATGATATGCCTCCTTCTGACGAGCTCGATGAAGATGAGCTGCAGTTGGTCGAAGACTGGTTCGATGCTGACATGCCTGAGAGTGCTAGTAACGAAGATGAAGATGAAGACAGCTCTAATGATTCATCGTCGAGCAAATCTAGTAAATGCTAATTCTACTTTTTTAGGACGAAATAGATTGAGTAATTTAAAACACAAATTATAACAATTGATTATACCCTTAAATCTGGCCACTGCTGATTCCGCATGTGGCCAATTTTTTGTTCTTGAAAGGCCATCTCACCATAGGCAACGATTTCATCACCTACAGTTACAGTACTAATATCAGAAATCATGGGAGAACGGCCATGACTGTGAATATTGTATTTTTGTGCACCTGGCTCAGAAATAAAATGTGATGAGATTGTAATGACAACGAAATCCGCTAGGCCTTGACTCAAAAAACTTTCTATTATCGATGCTCCTCCTTCAACCACTAGTGACTTTATTCCCATAGAATAAAGTTGCTCTAGCGTTTCGTTGAGAGAAAGGTTCTCACCTTCAGAACTTACCTTGATAAGGTCACAACCCTCAGCAATAAAGGCTGGTGGACGCTCTGCATCTACAGAGTTACCAAAAACAAACCAAGGCTTTAAATCACATTCTTGAATCACTCTGGAATCGATGCGTGATCTCAACTGGGAATCTAATATAATTGGTTGCGGAGATTTGCCTTCGAAATGGCGTACATTCAAAATCGGGTTGTCTGTTGCAATTGTTCCCCTGCCGACTAATACTCCATCGTTCATTGACCTGAAGCGATGGCGTAAAATCATATTTTCACCACTGACTTCGTTGCGCATACCACCAGTTTGTTTTGCGATACAGCCATCTAAACTTTGAGTAAATGCTAGAACTACAAAGGGGCGCACTGGTGCACCGCTTTGTTTGAACTTTTCAAAAGCTCGCACATACGAATCGCAAAGGGCTTCCATAT
>Ga0222653_1001235_pt1 | contig 13069 bp, 10 predicted proteins | sample AntAcemetagen419_FD_179856 | JGI IMG/M metagenome (GOLD analysis project Ga0222653, IMG submission 179856) | Saline water microbial communities from Ace Lake, Antarctica - #419 | ecosystem: Environmental > Aquatic > Non-marine Saline and Alkaline > Saline | place: Antarctica: Ace Lake...
CCGGTGCTTGCCGGGTGACACTGTGTTTAATCGTCAGCTCAAAGGGGAGTTTGATGTAGTTATCGCGGCCTACCACGATCAGGGACTCGCCGCGGTGAAGACGCTGGAGTTCGACTCTGCGGTGAATGTGACGCTGGGCCTGCCTTACATTCGCACCAGCCCGGATCATGGCACCGCTTACGAAATCGCCGGGCAGGGCAGGGCAAACTCCGGCAGCTTTGTTTCAGCGATTCGCGTAATTCGTGATTTAACTGCTTGAGAGTTGCAGCCGAATGGCTTTTGAGTAGCGCTACAATTATGGTAAATATAGCAGAGCTGGCCGAAGGGGTGCGCGAAGGTAACGAGAAGTTGGTTCTCGTCACGCCTGCAGCTGGCGTGAAACTGAACGCACTCACCGAGCGCGAACAGAAGGGCGGCTTCCTGCGTGTCAAAATTACCGGCGGCGGCTGTAACGGCCTGAGCTACAAAATGAAGTTTGTCGATGGGCCGAAACGCGGCGACATCCTTGTCCGTTCGTCCGGGGCGACGGTCCTTGTGGATACCAAAAGCGCCCTTTATCTCAAGGGCACCGAACTCGACTATTCTGATAAGATGGTGGGCGGAGGATTCAAATTTAGTAATCCCAATGCGAAGACGAGTTGCAGTTGCGGGGAGAGCTTCAGCATTTGAGTGGCCGAAGACGAGTTGCAGCTGCGGCGAGAGCTTCAGCATTTGAGCGCCCGAAGGCAAGTTGCAGTTATGGTGAGAGCTTTAGTATTTAGGGTTGAAAGCTCTGTGTAGATGCTTTGACTCGCCTCTTTAATATCCGATGGTCACTCAACCTATATCATGACGACACAAGCCTTTTCTGAAAGGGCGGCATGCTGCCGCTCCGGCTTATGTTTCGATTCTGGATCACACTCCATGTATTCGTCAGCGGGTAAGTATTAAGTCTAATTATATAATTAATGCCAAAATATCCGAACTCACGCGGTAAATATAACCGCAATCGTAAGCCCCGTGGCCCGAGACGTAATGATCGTATCCGCGCTACAGAAGTGCGCGTGATAGGCCCCGAGGGGACGAATCTTGGAGTCATGCCTCCGGCCAAAGCGCTCGAGCTGGCCAAGAAGGTTGGTCTCGAACTGATCGAGGTGTCGCCGACTGCGCGCCCGCCGGTCTGCCGCATTCTGGACTATGGTAAGTTCAAGTATGAGGAGAGCAAAAAGCAAAAGGAGAGCAAGACGCACACGACTAAGCTGAAAGAAGTGAAGTTTCGTGTGCGGATCGAGCAGCACGACTTTGTGACGAAGCTGCGTCGCGCCGAAAGTTTCCTCGATCATGGTCACAAGGTGAAGCTGACTCTCCAGTTCCGTGGACGTGAGAACGAGCACAAGCAGTTGGGTGTCGAGCGCATTAAGATGGCATCGGACGAGCTGCTCGGTGTTTCCTCTCCGGACTCTCCTCCAAAGCTGGTCGGGCGTCAGGTCACTCAAATTCTTTCACCTCTTGCGGAGAGCAAGCGTAAGCTAAAGTTCAATGCGCCTGATCATGAGCTAGACGATAGCGATGAGCCGGAGGAAGACATCGAACTCGAAGAGGGTCACGAAGAGGGTCACGAAGAAGAACACGAAGAGGGTCACGAAGAAGAACACGAAGAAGAACACGAAGAGAAAGAGAGCTAGTAACTTTTCTCCATTTCCGTTGTCGTGTGGAGTATGCCGAAGCACGGTGTATTTTTCCACACATTCATGAACCGTCTCACTATACTTTTAGCATTGGCGCTGCTTAGCGCCCTGCAGAGCTTTGCCAGCGATGCAGACTCCGTTGTCATTGTCGTTAACGCGAATGATTCCAGTTCGGTCGCGATTGGTGAGTATTATGCTCAAAAGCGCGGCATCCCTCTAGATAACATTATAGGGCTTAAAACCAGCACGAAGGAGACCATCTCCCTCAAAGAGTATGTGGATACGATCAGTAACCCGTTGCTCGACGAACTGCTGGATGGCGAGTGGATTAGTGGGGTTAAAAGTGTTAATAAGGATGAATACGGTCGCGAAAGACTTTCAGTTGCGGTTCACAGGATAAGTTACCTCGTTACCATTCGAGGTATACCGCTCCGGTTCTCAAACGATCCAGAATACCTGATTGCTGAAAACACACAGATTCCAAAGCAATTCAATGTGAATCGCGGCTCAGTCGATTCTGAATTGGCACTACTGCCCGGGCCACCGGGCCTCTCGATGACAGCCTTGGTGCCAAATCCTTATTTTGAAGGTAAGCCTGTCTCTGAAGCCGACGCGAACCGTATGATTAAAGTTTCCCGGCTGGACGGTCCCAAGCAATCTGACGTCATACGTTTGATTGACCGCACTTTGGAGGCTGAGGAGTTTGGCTTAATCGGGCGTGCCTACATTGACTCCGGCGGCCCCCATGCAAAGGGAGACGAGTGGATTAACGCGTCTGGTGAATTAATTAAAGCCGCTTACTTCGATACCGAGTTTGAAACGAGTAAACGTCCGCGGGGTTTTCGGGACCGCTTGGACTCTCCTGCAATATACATCGGGTGGTATCGCACGCACGCCTACGGCCCTTGGCGTGAAGCACGATGGTCCGTTCCGCCTGGAGCGATTGGCTATCACCTGCATAGTTATTCAGCGACGACTGTCCGGTCCAACTCCAATGGTTGGGTCGGGCCGCTCGTGGCGCAGGGCTACTGCGCGACATTTGGCTATGTCTATGAGCCCTACCTTGAGTTTACCATCCGGCCGCACTTATTTCTCCAGCAGCTCTTGAAAGGTAATAACTTTGGCGATGCCATCACGTATAGTAATCCCGCGCTCAGTTGGCAAACTGTCGCAGTGGGAGACCCGCTCTACCGGCCATTTCAAAAAGACCTCGACGCGCAGCTGGAGAGTTCAGGCGACAGCCCGTTTGCCGCTTACATGGGGCTTCGTCAGCTAAACCGTCTCGAAGCGGAGGCTTCGGAAGAAGAGGCTCTGGCTTATGGGCGAAAGCTGTTTCTCAATCATCCTTCATTGGCCATCGCCTACCGCTTGGCCCGTATTTACGAAGACAGGGGCCAACAAAAGGAAGCCCTGGAGGTCCTCAAGGTCATCCGCTACATCACCACTTTCAGCCGTGATGAGGTGGCACTAGTGCAGCGTATCGCCAATCTATTGCACAAGCTCGGGGCCTCTGAGCTCGCCTTCGACACGTATGAGAAACTCCTCTCCGAGCGCGACCAGCCCAAGGGGCTACGTATCGCACTGCTCGACGGTGGCTCGCCGATCGCCGCTGCAGTCGGCAAAGCCGCGCTATCCTCCCGGTGGAATCTTGAGTCGCAGACTCTAAAGCGCCCGCCTCAGCCGACAAAGTAGATCGCGATTTCAGCGGGGGGAGTTCTCTCGGGGAAATCACCATTGTTAGAGCCACTTAAATACGAGCTAGGTTGACGCACGCTGCGCTCAGCGGGGATGGAACCACGACGGAACCTAGACTACCTGAGGCGGCTTATATGTGACATTACTATAGGCAATGTTCTATCCTTGGAGTCTATTATTGTGACGCTGCTTGGTAATAAAACACCGTCCTTGCTTTGATATCCGTAAAACCTGAGATCCAATATGCCAGAATCCGACGTTTTGGTAATTCTTAAGATTTGTAGACTTTTAGCATCAATCCTAATTGCGTATTTATCCCCATCAGTGTTATGGAGCAGGTCTATGTGTATGACTTCTATTCCAAATTCCTGTTCGAGGGCCATCTGAGCTATAAATTCCTTTGAATTTGATGCGTAGGCGATCAAGGGGTCTTCAAAAAAACACACTAGGGAATCAATGGCCAGATGATCATCCAATTGAAGTGAATCTATGCGTTTCTTTAGCGCTGCGTGTTCAAACTCATAGTTACTGCTGGCTGCATCCCATGCGAGGTTGACAAGGCCGTTGCCTGACAAGTCTGCCTCGCCAGCAAATCCTATCATCTTGTTTTCTTTGCTGTATGTCCCTCTGAAGGAAAACTGTAGTGTTTCTATCTGACCTGGAAGTATTCCTTTTGTCTGAAAGTAAGTTGTTAAGAATGCATTCTGGTTGATACTTCGATCTGCCCTTAAAAATTGATTAGAGTCAATTGTTTGGGATTTCCAATATGGGGTTTTATTGTAATATCCCCAAGCTGCAGTGATACCCAAACTAATTATCAGCAGTAGAAATAGGATAGGATGTAGAAAATACCAGTAGGCTTCTATGCGGCGACTGACCCAACCTTTCTTCTTTGGCGATGAGTCGGAGTAAGTCCTTAGCGGTTTTCGCTTCTCATTATTTGCGTGATCTTCGAACCGGCTCATTTGTTAGCCTTATGCTTCACTCCATGAAGAGAGAAGGTTTAAATGCTTGTAAGCGTTAGTAAGTAGACATGCTTTCTGTAATAGTAAAACTCTCTAATCTTGGGACAGGACTAGCTTTTCTTCCCCATCCTAGCTCAACTTTGCATGGGCACGTGAGATCGCCAATTTAGGAATAAATAGTGCCTCAGGGCCCTGCCGGAGTAGAGGCTTATTCGAGGGGCCGTAGCAGGGTCTTATTCGGTGGACTGCCCAACTACTTGTCTCTCTGTAATAAATACACGTGGGCGAGACACGCACTTTTTGGATAATTTTTCATCTGGGGTATTGACAGCCATTCTACTGATTATCTTTATCCCAGTCTTTTCTAATGCTCAGTAGCTCAGCGGTAGAGTCCCGACCCGGTCGGGATTAATCACAGCCGAGTTTTCCAAATCAACTTTTTATGCTCAGTAGCTCAGCGGTAGAGCAGGTGACTGTTAATCACTTGGTCGCTGGTTCGATCCCAGCCTGAGCAGCCATTTATTGGCAAATACAAACCAAGGGGCGAGTGAGTTATCACTCGCCCCTTATTGTTTTAAAAATCAGGGATTTATGGATTATGGTGCCGCTAACTCAATTGTAGCGTTGGTTCGACTTTTGCTCGATTTATTCGTTGAAGAACAGACATTGGTGGTTCCTAAGATCGAAATGAGTTAGCGATATTTGTGATGGAAAGATCCCTGTGCTTGTAATCTACCTGAATGTTTTTCTATTCCGTCATTCTTAAATAATAGGGGTCATTAAAACTTTAAGAACTTTAATTGTTGACGTTATTATTCGTGCGTAACATTAATTTTGCGTGCAAATCTTATGTGAAGTTATTCGCGAGCTCATGGAGCGACGCGAGCTTACGGGAAGCCAGTTGGCCGAGGATATCGGCCTCAGCGCGGCTTCTGTTAGTCGTATTGTTACCGGACAGTCGAGACCCAGGCAGGTCACGCTTTCTCGCCTCATGAAGCGGCTCTGCACCTCGAAAGATGAAGAGCAGATGCTGATTTCGGCGTATGAGTCGAAAGATGCGGAAAACCTTCCGCTGACTCCGATTGCAACTGAGGCAGCCAATGCGCAAGCGGAGGAAGAGCGTGTTCGTCGTTTTATGGAAATTAAGGCGCAATCCATTGCCTTCAAACGATCCGTCGCAAGGGAACTGGATAAGGCCGGTATCGTTTGCCGCCAGGATGTTACCGAGAACCTCGTGGTGACTGATTTCCTGATCGAGGTTGGTAGCAAACGCATCGCGCTGGAATGTAAATTCAACCTGCACCGAGATATGGAAAAATCCCTCATTTCCGCCCGGCTGATCCAAGGGCAGTTCAAATGTGAAGAAGTGCTAATCATAGTGCCTTTTCATGAGGAGGCTGCAGAGGGAAAAATTTCGAATGAAAGCGGCGTGCGCATCCTGGCACTTCAGGATCTCGCCGAGGAAATTAATTTAGGGGAAAACGCATAGATATGGCAAAAGAAGATCAATCATACCGTCCCTTGCATGTTTGCAGCTTGGGCCAGTATGAGAGTCGGAGTTGGCTCAAGAGGCCTCTTACGAGTGCGAAGGACGAATGTTGCCGAATTGTGCCGATTGTCGGCTACGCGGAGGAAGAAGGGGTTAATTAATGATCCGATTTATTCATACTGCCGATTGGCAGATTGGAATGAAAGCCAGTGGTCTCGGGTCGGCTTCTCAGGCAGTTCGTGATGCCCGCCTCGAATCCATTGAACGCTTGGTTGGCATTGGAAATGAAAAGGAAGCTCAGCTGATGCTTATCACTGGCGATGTTTTCGAAGACAACGCGGTGGATCGCTTACTCGTCCGCAAGGTCGGACAGTTGTTGGCAAAGTTCAAAGGCAAGGTCTTTATCACACCTGGGAATCATGATCCATTAGCACCGGGAAGTGTCTGGGAGCATCCAGTATGGGAAGAAACGTCGAACCTCACAGTCATTCGCGAGAATAAGCCGATTGAGTTAGAGAATTGCACTCTCTACCCCTGCCCGTTGAAAGAGAAATACTCCACGAAGAATCCAACTTCATGGATTAAAGCACAGGATTCCGCGAGCATTGCCATCGGTATGGCCCACGGAAATGTAGAAGGTCTGCCAGATGTTGAGCCGGATTTTCCGATCCCGCAGAACGCAGCTGAAACCGCCGGACTAGATTACTTGGGCATCGGTCATTGGCATTCCTACTCCCCATACAAGGATCGGGAAGGAGCTATCCGCATGGCTTACTCTGGTACCCATGAAACCACGAAGTTTGGTGAACGGCAAAGTGGTAATGCGCTCTTGGTAGAAATATCAAAACGGGGAGCAACGCCCAAGATTGAAGTCCTTCCAACTGGGGCGCTGACATGGCACTCAATGGAAAGAACTCTGGAGTCACCGGGCGACCTGAAGGCGCTGATTAATGAATTAAATAATCTGAATGAACCTGATAAGGCTTTGGTTCGTCTGCGCCTTAGTGGCCTTCTTTTCGCTTCGGATCGCGAAGACTTGGAATCCATCGGCGAGATTCTGAACGCACGCTTCCTGTTTGGCGAGTTGCAGGCTGCTGCCCTAGCTCCTGCACCCGAGGATGATTCATGGCTCGAAGAACTTCCCGTTGGTGCCCTCCGTGAGGCCGCAGAGACGATCCGGCAACAAGCCATGCGTGGAGCCGAAGAGCGGGATCGAGCTGTGGCGACACGGGCATTACTTGAACTATTCGACAGTAAGGAGAAAGTGGCCCGATGATTCTGAAACGTATCATCGTCTCCAATTGGCGTAGCCTTCTGAATGATGTGGAAGTGGGCCCATTTTCAGAAGGACTCAATGTGATCCACGCTCCAAACGGCACGGGTAAATCATCCCTGTTTGAGGCCATGCGTCGCGGACTTTTTGATGCGCACCACGTCACTGGCGGTGAAATCGCGGCAGTGCAACCTTGGGGGCGTGATCTGACTCCTTCAGTTGCCATCGAGTTTATTGAAGGTGATGAAACTTGGCGTGTTGAAAAATCCTTCCTCAGCGGTAAATCAGCCAAGCTGTTGAGGCTCGAAGGCAGCACCTTCAAACCGGTTGCCGACGGTCGCAATGCGGACGATCGCATTCGCGAAATCCTTTCTGCTGAAGCCCCCGGTCGAGGTGTGTCCAAGCAAGAACATTGGGGGCTGGCACAGATTCTTTGGGCTCCCCAAGGTGAACTCCAACTGGACAAGATATCCGGGAACGCTTCGGAGAGTTTGAAGGCCGCTCTGGGTGTTCAGATTTCCGGGGAAAGCGGTGGTCAGATTGAAGATCGTATCGAGGCACGCTTTCTAGAGTTTTTCACGAGAAAGGGAGGCTATAAGGGCGGTAAGAACGCGGCACCTGTTGTCCTACTTCAAGAAAAGAAGGACGATCTTGCTGAGCATCTGGTCTCTCTGCGTGAAAAGCATATGACCTTTGAGCAGTCGGGTCATAACGTCGAAGACGCCCGTCAGCGCCGCCTGCAAGCACGCCGCGAGGCAGAAGCATTACGGGAAACTGTAGTCAAGACACGTAACAGTGCTGAAAATTACTCCAAATTGAAGACGGAGCAAAACAACAAGCGCGAGACAGAATCCTTAGTGAAGGAAAAATACGACTTAGCCAATGCAAAGCAGAACCAGATCCAAGACAGACGAGAGTCTATTGCAGAGCTGTCGAAATCTTCGAAAGATCAGGAACTCAAGTTAACAGAACTCAAAAAGGAAGAAGCCCAAGCAAAAGATGCTTTAGCGACGAAACGCACCGCGCAGGAGACCGCTCGGGGAAAGCGCAGTCAGATTAACGAACGCCAAAAGAAGATTGAGACCGCCCGCGAATACTTGCAACAGACCCAGGATCTCGAAGATCTGAACAAACGAGTCACTCAAATTTCCGAACTCCAGACACAGCAAGCAGACGCCAAGAAGCGCCTTGAGAAAATACTGGCACCCGAAAGTAAAACCATACGTGACCTGCGTAAATGGATCGGTCAGCGCGATCAAGCAGCCACCGCGTTGAAGGCATCTCAGATTCACCTCGCCATCACCCCGGAGAAGGCGGTCGAAGTCGAAAACGCAACCGATAATTCGAAGACCAAAGTAGAAGCCAAAAAGACCCTGGAGATTTCGGGTGACGACTGGGTGGATGTTTCCGTCCCAGGTTTTGGGTCAATAAGAGCTTCTGGACCGGAAGGCAGTTCGGACGAACATCGATCTCAACTCGAAAAGTCCTCGGAAAAGATTGAGAGCCTCAGTCAGCCGTATGGGACGGATGACCCGGATAAGCTTCAGGACTTGCGCGATCAAGCCGACAAGCTGGAGGGCGAAATCAACGCCCTCGAAAACCGCATCACCGATCTTCTTGATGAGGATGCACTCGAAGAACTTAAGAAGGAGCAAGTGGAGCTAAAGGCTCGGATCACAGAAACGGAGAAAGTCTATTCCGACTGGAAAGATCAGCCGCCTGTGCTCAGCAAACTTCAATCTCTATACGAGGAACTCCGGAAAGGGATCGAAGATGCGATCACTGAGGCGGAAGATGCTTTTGAAAAAGCCCAAACAAGACATGTTGAAGCCGACAAAGCACTAAGTGATGCGACCGCAGAACAAAAGGTCATACAGGGACAGCTTGAAGCGGCCAACCGCGAACTCGCCGATCTGACCAGTGACAAGCTTTCCGATGAAGCTCGGAAAAAGGCCATCTCCGAAGCCCTCATGTCATGGCAGGCAGCAAAAAATGCTGCTGAGCAAGCGGAAGAAGCCCTGAAACAATACCCTGACGATCCTAATAAAGAACTCGGAAAACTGGAGAAGCAATTACTCGCCCTCGAGGATGCCGAGTCTAAAGCCAGAGACGATGAAAAGACTGCTGAGGGACAACTCCAAACCTTAGCTGCCGAAGGCACCTACTCCAAGCTAGTGGCGGCAGAAGAAGAACAGGCCACTTTAGAAACCCAGATTGAGCAGGAATCCATCCGCATGGATGCAATCAAGTTGCTCCACGAGACTGTCTCTGAAAACAAGAGCCGTATGGTCGCCAGCGTTTCGGCACCCGTCGCACGGAGCGCTACGCGTATGCTCTCGCGCATTGTCGGCCCCCGTTTAGGTGAATTAAAGCTGTCTGGAGATTTTGTGCCGGAGGCCATCCGCCCTGAGATCGCAAGCGATTCTGTGCTGCTGCATAATCTGTCCGGCGGAGAACAGGAACAGCTTTACTTAGTCGCTCGGCTGGCTCTGGCCGAAGTACTCGCCAAGCACCAGCGCCAACTGGTTGTTCTGGATGACGTGCTCAACGCAACCGACTCCGGGCGTCTGGCGCGCCTTCTTAATCTCATGGAAGAAGTCTCCGACCGACTTCAAATCATCATCTTGACCTGCCACCCCGAACGTTATCGAGCACTCGAAGGCGCTGAATTCTTTGAACTGAAATAGTATGTATACACACGACCCAAATCGTCAGATTAATTACCTTCAACAATGCCTGTCTGGTAATAAGAAACCTTTAGGATTTATTATCGGAGCCGGATGTCCTATGTCGATTCGGGAGGAAGGAAAACCGATCATCCCCGACATTGCTGGCATTACGAAAGCAATCCATCAGAGCTTCGAAAGTGAGCCCAAGCTGAAGAAGATCCTTGATAGTATTGCGACTCAATTAAATAAAGACGGAATACCTGATCCTAATATTGAACTGATACTTGGTCATATCCGGTCACTCCGTGTTGTAGCAGGGAAAGAGACTGTTCGAGGCCTCTCTGCTGAACAATTGGATCTGATTGATAAAGCAATCTGTGAACACATCGAGCAGATTGTCGCTAAGGTTCATTTCAATGAGAACAGCCCGTATCATCATTTTGCAAATTGGATAAACTCAATCGAACGGGAGAATGCAATCAACGTCTTTACAACCAATTATGACCTTTTGCTCGAAGAGGCTTTAGAATCTACGAAAACACCATTTTTTGATGGGTTTTCCGGAGTAAAAAATGCCTTTTTCGACCTGCAAGCAGTCGAAGAGGATGCTATTCCAAAACGCTGGGTTAGGCTCTGGAAACTGCACGGTTCCATTAATTGGTTTCAGGGCGAGAATGGAAATGTATTCAGATCAACTGTGGCTCCATCGGATTCAATCAGTCGACTGATTCATCCATCTCATCTGAAGTATGATGAAAGTCGTCGAATGCCGTTTCTGGTTATGATTGATCGATTGAGGGCATTCCTAAAATCACCTACGAGTTTACTTATTTTAAATGGATACTCTTTCGGCGATGAACATCTAAATGAAGTTATTGTTCAAGGCTTACAGGCAAATCCTTCGTCCATGGCTTTCGCTTTCCTGTTTGGCGAACTGGAAAATTACGAAGCAGCGATACGTTTAGCATCGAAGAGGACAAATCTCACACTAGTTGCATTTGATGGAGGTGTAGTTGGTGGAATTAGAGCTAATTGGTCGACGTCCGAGCAAATGGGAGACCTTCCACTTTCCGATAAATGGTTGGTGAATGTGCCCAAAGAATCCGATCCTAAAGAAATCGACCACACTGAACTACGTTTTGGTGATTTTGACGTGCTAGGTGAATTTCTGAGGGTTTTGTCGGGGATAAATGAACCAGACTCTGATAGTGCAGATGAATAAATCACCGACATACATAGGCACTGTGCAGGATGTCCAAGGATCGACCATTGGGGTCGTCATGGACAAGAGTACTGTTTCAGGTCTGAGCTTTATTGAAGGTGAAGGCTACAGAATTGGCCAGATGGGGAGCTTCATTAAAATCTCTATCGGATTCTTGAATTTATACGGTATAGTTTCGCAAGTTGGAGCTAGTGCTCTGCCAGATAGGATGGCAGAACTAGACCCACATGGTCAACGATGGCTACGTGTTCAACTAGTTGGAGAAGGACATCCCGGTCAGCGTTTCAACCGAGCTCTATCACAATATCCAACGATCGGAGATGATGTACACCTGGTTACTGAAAGTGACCTCCGCGTTATTTATGGTCACGGAGAACTCGATGACTTCGTAAGCGTGGGATGTTTAGCTAGTTCCGAAAGCATACCAGCCTTAGTAAATATCAATAAGTTAGTGACTCATCATTCGGCTATTCTCGGCACAACCGGATCAGGTAAATCAACAACTGTTGCGAGTCTGATAAGGTCTTTGTCTAATAAAGAGAAGTATCCGTCCGCTCGTATCCTGATGGTAGATATACATGGTGAATATCAACGAGCATTCAAAGGTCGTTCCACTGTTTTAAGAGTCGGAGCGATCTCTGATGGAGATACCGCTCCTCTATATGTTCCATACTGGGCACTTAATTTCGATGAATTATGTGCGGTTTGTTTTGGTAGTAATCTTAATGGTCATAGAGCAGAAGCCGTAGTTTTGGATTTAGTTCTAAAACTAAAGAGAGATTCATTTCAGAGAGCTCCGCGCATTGGACTGACCTTGGAATCCATAACAGTCGACTCACCTATTCCGTTCTCAATACACCGGTTATGGTTCGAACTCCACGTAAGAGAGAACCAGACTGTTATTCCTCTGCCTTCTGGTGCTATACCTGCATACGAGTTGGATGATCAGGGGCAACCTGTTCAATTAGGAGATGCATTGCGTGTAGTACCGCCTTTATACCGGAGCCTAAAGGGAACAGGTACTGCCGAAGAACGGGTTCAATATGGTCCGGACTCGTCTGGCTTTCGCAGGCAAGTAGCAGGTTTAGCTTCAAGACTCAAAGATCCACGCTACGAATTTATTTTTAACCCAGGAGCTTTCTTGACAAACGAAGACGGGGTTCCTGATGCAGATCTAGATTCTCTGCTTCATTCTTGGGTTGGAGGTGAGCAACCAGTTGCAATACTAGACTTATCTGGCATTCCAACCTCAATACTCGATACATTAATCGGTGCACTTCTAAGGGTCCTATACGATGCCTTGTTCTGGGCCCGCAAATTGCCAGAGGGAGGACAAGAAAGACCCTTGCTGTTGGTATTGGAAGAAGCGCACACGTATTTAAACAGCGAGAGAAACACTTCCGCAGCAACTGCAGTAAAGCGTATTGCTAAGGAAGGCCGAAAATACGGCGTGGGCCTAATGATTGTCAGTCAAAGACCTTCTGAAGTCGATTCCACCGTTCTGTCGCAATGTGGCACTATTTTTTCGCTTCGCCTTTCCAATGATAGTGATCGAGGACAAGTTGTCGGAGCCTCTGCTGACAATCTTAAAGGACTCTTCGATATGCTTCCGATTCTTCGAACAGGTGAAGCCATTATCGTTGGTGAGTCTGTAAGCTTGCCAATTAGATGTCTTGTTAAGCCGCCTCCATTAAGCGAACGACCCGATAGCCTGGATCCTGAAGTCGTAGCTAGAGGTTCTGAGATTAAAGACGGATTTAGTTCTCCTGGAGGTTGGAACCAAAAGCGCGATCCAGCTGATTACACCTCAGTTGTGCGTCAATGGAGGTCTCAGTCTTCAGAATATATTCACAGAAGGAGCGAAGATACCGAAACATAACACACAGAAGGAGATAATAACTATGGAATGGATAGAAACACCTGAATCATCAAATTTGATGGGATTCGGCTATGAGCCATCTAATATGGTACTACGAGTTGAATTTAAAAGCGGCGGAACGTATGAATACTTTGATGTTCCTGAGCGAATATTTGAGGATATGAAGGCAGCGCCTTCACGAGGAAGCTTCTTGGCGCAGAACATCAAAGG
>Ga0222653_1001246_pt1 | contig 12996 bp, 8 predicted proteins | sample AntAcemetagen419_FD_179856 | JGI IMG/M metagenome (GOLD analysis project Ga0222653, IMG submission 179856) | Saline water microbial communities from Ace Lake, Antarctica - #419 | ecosystem: Environmental > Aquatic > Non-marine Saline and Alkaline > Saline | place: Antarctica: Ace Lake | collected...
TGGCTGCAACTGAAATTGGGCAGGACCTTGCACCACATTTCCTGTAATAATTTCAAAAATAGATCCACAGCACAAAGTGTCGCCCGCCGTCAGACCTGAATTCTCATCTACAAATACCCGACATGCTTCTGGAACGTTAAAGGTACAATGCCTATCGAATGCCGAAAATTCATCATTATTGACCCGGTAAACAATAATGCCTCTGGAGCCGCCCGTTAAATAAAGCCAACCTCCAGGATTCAAGAGAATATTATATTCGGGCAGGTTTAAGTTTAGAGTAATATCAGTCTGAATTCTTGGAACCCTTTCATCTTCGTCGTCATTCCGACAACTCGTCGTTAAGATAAATACGAATATCAATGGAAGACTTCCAATAGTAAGGAGACGTTTCAAACTTCTATATTTTTCACTCATCATGGTACAACGCAAAAATAGACTTCGCATTTTAATTATCCTCGTCACAGGGATGCTTATCTCCATAAGTGCTTCGGCTCAAAAAGAGAAACCCGTTAAGACGAAGAAGCAATACAAAGAGTTTAAAAAGCTACAAGAAGACAGAGGGGAGCAAGATGCAGAGGCCATGGAGAAGATGCGGGAAAAGCACGAAAAAATTCAGACCAAGCAAACGAAGAAGCAGATGAAAAAGAACGAACGCCGAATGAGACGCGTGAAACAGGACAAGAATGAAGATGGCTTCTTCACTCGGCTTTTCACCAAAAAGCCTCGGTAATTATCGTTTAGGATTCCCCTGAGATGTAAAGATTTGTGAATTCGTTTTTGGGTTTTTCTTGTTCAGAACGAGTTCCTCACCTTATCTTTAAGCTTTCGAAAGAGAAAAAATCGCTCTCTGTTCAGGGTTAATTTCAGCCCTTAACCATTAGCTGTCAGAAGCTTGGTTTGTAAAAATAAGTATTGATTAGTATGCCTCGTTTGGCGCTTTGTTGAAGTGAATCAAAATTATATATATTTACGGCCTTGTTGCGAAAAAGTTAAAAATTGTAAACTGAGATTTATGGTGCGTAACCTCTACTTACTGGGATTTATATTCCTTATATTCTCTAATTCATTGTTTGCCCAAGTTGGATCGGGTACTTTGAAAGGAACGTTAAAAGATTCGGAAACGGGCGAACCCCTTCCTTTTGTAAACATTGTACTTCAAAAAGGGGACCGACAAGTCACCGGAAGTGCCACGGATTTTGATGGAAAGTATACCATCAAACCAATTCAACCCGGGGTTTACGATGTGCTCATCTCATACGTTGGTTACAACGCGAAAAAAATTGAGGGAGTTCAAATCAATAATGGTAAAATCACTTTCGTCGATATCGAACTTGACGCTGGTGTCCGATTGGAAGAATTCGAAATTATTGAGTACACCGTTCCTCTTATAGATAAAGATGGAGGTTCTTCTGGGGGTACGGTTAGTCGTGAAGATATCAAGAAAATGCCTGGTCGGAGTGCGAACTCAATTGCCGCTACGGTAGGGGGAGTTCAGCAGAACGGCAACGGTACTTCTATCCGTGGAGCACGTGAAGGGAATACCTTCTATTACATTGATGGGATAAAGATTCGTGGAAACACAAACTTGCCAAAAGCCGCCATTGAAGAAGTACAAGTAATGACAGGTGGTATACCTGCAAATTACGGTGACGCTACTGGTGGAATTATTGCCATCACCACACGTGGTGCCAGCAGCCAATGGTTTGGGGGCATCGATGTATTGACCTCTGGTTTTGCAAATGAAGATGGAGACGGTATCGGTCTTGACCGCTATTCTCAAACTCAAATTGAAGGTGTCCTTTCAGGTCCTCTTCTTTGGAAAAAAGATGCTGAAGGCAATAAGGATAGACCTTTACTTGGCTTTTTTCTTTCTGCCAACTACAGAAATTTTATGGACAACCGTCCTTTGTCCACAGGGTCTTTTAGAATTACTGACGAAACACGCGATCGTTTGGTTGCTGATCCTTTAAACTTCACCTTACAAGAAGGTGGAACTTTGACTGGGGTTGGAGGTGTTTTTATTGGTGAAGACGGAAATCCTACTCCTGCTACCCAATTCGCTCCTCAAGTGCAGGTAAATAGCAATTCAGAATTTTTAAGGTCAAGCGATTGGGAAGAGATTCCTGCTCGACAGAACGATAGGCTTCAAGCTATATCTCTTACGACTAAGTTAGATGTTGCAACGACTCCAAATATTGATTTGTCTTTTGGAGGTACGTATGACTATTCGAAAAACAGAGCGTGGAGCTACAACAATAGCTTATTCAATTCTGCGAATAACGGTGAATCCACAAACCAGACCTTCAGGATTTTTGGACGTTTTACCCAACGATTTGCGAATAGTCAGGAGGAAGAAGGCGGTTTGGTAAAGAATGCTTTTTACTCGCTCATGGTAGATTACAGCCAGATCAATGGTCGTACTGAAGATCCAAGACATCAAGACAATCTCTTTAACTACGGTTACGTAGGTAAGTTTGAAACAAACGAGCAGCCTTTCTTTGGCTTTCTAGAGGCAAACGACACTATCCAGACAGCTGGTTTCTACCAGAACGGATTTGTTCCAAGAGAGATTTTGTTTACCCCAAGCGATGTGAATTCTGACTTGTCATCTTACACTTCTGATCTATACCAATTCTTTAATGAGAGTGGTATTCCAGTAGTAACCGAAGATCAAATTGATGCTTCAGGTGGCTTGAGAAACGGAAGAACACCTGCTTCTATATTTAACTTGTACAATCCCATCGGTACTCCTTTTGGAACTTACCAAACGTTTGATATCAATCAATTCAGGATTACAGGTTCTGGTTCTGCTGATATTGGCAACCACGCAATAACTCTTGGTTTTGAATTTGAGCAATACACAGAAAGAAACTTCAGTGCTGCTCCGATAGGACTTTGGAATTTAGCGCGCCAATACACCAATGCGCACTTGCAACAGTTTGATACTAGTTCACCTTCTGACACTATAACAGGTCTTGGTATCTATCCTTTCTTCACTTACGATAGAATCATCAGTTTGAATGATCAACAGACTTTTGACAGAAACCTAAGAACATCTTTAGGTCTTAACCCAAATGGAGATGACATCATCTACGTGGACGCGCTGGATCCTGAGCTATTCGAACTTGACATGTTTAGTGCTGATGAATTATTAAACCAAGGAAATAATCTGGTTTCCTACTATGGTTATGATTACAAAGGAGATCGTCTTTCGGGTGGTCGACCTACCATCGATGATTTCTTTACAGAAAGAGATGCCAATGGCGATTTGACTCGACCAATTGCTGCTTTCGAGCCTATTTATATAGCGGGTTATATCATGGATAAGTTCACTTTCGACGATATCATCTTCAACGTTGGTTTGAGAGTTGACCGTTACGATGCCAACCAGTCAGTTCTTAAAGATCAGTTTGTGATCGGAGAAGCATTGACTGTTCAGGATACTCAAGGTGGTGGTGAAGGAGGCAGAGTATTGCCTGATGAGATTCGTCAACATCCTTCAGTAGTTGGAGACGATTGGGTAGTTTATGTGAACGATCTTCAAAATCCAACTTCGATTAACGGATACCGCGACGGAAATACATGGTACAATGCTCAAGGTGTTGAGATCCCTGATCCACGTGCCATTAGAACGCGCTCTGGTATCGCACCTCTTCTTGCTGATCCTGATGCGGTAGGTGAAGACTTGAATTCAGGTGCTTTCGAAGATTATGATCCACAATGGAATATAATGCCTCGTATCTCTTTCTCGTTTCCAATATCAGATGAGGCAGTTTTCTTTGCTCACTACGATGTCTTGACGCAAAGACCAACAGGGCAGAATATCAATAACCCTATCAACTACCTCTTTATTCAGAATATTGGCCAAACGGCTATCGCAAATCCTAACTTACGTCCTACGACAACCATCGATTACGAGCTGGGTTTCCAGCAAGTGTTATCGAGAACTTCGTCGTTGAAGATTGCAGCATTCTACCGCGAAACACGTGATGAGATTCAAGTTCGTAATTTGCTTGAGGCATACCCAGTCTCTTACAACTCGTTTGACAATTTCGATTTCGGAACGGTGAAGGGTCTTACTTTGACATATGACCTGCGAAGAACAGGTAATGTGACGCTTCGCGTTGCTTATACCTTGCAGTTTGCTTCTGCTACCGGCTCAAACGCTGGGTCTGCGATCAACTTGGTTAATTCAGGGGAACCTAACCTTCGTGTGATCTTCCCGACAACTAGAGATCAGAGACACTTGTTGATTACAACTTTTGATTACCGATACGGATCTGGTGCAGATTACAATGGACCTACAGTTGGCGGTAAACAAATCTTGGCAAATTCAGGTTTGAATTTAGTAAGTACGCTTGGCTCGGGAACCCCGTATTCTCAGCAGAGATTGGTTACTGGTACCCAGCTTATCGGTGGAGGAGGTTCTCCGCAGCTAGAAGGTTTGGTGAACGGTTCCAGACTTCCATGGCAATTTAATGTTAACGCACAAATCGACAAGTCGTGGGAATTGAAGTTTGGAAAAGGCGAAGAGAAGAAGAAGGCCTTCTTGAATGCCTACTTGCTTGTTAACAATGTCTTGAACACCTTGAATATTGTCAACGTTTACCGATTTACAGGAAACGCTGACAATGACGGTTACTTAGAATCACCAAGATTCCAGCCCAATATCGAGGCGCAAATCGATCCAGAAGCATTCCGTCAAATGTATGCTTTGAAGGTAAATAACCCTTTTAACTTTTCAGTTCCCAGGACTATCCAAGTGGGTGTGAGACTTGACTTTTAATTAAGAATGAATATTAAATCAAATACTATGAGAGTGTCCAAAATCGTCGTGATTTTTACTGCTCTGCTCTTGGGCTTAACTACCAGCGTATCAGCGCGAGAATATTTAGGTCCTAAGTCTAATTCATCACAATCGGGTGTAAAGGCGAAAGCGGCAACCTGTTCTCCTGCACAAACGCAGAATGAATTTTTTGTCAATAACGTTCGAACCGCAGCGGAAACAGGTGGAAACACTTGGTACGATCGGGGTAACGGTTTGCCATTCTATGAGGTGCCAGAAGGCGGTGGGAACCATGCCATCTTTGCGGGTGCACTTTGGATGGGAGGAACTGATCCTGCTGGTAACTTAAAACTAGCTGCAGTTAGATTTCGTCAGAATGGAAATGACTTTTGGCCAGGCCCTCTTACCGATGACGGCGCTGCCACGATTGATGACGAGACATGCGAGGCGTATGACAAGTTTTTTAATATGTCACGTCAAATTGTAGAGACGCATCGTTATTTCTATACATTGATTAATCAGGGAATCGACCCAAGTACAGATCCTTTGTTTGAAGGAGGGTATTCTATTCCAATAGAAATTCTCGAATGGCCAGCCCACGGAAATACGGGTTTAGGTCAAAGTTTCAACTTGGCACCATTTGGAGATTTAAGAGATCCTGAAACTGGTGATATTCTTACCACGCCTGGTTTGTATGAGCCGCTGCAAGGAGATTACCCATTGTATGATTTGGATTCTGAAATCGATTGTAGAACAAGATTGGTTACCGATCCTGTGCCACTTTTTGGTGATTTCTCCATGTTTTGGATATTCAATGACAAAGGAAATATCCACACTGAATCTCAAGGTGATCCAATCGGAATGGAAATTCAAGCACAAATGTTTGGATTCAATACCAACGATGAGATCAATAACATGACCTTCTGTAATTACGTATTGATTAACAGGGGTTCCTTAACACTTGAGGAAACCTTCTTTGCGCAATGGGTAGATACTGATTTAGGGAACCCAGCAGATGATTATGTTGGCTGTGATGTTGGAAGAGGTTTGGGGTATTCCTACAATGGAGAAAATTTTGATGGGAGCTCATCCAGTGGACCTGGATATGGAAATCAACCGCCTGCGATTGGCATTGATTTTTTCGAAGGACCTTATCAAGATCCTGACGGGATTAATAACGCATATGGTATTGGAGAGGGAGAAGCTCTCAATGGTATCGGCTATCGAAATCCCGCAGACAGTCTCACCTCAAACGGAGTGGATTCTATCATAGATAACGAGCGTTTTGGAATGCGTAGATTCATCTACCATCAAAATGCAGGAGGCCCTGTTGCTACACAAGGTCCTTCTATTGCAGTTCAGTATTACCAAATGATGAGAGGTATTTGGAGAGACCAAACCCCAATGACTTTTGGAGGCCAAGGTTATGCGCCAGGTGGAAATGCACTCACAGCTGACTTTATGTTCCCTGGAGATACAGATCCTCTCAATTGGGGTACTGGTGGAGTTGATCCAAATTATTCTACCGCTGGAGGTTGGACTGAAGAGAACGAGGGTAACGCCGCAGAGGACAGAAGATTCCTTCAATCTGCAGGACCATTTACACTCGATCCTGGAGAGTTCAATAACATTACTGTAGGTGCTGTTTTTGCCAGAGCGACTACTGGTGGTCCTTTTGCCTCAGTAAATAGCGTGTTTATCGCAGATGACAAGGCTCAGGCATTGTTTGAGAATTGCTTCCGATTATTAAGTGGACCTGATGCGCCTGATATGACTATACAGGAATTGGATAAAACCTTGATATTCTACTTGAGAAATACCAATGCTCTAAGTAACAACTTGGGAGAATTGTATACGGAGATCGATCCTACCATTCCTGAGTTTGACACCGAAGGAAACGCGTATGATCGCACATACGATTTCCAAGGGTACCAAATTTATCAATTGCGTGATTCAGAAGTAGCGACTGGTGATTTGGAAGATCCAGAATTGGCTCGATTGCTTATCCAATTTGATATAGAAGATACCGATGCGAGTGGTGAGCCAATTGGTCAGATCATTAATTTTGAATTCGATGAGCAAATAGGCTTATCCGTTCCTACTGAAAAAGTGAATGGACAGAACGAAGGTATCAGTCATTCATTTCAGGTTATTACGGACCTTTTTGCTCAAGGAGATAATAGACTTATCAATTTCAAGAAGTACTATTTCCTTGCTGTTGCTTATGGTTACAATGAGTACGAGCCTTACAATCCAGATCCTAACAATCCTACGGGGCAGGCAGCTCCTTATTTGGTTGGTAGATCTTCCGCTACTGGGGCGATCAGTCCTGTAGTTGCTATTCCGTCTAAACCCGCACCTAGAACTTTCGGGACTGTTGCAAATTCAAGCTATGGTGATGGTTTACCAATTACTAGAATAGAAGGGACAGGTAATGGTGGAAATGAATTGAGGTTGACACAAGCTACTATCGACAATATAATGGATAGTGCACCCTACAAAGCTGATACGCTCGTTTATGAGACTGGTTTCGGTCCTTTAAACGCTAAAATTGTAGATCCTCTGAATGTGAGATCTGCGGACTTCGTCTTGAAATTCTACAACGATGTAGATGAAGAGGGGAATTACACAGGAGAGTTTAATGACTCGAGGTGGTTTTTGATCGATAAATCGAATCCAAACGATACGATTTTCAGTGAGAACAGCATTCGAGTAGCGAATGAGCAAATAATTCCTGAGTATGGAATCAGTGTAGAGATTGGTCAATACCAGTACGAAGTTGCAAACCCTCAGGGTGCGAGCATCAAGTTTAGTCCAGCTCTTTTAAATTCCTCCATAACCTACAGTTCTCAAGGAGGAGAATGGTTGTCAGCAGTGAATGATCAAGAAGGGTTTTCATACCTCAACTGGATTAGATCGGGAACAGTTACTACGGAAACTCCGGAAGGAGAAGAGCCTTGTTATTTGCCTGAAGAGGTAGATCCTACAAACCCATTCCCATTTCCGCTTGATGCGTTTTGGGACGATAAATTGGGTCTTGATGACAGACAAGTTTATGAAGACGTAGTTGATGGTGCCTTGGCGCCTGCTCACTTGGTTTATCAAAACAATTGCGGCTTGGGACCATTCAATAGTATCGCTGAGTCTCAGTCCAGAACCAATACTTCTAACAGGGATATGACAGATTTGAGTTCAATTCAAATTTTCATTACCCCAGACAAGAATCTTTGGAGCCGCGCTCCTGTATTTGAAATGCAACACGATCCTGCTTTTTCTCAATTAGGAGCTGAGAAAATGCTTTTGAGAGGAGCTCTCTCTGTTGATAAAAACGGTATTAATCAAGCAGAAGAAGGAGTTAATGTAGATGAGGCATCCTACTTCGGAGAGCAAGTTTACACCACTGAATATGTCGATGACTTGATTTCCGATCTTGATGAAGATGAACTAAATGCTCTATTGATCGCAATTGACAATGAATATCCTACTTTGAATATAGTAGAAGGAGTTGGCTCGGAATCAGCGTTTTTCCCTTATCGATTGGAAGGTCTTTCATTCGGAATGGGATGGTTCCCTGGTTACGCCATCAATATTGAAACAGGAGAAAGATTGAATATGGGCTTTGCTGAGAATTCGTTCTTTGGTTCCGATAACGGTAGAGATATGTTGTGGAATCCTTCTACGCGCATCTCTTCCCCACTTGGTCAACAGTTATTCCTGGGAGGAGAACATTATTACTACGTGTTTGATAACAATGCGCTGTATAACGATGACGAAGATGAATTTCCAATGTATGACTCTGGTAAATTTGCATTCGATGCTTTTACCTCTGGGAGCTCAGGAGATCGTCGTGATACATACAAGGCACTGGAATGGGTAGGTTTCCCACTTTTGTCTCGAGGGTTTGAATACTTAAGTCCTCAAGAAGGATTGGTGCCTGGTGAGGTGATTATTTCTGCAAGTGTTGCTCAACCTTATCAGCCATACGCAACTGCTGTTGAGGAATTGGGAGACGCATCACTGCCTTTTGTGCCTGTTGATGAGTCATTCGAGTTAAGTGACAATCAATGGTACCCGATGTACGAGTTTAGTACAAGTGGATCAGAAGTTATGGTCAATCAGCAAGAAGTAGCTGAAGAAGCTCTCAACCTTATAGATATTGTTCCTAATCCATACTACGCTTACAGCTCTTATGAGCAAAGCAGAGTGGACAACAGGGTGAAATTCGTCAACCTGCCGCCTGAATGTAAGATTCAAGTATTTACAGTGAACGGTACGTTAGTCCGAGTTCTTGAAAAGGATAATCCCAATACATTCTTGGAATGGGACCTCAGGAACGAAGCTTTTATACCAGTAGCTGGAGGTATTTACTTAATTCATGTTTCCGTACCAGGTGTTGGTGAACGAGTACTGAAGTTCTTCATGGCGACTAGACCTGCTGACTTAAGAAACCTCTAATAATCTATTTGTTACAATTAAACGATTATGATGAATCGATATAAAAATACAATCCTGACTTTAACTGTTCTTTCAGGAGTTTTATTTGCATCATCTGTATTTGCAGGTAATCCCGACAGAGCGGGTTCTGCAGGAGGGTTGCAGCTATTAATTAATCCTTGGGCACGCAGTGGAGCTTTTTCTGGAGCCAACATGGCTGACGCTACGCCTGTGGAGTCAATGTTCTTGAACGTTGCTGGTCTAGCTTTCGTCGAGTCAACGGAGATTTCATTTACACATACAAACTACCTCTCAGGTGCAGATGTTGCAATAAATTCTGTTGGAATAGCTCAGAGGGTTGGTGAGACTGGCGTTTTGGGTATTTCAATCAGCGCGATGGACTTTGGTGATATTAGACGCACCACTACTGAAACGCCTGATGGGGACGGTACCTTCTTCAATGTTAATATGGTGAATCTAGGCCTGTCTTATGCGAAGGCTTTCTCAAATAGTATTTATGGAGGTATTACACTTAAGATTATTTCTGAAAGTGTAGCAGATCTTAATGCTTCTGGGGTGGCAATTGATGCTGGTATAAAATACGTAACAGGAGACAGGGACCAGATTAAATTTGGTATCACACTCAAAAATGTTGGGCCAGCGCTTTCTTTTGAAGGAGATGGCTTGAGTTTTGAAACGGAAGCTCCTGACGATTTGTATGCCTTTACAGCTGAATTGAGAAGTGCGGAGTATGAACTTCCGTCTCTTGTATCCATCGGTTTTAGTTATGATTTCCTATTGCCTGAGGATCATTTTTTGACTGCTCACGGTACTTTCATCGCGAACTCCTTCAATAACGACAATTACCTTTTTGGTTTGGAGTATAGCTTCCTACAAAAGTTTTATCTACGCGGTGGCTATCACTATGAGGAGAACATTTGGAATGATCAAGACCGCAGGGTTGTGTACACAGGCCTTTCAGCAGGAGCTGGGCTGGAGTTTGAATTCGGCGATAAAGGATCACGTGTAAGCGTAGATTACGCTTACAGGGCTACGATGCCTTTTGATGGTTCACATTCTATTGGAGCAAGAATCCACTTAGGTCGTCCTGAGTAGATTACAGATAAACTTTATATCTTTGCATCATTGAGAAAGCCCTGTATGGGTTTTCTCTTTTTTGATATATACCACACTGACATGTCACAATTAAGTTACTATACTAAAGAAGGAATGAAGAAGCTGAAAGATGAGCTTCATCACCTTAAGAGGGTTGAAAGGCCTGCTATCTCAGTACAAATCGGCGAAGCAAGAGATAAGGGAGATCTCTCGGAAAATGCGGAATACGATGCTGCAAAAGAGGCTCAAGGGCACCTCGAAGCCAAGATTTCTAAACTCGAAGATATTTATGCGAATGCACGGATCATAGACGAGTCACAAATCGACAATTCGAAAGCATTTATTTTGAGCACTGTGAAGATCAGAAACATGGCCAACAAATCAGAAATGTCCTACACATTGGTGGCGGAAAATGAAGCTGATCTGAAGCTTAAGAAAATCTCTATTGAATCTCCTATGGGAAAGGGTCTACTCGGCAAAGAAATAGGAGATATTGCTGAAATTCTTATTCCTTCTGGTGTGGCCAAGTTTGAAATATTGGATATAACTCGTTAATGGCTTCGATTTTTACCAAAATCATTAGTGGTGAGATTCCTTCTTACAAGGTGCATGAGAATGAGAAATTTTTCGCATTTCTTGATATCAGTCCCCTCAAAGCGGGCCACACTTTAGTTGTGCCAAAAGTGGAGATAGATTATATCTTCGATTTGCCCAATGACTTGCTAAACGAGATATTGGTTTTCTCCAAAGAGGTAGCTCGAAAGATTGAAGCGGTCATAGAATGCGAGAGAATCGGGGTTTCGGTCATTGGTCTTGAAGTACCGCACGCCCATGTTCATCTTATTCCGATGAATTCAGTTTCGGATATGAATTTCGCTAAGCCAAAACTCGAATTGGATTCAGATTACATGGCGGACTTGGCGGAAAAAATCCGACAAGCTTAATTCAACCTTTTTTCCTTCCAGGATTAGCAGAGAGAAAAGCCTTCCAAGAGGAGAATGACTCTTTTTCTTTATTGCCACCTTGAAAAGCGTGGCAAACAGCCGCAGCCAAGGCATCTGATGCATCTAAACTGTCGGGGATCTCTTTGAGTTGAAGAACGGTTTGAAGCATTTTTGCAACTTGTTCTTTCGACGCATTACCATTCCCAGTAACTGACTGCTTAATTTTTCTAGGAGCGTATTCGCAATAGGGCATATCGCGACTCAATGCCGCTGCTATAGCCACTCCTTGAGCTCTGCCAAGCTTTAGCATTGACTGTACATTTTTCCCAAAAAATGGGGCTTCGATCGATAGCTCGTCGGGATGAAACTCATCAATCAATGAAACGACGCGATCAAAAATCTTTTTCATCCGTACCGCATGGTCTGGATATTTGCCAAGTTTAATGACTCCATAGCTCAACATTTCAAAGCGCTTTCCTTCCACGCGGATGATGCCGTATCCCATTATCGATGTCCCTGGATCCATGCCCAAGATGATGCGCTCCTTCTTCAAAATATTACCTTTAAAGGCCAAATGTATAAAAGACTTTCCATAGCCCTTAAGAACCCGAAGGTTTCTATTACGCTTCGTCTTGCAACCCTGACCCTTCTGGGATCTCTGGCATGGTTCAAGTTTAAAGGACTGGAGTTTTCCGCCGCCTTGATCGAAGTAGGTCTCATGTCCCCGCTCTTGGCAGCAGCGGCTCTTTCTGTCGCCAACCTATCCACTGAAACGGTGAAGTATCAAAGTTTGTTGGGTAAGAATCGAATTGATTTCGCCAATGCGTTCCGTTCCGTTCTGGCAGGTATGAGCGTAGGTATTTGGACACCTAACCGAGTTGGTGAGTTTATTGGCAGACTCAGGTACGCCCCGCACGGGGGAAAGAAAAAGTCGATGGGCGCAACGGTTACTGGGTCTCTTTTGCAAGGAGGAGTTACGATTCTGTTTGGTTGTGTTGGCTTGGCTTTTTTTGATTTCCAGGTTGATTTCCCCCTTGATTTGAATTTAGTTCTAGCAGGTAGTTTGATCCTATCTCTCGCTTTGGTTGTCGTGTTTCGTCGTGGGCCAATTGCTGCATTTCGGCGAAAGCACGTTGAAATAAGTGGGTCCCAAATATCCGTTGCATTCGCTTGGGCGATACTTCGATATGCTATTTTCTCTACTCAATTCGTCATTTTGCTCTACGCGTTTGGGTTTAACGGAACACTGCTTGAAGCATTTTCGGGTGTTTTTCTTCTCTACGCGATTCAGTCATATATCCCAGGATCTTTTTTGTCTGAACTTGGAGTGAGAGAAGTATTGGCCGTTTTGTTTTTCTCCTCGTTTTTTGATAATCCAATCGGGGCTCCCTTGGCCGCTTTTTGCCTCTGGTCTTTGAATATTGGCTTACCTATCCTAAGCTGGTCTCTTTACTCAGGAGTTAAAAAGCTAGAAGCGTAGCTATGTATATTTTGGTTTTAGTACTAAGCCTTTACTTTGTCTTTCTGCTTTACTCTTTAGCTCCAGCAATCGGTCGACACCCTTTTGATACTCCTCGAGTAATTGAAGAATTATCGATTTTAATTCCGTTTCGTGATGAGGCCAAAAATCTGCCTCAACTCATCGCATCCCTGGAAGCAGTCAAATTTTCTTTTCCAGTTGAATTTATATTTGTTGATGATCACTCGCGAGATGAA
>Ga0222653_1001249_pt1 | contig 12953 bp, 13 predicted proteins | sample AntAcemetagen419_FD_179856 | JGI IMG/M metagenome (GOLD analysis project Ga0222653, IMG submission 179856) | Saline water microbial communities from Ace Lake, Antarctica - #419 | ecosystem: Environmental > Aquatic > Non-marine Saline and Alkaline > Saline | place: Antarctica: Ace Lake...
GGTTTATGACTGACATTCCTTTTGGATGCGAATAGAACGGTGATTGAGCCGTGCCGCAGGTGCGAGAAGTCGAAATTTTAGTGGGGTTAATGATTACTACTGCTTCTTGATACTCGGTGGTTTCGGCTTTTCAGCCTTGGGGCTGGCTCAACCACCTTTGGATTTGGGTTTGATTTGAACTCTAATTCTCTTAATTGGTTCTTCATATTAAACTTAATGCCACTTTCAACGCTTCTTCTTGGTAGGAGTTTATTTCGTCTGTCTTTAGTTTCTTTTCCTTAATTTTTGCTTTAACTGTTGCGGTATGCAGTATTTCAATAGGAAAGTCTAATGTTTGAATTATTCCTTCCATTTTAAATGAATCAGCTCCTCCTGCAAATTTCCCTTTTCTCATTCTTTCCTTAATTCCTATTTTCTCGAAATTATTGTCTTGGAAAAGCTTAGTGAATTCCTCCTTGAAGGATATAGTGGCCTCTTGAGATTTAGAATCATTCAACTTGATCTTTTTAGTTTTGGTAGAAATGTAGTTGTACTCACCAGTTTCATCAACTTCAATACTGACAATTCTGGCCTCATTGGATTTTAATTCTATTCCACAATACTTCATGTTTTAATTTTCTAGCTGCATGATATTGCAAAGCATAACAAGCCTAACAAATTACATTACAAAAATATACCTATTAAGATCATCAGCGTCCACTCTTGCTTCATACTAAAGCATGGCTCATGATGCCTTCTCAAATGGCCCCTCCAACTATTTAAAACGTTTACTTATATTCTTACTTGCTAAAAGCAAGGCTCTGGTAGCTTTTTAGAATCAGTGCTATTGGTGATTGTTTAATTATTTATGAGTGATGACCTTGTTGTTCGGATTCAGTGGTTTCTGCACTTCAGCCTTGGGGCTGGCTGAAGCTCCTTTAGGTTTATGACTAACATTACTTTTGGAGGCTAATAGAACGGTGATTGATCTTAATAAATCGAGAAATCCCTGCTTGACTGCGCTAACCTACTAATTGATTTATTTTGATTTATTTTCAATATAATCATACAAAACTCTCAATCTGTTAACTACACTTACATTTGTTACTTTAACAGCTTCCTGCGTGTCATAATTTACTATTACAGTAGTCCAAGTGCCTGTTTGACCTTCCGGCTTATAAACTTCATCCCGAATATCAATTTCCTCTGAGAAGATTTTGCTTAATAACCCATAGAGTTCTGTGTTCGTGTTTTCGGATATGCTGATTTCAACACTAGCAGAAGCATATCGGTATCTTATAATATTTATTTTATATTCACTATTGGCAGGGCTGATTTTAAATTGGACATCACCACCGCCTGTGGTATTGAAATCAATACTGATAATATTTGCTTTATCATTAGTCAGGTCAGTGGAGCCTTTCACATCAAGGATGTTACAAGAAGCTAATAGTACCAATCCCAAAAAAAACAGTAGATAACTTTTCATTATTTCTCAATTTTTTTATTGCACACTTGCGTGCTTATTGCATAGAAAGCAGGTGTACGAGGAAAGTTCCACATACCCGCACTAGACCTTTGGTTCGGCTAATCTAATAAATCTTTAATCACACTGAGTTGGTTTATTGCTAGATGTGTGTAAGCTACTGTGGTTGGAAATGAATTAGGCGCTGACTCCTCTTGTGTTTCTTCTAGGGTTATGTATTCCTATTATTCAGTTGGCTTAAAGAAGGTGAAATTGAGCTAAATGGAGGAAGTATGAAGCCTAGTGGTTTTCAGCCAATACACGCTCAAGACAATGTTGTTTTGGATTACTCTAAACATACATTTTATCAATAAATTTTGAATTCAACAGTCGTGCAACTGCCATATAATTTGGTTTAAAGTGTATCTTATCTCCGATTTTATACCGCTGTACACCTTCTTTAGTTTTGTTCTTACCAAGATCAATTACTAACATATCAGAGGTAATTCCCACATATTCTAAGCTCGTATCTATAAAATCTATATCATTTTGATCTACATCTAAGAGACCAAAATCAAGAATAGCTTTTATTGCTGTGCCAGTAATATCTTCTTTATCAAATTCTGCCGAATGCCCAATATTACCATCACTTATGATACCGTCAGGAATAATCTTTTTTTCCTCCAATTCAATAATGTTGGCAGTAAATTCGAAAGCATCAATCGATAATTCCTTAAACTGCTTATTATCTAAGGGACTTATTCCAAAAAAAACAGCTTCACCGATACGGAAGTGGTTGATGTCTTTAGGTATTGTATTGTTTTCAATAAGAGGAAGGGTGATAGAAGTGCCTCCTGAAACATATTTTAAATCCTTATTGAATTTTGCGGATATAAGCTCCTTATAAAGGGATAGTTGCAATAATTTATCATAAGTGGGCTCTACTCCATACATGCATCCTAAATTTGATCCTATGCCGATAATGTTAATATTAGAAAGCTGAAATACTTTCTCATAAAAACTCATTAACTCGGTTCGTTTTACTCCCTCTCTTAATTCACCAAGTTCTACCATAATTATAATCTGGTGAATCTTAGACGCCTTTAGCGCAGCTTCATTTAATGCTATAATAGTTGTAAATGAACTATTTAGAGAGATGTCAGCATATTTTATAATATCATCCGCATACATCTTTGCTGGAGGCTTAATATAAATTGTCCGCATACCAGGATTAACCTCTTTCAAATTTTTCAAACTGGTAAGACGTGAGTCACCAACAGAATCAATTTTTTCAATTATATCATCAGTTAACACGTGTTTAAGAAACTCTTTGTCTCCCGAAAACACTTTAGTCACGAGGCTCCAATGAATATTATTAGCTTTAAAATACTTACTCAAGTATTTAATATTGTTTTGAATTTTCTTTGTCGCAATCAGTAGTTCTGCCATACTATTTTTTTAAACGCATTTCTAAGTATGGATTCGAAAATCCAAGTTTTTTATATAAATGTATTGCTGGGTTGTTTGCTTCTACATGAAGTGCAATATCACCATTAGAATAGTCGATTGCCTTCTGCATTAAACTCTTACCTAAACCCTTTCCTCTATAATCTTTATGGGTAGCAATATAAACAAGTATGTTTTCAGGTATGTATCCTCCCATACCCGTTTGGTTAATTACAGTTGCTCCTACAATTACATTATCATCCATAATTATCATCGTAAACCCACCAAATGAGGTAAACTCTTCCACTGAATAGTCTATTGCTTTTTGAATGTCTTTCTTTGGATCCCCATACTCCTGTAGATGTACAGATAGAAAATTTATAATTTCTACTTTTTCTGAATTATCGGGTTTATTTATTTTATCAAAAACTTTTGTTTTAATCATAGATATCTTTTTACTTAATATAGAATAATTTACGGAGTTTCAAAACATTTTGCACTTAAGTTTAGTTTTGACGTAAACAAAAAACTAAAACGACCAGACTAGAAAGAGCCTTTGTTTGTTCTGCTCAATTAATTGGTTTCCCTTCTAACATTAGTAATAGAGGCAACCGCAGTAATGCGTCTAATCAATATTCAGTCAATTTTCTGTCTTTGAAGATAATTTCCTTGATTATCTTAGGTTTTATTCCATGAGGCCCACAACGATTACTGAGGCGTGTTATTAAAAGAACAGAAAACTTAATGGAGGTCGTAAGGAGTCGTTTTGGATAAAGAGGCAGTCCAAAAAGAGTTGTTTGACAAATAAAACGAAGGCTACTTTCTAATTTTTATTCTTAGCAATTAACGATTCCATATTTGTGCTATTTGGAATGTTTTCTAGCGATTTTATATATGCTTTTACTCCTTAATCTGTTTTGACCAATTTCAATGTTTGCTTACCTATTTTTAATACGAGAACACCCTTAGGAACGACAGATAAATCAATAGTTTTTTCATTTATTTCAATCGTTCCATTTAAAAGTAGTTCTCCCGTAATCGAATAAATTTCATATTCCTGAGATTTAATGATTTCCGTTTTAAGCGTAACAAAGCCATTTGTGGGATTAGGGTAAATTGAAGTTTTATTTCTCAATGTGTTTTCATCATTTACAGAAGTAAATCCACACCCGATCAATCCATCAATGTCATACTTTGATACAAAGTCCCATATCACGCTGCTGGCATTGATATCCATATTACCCCAACTTCCTGGCCAATCATGGCCACCCCCAATTACTTTATAGTGCTCCATAGAAACACAGTTATCCCCATCATGATAGACACTTTTCTCTACCGTGCTTCCATCAAATGAACTTATGTCTGGTATATCAGTCACAACGGGAGCGGAAAAAATATTGTTATACCCAGACCAATAGGAGTTCACATTTAAGAGTGATTCTGAATTGAAAGGATTACCTCCGTTATAACTTACTACAGCATCTGATGTTCCGTGAATTGTAACTACAGGAGTTGGATGAGAGGGGTTACATGCCGCATAGGTCTCTGAACTCATTGTACCGCCAACTGATCCTATTGCTGCGATTTGACCACTTAATTGACAAGCAAGCTCAAAACTGAAATAGCCTCCATTGGAATATCCACAACTGTAAACCCTACTCAAGTCAATATTGTAATTTGCAGAAATGCTGTCAATCATAGCTTCAGTAAATCCGATATCATCTGCGGTGCTAAAGGAAGTCCAAGAGCCTACATTCCAATGAGTGCTGCCTCCCAAAAGAGTACCTTGAGGATATACCAAGATAAACCCTGCCGTATCTGCCACAGACCGCATGTCTCCTCCCCATGTCATTTGATCATTAGCGGTCATGGTATACCCATGAAAATTAAACATTAGAGGCACAGCAGAATTTTCTGAATATGTGGCTGGTACGTATACAATGTAATCTCTAGTCACACTATTATGAACCATAGTTTCATTAAGTGTCTGCTGAGCACTTAAGAACACCGGAACTAGTAGCAATAGGGTTATAACGGTAATAAGTGTTTTCATCATAATTAATTTAAAGTCTGTATTCCTTGTTTTTAATCGAGTAAAGGCTCTTTTCTTTTCACAAAATAGTATTTATTTTAGTGATGTGTAGCAAATGCTATTTTTCAAAAAGCTGGTTTATATTTTTAAATGCCTTAAACTCAAGTGCATTGTTTTCCGGATCTAAAAAGAACATCGTGCCCTGCTCTCCAACTTCTCCTTTAAACCGTATATAGGGCTCTATGATAAAATCTATTTTTTTTGAATTTAATTTTTCAGATAACTCAGTCCACTTGTCCCAGTCCAATACAACTCCAAAATGTGGAACAGGGACATCATGTCCATCTACGGAATTAGAGATTGGATTCTCAATATTGACTTGATTTGGTTTTTGATGAATAACAAGTTGATGGCCAAAAAAATTGAAATCAACCCAGTGCTCTGAACTTCTTCCTTCAGAACACTCTAATACTTCTTTATAGAATTTTCTGCAAATAGCTAGGTCTTTTACTGGAATTGCGAGATGAAATGGATTCATGGTTTTTTATTATTTCTAACATATTGAACAAACAAAATGAGCTTATCAATACCTAAATTGTCCTTCAAATTTAACCCATTATAAAGTGACTTAAAGTCTCTGTTAGGTGAATAGAATTTCCTAAAGCTCTTAGGTTAAGGCTTTCTGTTTTTTAGCTTTTGTACTGGGTTTAGCAGATCATCATTAACCGGGTTTCTCCAGCTTTTTCTTTTGGGGCACGGTGTAGGCATGGAAGGACGGCACTTTGAGGGTGATCTACTGCCAACCTCCATACATGACCAATACCTAGGCTTATAAGGCGTGCCTTAGGCTCTGCTCGGTAGTGTAAATCAAAGAAGTATTCACTTAAAAATGAATCAAAACCTTCCTCTACTCCGTCATATAATTTTCTGAGTTCGTCCCGTATTTCTGGGATAAGCACTTTTTGTTTGGCTTTTGAATTTGGCACTATCTCACTCGCTTCGCCATGGTAAGTGCATAAAAAAGTATCTATAGGTACAGGCGAGCGATCCACATGAAAAGAATAAACATCGGTAGGGAAAAACGGGTAAGCATCATCTCTCTCATAACACTTGATCAGGTTAAGAACAGGAGATGCGCCATGGGCTTTCAATACCTTTAAGTCATTTAAAAGAATCTTACGAGCAAGCTCTCCCTGTGCACTCAACTGTAATTCACGAAGCTCCTCTTGATCCAGTTCTGCCATATTTCCGTTTAGCTGAACCTTTTTAACAATCTCAGAAAAATCACCTATTAGCTCACGAGTGTAACCAATAGCATTTATTTCTCCATGAAAAGGCGTAGAAATAAGGTCTTCAAAACTAGTGACTGTGTGAATTTGATTCTCCTCATGAGATAAATAGATCATGCTGGTAATATTAGTCTAAAATCATCTAACGCGTGGACTATCTCATGAGGTTTACACTCAGATTTTATTTACTTGGCCATGTCTCTAATGCCGCACATATTTTTGTTTTTCGAAAACAGAATACACACTCTCATCTCTGTATTATGGATTCAGAAGTTAGGACTCTGCTTAGCCATCATGGCCAAAAGCAGATAGTATTTAACACTTATTATCTTGAATTTTTACTGCCCCTAAATAAATAAAAATAGTAGCCATAGCCATCCAAATGTGGCTAATAGCCAGATAATTCATCCATTCATGGGGAGAGAGTTTTAAAGAGAAGGTAAGTGCAGATAAGGCCGCAAAACCAATTCCAGCCATGATGTATCTGCTGGCCTCATTTCTGGTTTTAAGCAACAGCAACACCTCAATGGGTAAAACAATAAATACTAATCCATACCCAGAGTGAATCTGTACGTAAAAGAAGTCTAAAGTATAGAAGGTAAGAAATAAGAAAACGGCAAATTCTATAACATTCACCACTCTCAGTACTTTGAGGTATTTCTTTTTTAAGAGGATGCCAGCATGCTCTATAGCGCCTCTTTCGATGAGCATAATGGCAAACATACTAATCACCCAACCCACCAGTCTCCAACTGCTACTGATCATGTATTGAAACGCATGGCCTAATAACCCTCCAAATAGGGTGGCCAAACCCATAATCAAAAAATAATATTTAAAATAGCTGAAGGATAAATTTTTGGTTGGGCTTTTATGCATTTTATAAAAGAACAAAAGGCAGAGAAAACTAACGAGCAGGTCGGTAAGTGATACCATGGGCTCATCAATCCTTAGAGCGAAAAAATCAATTGAAATTACATTGTCCATATACATCTTGATTGAAAACCAACAAAGCTAAAGATAAGATAAAACGTAAGCTTTAACGATCGATTCTATTGCGTTCACTCCGAAGCTTACTGAATATTTTTTTCATCTGTGGGTCAAGCACTTTAGACACCAAAAGAGAGCACAATCAGTACAAGTATCTCTCCTTCAAAAGTACAAGCCTAGCTCCTGCCTTTGATTCTACTTATAAACTGTGATCCAAAAAACTAAACTCTCCTAGGGTAATAGACGTCCTATTTTACTTGGCGAAACTTGATACCCAATGTACGTTCATAGTTACGCAGAACCTTAGACTCCGCTGTATTCACAAAACACATAGAAATACCTCGTTTTCCTGCGCGTGCCGTTCGTCCACTTCTGTGCGTATAGTACTCATCACTTTCAGGCAATTGGTAATGTGCCACGAAGGTAAGATCTGAGATATCGATTCCACGTGCCGCTACATCTGTGGCTACAAGAACACGTATACTTTCATTTTTAAATGCGCGCATTACTTTGTCGCGTTCTTTCTGCATTAAATCACCGTGAATAGCATCTGTGGCTATATTCTTTGCGATCAGTTGTAGGGTTAGCTTTTTAGTAGCCGCTTTTGTTCTACAAAATATTACTCCTCGGTTTTGATCTTCTGATTTTAAGAATTTTTGCAACGCATAGAGCTTTTCTGAGTCAAGGCATGTCTGATACTGATGTGAAATATTTTTATTGACGGTGTCTTCTTTCCTTACTTCAATACGCACGGCATCTTTGGCCAAGTGTTTAGAAATAATTTGTTGAATTCCATGCGGCATAGTTGCTGAAAAAAGCCATTTGTTTTCAATGGCTGGAAGAAATCCCAAGATCTCATCTAATTCCTCTTTAAAGCCCATGCTCAGCATTTCGTCTGCCTCATCTAACACTACGGTCTTAACTTTTCTTAAATCAACCGCTTTTCGTCTTACTAAGTCGATTAGTCGGCCTGGCGTAGCCACTACAATATGCGTTGGGCGGTGCAATGCGCTAATCTGACGGTCAATCTGCTCTCCCCCATAAACAGCTTCTGTGAAAATTTTAGCAGAATACTTGGTGAATTTAAACAACTGTTTGGCTACCTGTTTAGCCAGTTCACGCGTAGGACATAGTATTAATCCCTGAACTATTTTAATTTCAGGGTCCATTTTATCTAACAGAGGAAGCCCATACGCTGCGGTTTTCCCTGTACCTGTTTGTGCTTGTGCTACCATATCTTTATCCCCGTCCAACAGAAGCGGAATGACTCTCTTCTGAATATCAGTAGGTTCGTAAATATCTAAATCAGCGAGTCCTTTTACAAAGTCTGGGCTAACACCTAATTCTGTGAATTTTTTCAAAACAAATGGATTAATAATCGCCCGAAAGGTACTCTAAAGATGCACTGAAGATTAGAAAAGTCTATCTGGAAATGCACACTAATTAGGATCTAAAGTCTTAGATTTTACATTAGAATACTCGGCAAATTTATTTTACAGTCAACGTAACCTTACGCTGTTACTCTTTCAACGATAAGCTTTAATAAAAAAGTTTCTCGTTCAATAGACATTCCTTTCTTCTCGCTAGTGTCCATTGTCCTATTATTATGATTTATAGCTTCGTGGATGTTAACCCATTTAGCTTTCATGCCATTCTTTGTCTCATAGGATTCCATTTTGGCTACGCCTAGATCTTTACTTATATCGCATGTGTAACAATAAGAAATCATGTGTTGAATGTCATAATCTGGCTTGTACCATGGTCTGTATTCTTCGTACACCCCAAAAGGCTTTATATTTTTAATCTCTCTGGCCCCTGTTTCTTCATTAAGTTCCCGAATCATCCCTTCGGTTTTACTTTCGCCTTCATCTAGCCCTCCACCCGGCAAGCTGTAGTCTTCATACCTTTCAGTATAAAGAAGCAATATGGAGTCTCCACGAAGTGTGATGCTCCTAGTAGCCAGCCTTGTGAAAATAGATTTATCTTCCAATGAGTCTATTTCTGGGTGATAGTGAGTCTTTAAAATTTCCATTGAACAAGACTAAACTAATTTAGACCAATCATTCACGTTTTACACTTTTAATAATCGCGAAAAAATTACAACTTTAGCCACTTAGCCACTTCGCAGTTTTTAGGTGGCTTGTGAGTAAAACTTATTGAATTCAACGAACTGGTTTAATCATTTCCCTATTTAGGAAACAAGCTGGAGTTTTCATTCTTTTCGAATAATAACTAACCAAACCTACTGGTGGAAAAGACAGAGTTCTCCCCGCACAGAGGAGCTAATTTTAAAAACACTAAAGAGGATTATTCTTTTATTATTTCAAAAGTAAATTCTCCCTCTACAGTAACGCAGAGCAGTAAATATTTCCCTGGAGAAAGATGCTCTACATTCACCTGATTATCATTCACGGTCAACGTCTCTAGCTCTTTTCCTTGGTAGTCTATAATTTGAACTCGCTCTACTATTTTATTAAAACTAACGTTATCCTTCACTGGATTAGGATAAACTAAAAGCGGTGAAACCTCTTTCTCTTCAACTGAGTTTACAAAACCATAAGTCATCACTTCAGAGGTAGAAGTACCGCAGCCATTCTCAGCGGTTAACATCACTTGTACCTCTTGATAATCTGCAGTATAATATACATCCTCTGAAGAAAACTCTTCCCCATTGATATTCCAAGTATACTGAGTAGCGTTTAAAGAAGTATTTATAAATTCTATATCTCCAGTATTTTCATGAATAATCACTTCAAAAGCTGGCTGTATATCATACGTTCCTATAAGATGTGCTTGTAAATCGAGATAAACAACTTGTTTAACAGCCTCTCTTATCGTTTCTGCTGTGAGCGCATCTAATCCTGAATCCTCTGTGAGTATGGTAGGATCTATTCTATAGATAGTTGTAAAAAAAGTAACTGCTGCTGCATAACTGCCTGCCATAGAAGGATGGCTTTCATCACTGTTATAGAGATCTAAATCTAACTCATTGTCTCGAAGGTATCTCCAAACTTTCCCTACTGGTGATACTATCCCACCAAAATCAGTAGCCATAAGCTGATAACGCTCTGCCAACAAGTCATCCATTCCCTCATAGGTGCATACTGGCGGCCAATTAGGGCAGTTACTCGCATCTCCATTTTCTCTTCCCCAGGTCATATAAAAAACTGTTTCTGTGCATGGGTTAGCTCCTAGAATAGCTTGATTTAATTCTTCTGCATACGGATAAGAATCAGTCATGAACTGACCTTCCGGAAAAGAAGGCATTTGACTCTGGTCTTGGAGAACTACAAAATCCCAATCTCCCTGAGCTATAAGATCCAGAGTAGTATTATTTGAGGAATGTCCTTGTAATGAAGCACCTCCAGGAGTGTTAGAACTTTCGGTTAAGTCTTGACCTGCATTAGCCGCTAAATCCACTAGTATTCCGGGTAAATCATTATAATAAGTATAGCTATTTCCTATAAAAAGAACTTTGTTTTGAGAAAACGAATTCAAGCTGAGTAGTGAGAATAACAGACATAAGATTATGGACTTCATATTGATCTATTTGGTTAGGTACTCGAAAGGTAATAAAACATGAAGATAGACCCCATGAAATATAAGAGCAAACAGCTCCATGATTTTAAACGAGATAGTAATCCTATGACAAACCATTTACGGAACTCTCAATTACTGAGTTCGCCTATAAACGTGTTTATGATTTTTTAATTGAGAATAACCCTAGAAGCTATGATGCATACTTATTTGGATTTGGTCTTTACTCCATGAATTAGTCGTTTGTTGCATCCAACCTATTTGAAATTTCACGTTATCCTTCAGTGCATAACCTAAAGCGGCATAAAATCTATTTCTATCATAGAATTCTACAGTACGCCCTACTCCTATATCTTTTTGACCATTAACGAAAAGCTCATTATACAATGCGAGGTAAATTGCCTTTTTTGAGAGATTTTTTTGGTTGAGCGGAATAGTTAAAAATAGGTTATATCGGTATCTAGTTCTGATGATATCCGCATCTGTAAATCGCTGTTCATATCGGAATCTATGCTTTAGGTAAACCCTTTCGCCTATCTTTTGGGGAAGAAGTGCCTCTTGATAAATTCTGCTTTCAGAAGAGGCTTGAATACCCTCACCAAATTCTCCTGTAGTGATATTTCCGTAACCCAACGTGAACTTCGACTTAGAATCTGAAGGACTATAAGTAACGCCTCCTCGAAGTAACAGCTGTTCTAAATCACCACCTAAATCCCAGTTCCTAAACTGAACATCTCCTTGAAAACCCCAGTTAGATTCTGAAAAGTCTTTATTCCAGAAATACATATACCACGCTCCCACCTGAGACTCATCAAAAGAATCTTGAGCATCCAACCCTAAACTTGAAACTAATAATAAAACTAAAATTCTACATTTTTTCATAAAGACATTTATGCCTCGAATTAACAAAAGAATATTGAAACTATAAAGTCTGTGAGAATTTTGAGAATAATCTGTCTAACACTACATTTGAAAAAATCAGTTAGTGAATTCAATGTTTCAAATAATAAGAACAACTTATAAAAATGTTGATTACCAGAGCTTGGTAATCGAACTGGACAACGAAATTTTGAAGAGAGACGGAAAAGACTTCGAATTCTATAACCAATTCAATTCCTCAGAGAATTTAAACGAAGTAGTTCTGATTATGGACAACAATAGAGCCATTGGATGTGGGACTATAAAACGTTACGATAACGAAAAAGCTGAAATAAAACGAATGTTTACTGCAGAGGAATCCAGAGGAAAAGGCGTTGCAACGCTTATTCTGAAAGAACTAGAAAAGTGGGCATGTGAACTTGGGTATAATGAGTGCATTCTAGAAACAGGAAGAAAGTACACTGAAGCCATAGCACTCTATCAGAAGCATGGTTTTAAGATTACAGAAAACTACGGCCAATATGCAGGTGTAGAGGATAGTGTTTGTTTTATTAAGCGATTGTGAGTTTTAGGCCTATAAAACAATGCTCGTGTTTTGACTGAAACAATTTGATTATAATTGTATCGTTAATGTTCTAACCGCTTTATTTAATTACAACTAGTTTTATTGATTTGAAAATCGCCTTCACTATTATTACTTTATGCTTTATTTCATTTTTTGGTGGTCAAGCTCAAAATAATGACACATTAAACATCTATAAAAAAGCATCTAAAATCCCGAAGAGATTCACTAAAGATCCAATCACATTAGCTCTTAAACTAACGGAAGATTACTCTCAGGATTCTGAAAAAGTAATGGCTATTTCTTTTTGGATAGCCAAAAACATCAAGTACAACTATAAGGCATATGCCACGAGAAGTTTTCATGGAATGGATTCTAGAGGTGTTCTTTCTAGAAGAATGGCTCTATGTGGAGAGTACTCTCAGTTATTTAAAGAAATGTGTGAAACTGTAGGCGTGCAGTGCGAAGTTGTACATGGTTACACTAAGGATTTTGACTTTTTTCCTGAGGATACTTTTTACAGAGGAGAACATGCATGGTCAGTAGTAAAAATTAATGGCTCGTGGAGTCTCATCGATTTAACTTGGACCAGCTCCTACATTACTCCCAGAAGACAAATAATAGCCAAGCTGTTATGGACATTATTTAAAAGAGATTACGAAAAGAAATTCAAAGCAGTTAGAACATTTAATCCAAGCTGGCTGTACGTCCCACCCGAGAGGCTGATATATAACCATATGCCATTAGTAGAAATCTTCCAAATGTTATCTCATCCTG
>Ga0222653_1001262_pt1 | contig 12823 bp, 10 predicted proteins | sample AntAcemetagen419_FD_179856 | JGI IMG/M metagenome (GOLD analysis project Ga0222653, IMG submission 179856) | Saline water microbial communities from Ace Lake, Antarctica - #419 | ecosystem: Environmental > Aquatic > Non-marine Saline and Alkaline > Saline | place: Antarctica: Ace Lake...
CGACCAGATTTATAACCTCGCCTGCCCGGCCAGCCCAATTCACTACCAGTTCGATCCCGTCCAGACCACCAAGACCAGCGTCCACGGCGCGATCAACATGCTGGGCCTCGCCAAGCGCACGCGGGCGCGCATCCTCCAGGCCTCGACGTCCGAAGTCTATGGTGATCCGGTGATCCACCCCCAGACCGAGGACTATTGGGGCAACGTCAATCCGATCGGGCCGCGCAGTTGCTATGACGAGGGTAAGCGCTGCGCCGAGACGCTGTTCTTTGATTATTACCGCCAGCACAAAGTCGAAATAAAGGTCGCCCGTATCTTCAACACTTACGGTCCGCGCATGCATCCCAACGATGGCCGGGTCGTCTCGAACTTCATCGTGCAGGCGTTGAAGGGTGAAGACATCACGCTATATGGCGACGGCAATCAAACGCGCAGTTTCTGTTACGTGTCAGACCTCGTGACGGGGCTGATTTCGCTGATGGGCACGGGGCCGGAATTTGTCGGGCCGGTGAACATCGGCAACCCTGGTGAATTCACGATCCGCCAACTGGCCGAACGGGTTATCGACCTGACAGGATCCAAATCCCAACTCGTCCACCGTCCGCTGCCGCAGGACGATCCCAAGCAGCGCCAGCCCGATATCTCGATGGCGCGGGACAAGCTCGGTTGGGAACCGACCGTCAAGCTGGACGACGGCCTGAAGCCGACCATTGCCTATTTCGAAGAAGAAATACGGGTCATGGGCTGACGCCGATTGACCAGTGGGCCCGGCAGGACTCGAACCTGCGACCAAACCGTTATGAGCGGTCCGCTCTAACCAACTGAGCTACGGGCCCCACTGACGTTCCCGTTTAAGCAAGCCGATCCCGAGTGGCAATGGCGCAAATCATGCGGCCTGGTCATGAATTTGCAAGGGTTCACGTTCCATAGGGAATGAAATGCAAGACTCGGTTGAATTCACATTGAACCGGCCAGAATCGTCTGCAAGGATGTCAACATGAAGCAAGTATTGGTCACAGGAGGGGCGGGCTATATCGGCACGCACACGTGTGTCGAGTTGCTTGCCCGCGGCTATACACCCGTTGTCGTCGATAATTTCGTTAATAGCAGCCCGGCTTCGCTCGACAGGGTTCGGCGGCTGACCAATCACGAATTGCCGTCTTATGAAGCAGACGTGCGCGATACGGCCCGTATTACCGAGATCCTGAAAAAGCATAATTGCGAGTCGGTGATCCATTTCGCGGGCCTGAAAGCGGTCGGGGATTCGGTTGCCAGACCGCTCGACTATTACAGTGCCAATGTGATCGGTACGCACAGCCTTCTGTCGGCCATGATGGAAGCGGGAACAGGGCGATTTGTGTTCAGTTCAAGTGCGACCGTCTATGGCGAGCCCGAGTTCCTGCCTTACACCGAATCCCATCGCTTGAGCCCGACCAGTCCCTATGGTCAGACCAAGCTATCGGTCGAGCTGATGCTCAACGACCTTGTGGCCGCGGGCGGCATGACCGATGTGGCGATCCTGCGCTATTTCAACCCGATCGGCGCGCATGCCAGCGGGCAGATAGGCGAAGATCCGCACGACGTGCCCAACAATCTGATGCCCTATGTTGCGCAGGTGGCGGTCGGGCGGCGGCCCGCGCTGAACGTGTTCGGCAATGACTATGACACGCCAGACGGCACGGGCGTGCGGGATTACCTGCATGTCGTGGACCTGGCCCGGGCGCATGTCCTGGCACTGGAACGGTTCGAGCGCGAGCCAGGAGCGATCACGGTCAATCTCGGCACCGGCCATGGCACGTCCGTTCTCGAACTGGTCGCAGCCTTCGAGGCCGCGAGCGGACGCAAGGTGCCGATGAATTTTGTACCTCGGCGCTGCGGCGACATCGCCGCGTTCTGGGCCGATCCGAGCCAGGCCGAAGCGTTGCTGGGGTGGCGGGCCGAATATGGCCTGGCGGAAATGTGCCGCGATCAATGGGCATGGCAGAGCCAAAACCCGAACGGCTTTGACCTGACCTGACATCGAAATAAATTTCCTGACCGACGCAACGTTTGCCGTTTTGCGGCCTTAATCCTTTGGGAAACAGGGCTATCAAACAGAATGGAACTCCAGACATGCTGAATCAAAAAACACTGATCGCTGCGATGGGTGCCTGCATGCTCGCGCTTGCGCCGGCTGCCTGTGCGCAGATGCCAACGACCACGAAGGGCGCTTCAATGGCCGAAATGGGGCACTCGATGATGAATCCGAATTCAATCCAGCCGGAAACCACACTGGATATTTCTGCCGAGGGCGAAGTGATGCGCGCGCCTGACATTGCGTATATCACGGCCGGCGTGCAGGCCGATGCCGAGACAGCCAGGGCGGCCATGCAGCAGCAGGCTAATGCCATGACGGGCGTCTTTGATGCGCTGGCCAAGGCGGGTGTCGCGAAGAAAGACATGCAGACATCAAACTTCTCGCTTCAGCCGCGCTATACCTATGTCGAGATCGATGAAGGCAAGGGCCGCACGCGCGGCGAGCAGCGCCTGGACGGCTACACCGCCTCCAACCAGCTGACCGTGAAAGTGCGTGACCTCGACAATCTCGGAGCGACCATGGACAGCCTGGTATCGGCTGGTGGCAACACGTTCTCGGGCATCAATTTTGCCCTCGACAATGACGATGAAGTGCGGACAGAGGCTCGCCGGAAGGCCATGGAAAATGCGATGTCCAAGGCCGAGCTCTATGCCGGCGCAGCCGGCCTCAGGGTCGCTCGCATCGTGACCATTTCGGAAGGTGGCGATTATAGCCCGCAACCGATGGCGATGATGTCGCGTGGCAAGGAAATGGCGATGGATGCCTCGACCCCGATCTCGGGCGGCGAAGTGGGTTACACGGCCCGCGTCAACGTCCAGTTCGAACTGGCGAAGTAAGTCCGGACCGATTGAACAGATTGCGGCGGCGGTTCCAGGCGGGACCGCCGCCCTTTTTCCTCCAGGAGCGGTTTACATAGGAAGCGGCGTGATTTATCGTTTTTCGATATTTTAAGATACTCGAGGGACAAATAATGGCCACGCCCGAAACGCACATGACCCGCCGCGGGCGGGACAATCCGGTCGCGCTGGCGCGGCTGACCGGCGCTTTCTATCTCTATATCATCGTCGCGGGGATATTTGCGGAAGCCTTCGTGCGGGGCCCGCTGGTGAATTCGGGCGACGCGGCTGCAACCGCCGCCAATATCACCGGCGCTGAATCACTCTGGCGCATCGGGCTGACAGCGGAACTGTTGATGCTGGCGGCCGACATATTCGTGGCCCTGCTGCTGTATGAACTGCTGAAGCCGGTGAGCCGCCGGCTGGCGCTGCTGGGCGCCGGCTTCCTCCTTGTCTCGACCGCGATCGCGGGTTTCAAGTCCGTTCTGCTCCTGGCGCCGCTGATGCTGCTGGGAGGCGGGGACTACCTGCAGGCTTTCGGACAGCAGCAGATCGAGGCGGCGACCCTGTTCGCGATCAAGCTGCACGGCCAGACCTATGATATCAGCCTGTTCGCGTTCGGGATCAGCTGCCTGTTCAAAGGTTATCTGATCTATCGCTCAGGTTTCCTGCCCCGCATACTAGGTGCCCTCATCGTGCTCGCGGGTCTGTGCTATTTCGCGAACAGTGTGTTGAATATCCTGTCGCCGGAGTTTGCATCGGGCCTGTTCCCCTGGATCATGCTGCCCTGCCTTGTGGGCGAGGCGGGCCTGACCTTGTGGCTGCTGATCGCGGGCTTGAACAAAGAGACCTGGATGGCGCGCGCCCAGGTGCAGCCGGCCTGATCCAGCACAAATGCCCGCTGCGGCGTGGCCGTCCGGTGAGGGAAGCTGGGTTTCAGGCGTGACCAGGTCGCGCCGGGTTCGAGGTTGAGCCGGGCCGCTTCGGAGAAGAGGTGGCCTCACACGTAGCCTTCGGCGAGCAGGTCTTTCATGTCGACGATGCCGATAGGGCGACCGTCTTCCACCACGAAGGCGTTCGAGATGCGGTGCTCGCTGAGGCGCTTGATGACGACAGCGAGGCGCTCGTCCGGAGAAATGGTGCGCGGGTCGGGCGTCATGACGGATGCGGCGTCACCGCCGAGCTTGCCGGCAAGCATCGCGCGGCGCAGGTCTCCGTCTGTCACCATGCCAACAATGCGGCCATCCACGCCCAGGACGGCGACGCAGCCCTTTCTGCCTTCCGAGACAGCGAGGATCACCTCCTGCACACCGGCGTCTGTTGTGACGACGGGGATATCGTTAGGCCGGTCGGCGACATAGTCGCCCGCCGTTTGCAAGGACCGACCGAGTTTGCCACCCGGATGGCGGCTGCCGAAATCTTCCCGACTGAATCCGCGCCGGTCCATGAGGAGAATTGTGAGGGCGTCGCCGAGGGCGAGGGCCATGGTGGTGGACGAGGTGGGGGCGAGGCCATTGGGGCAGGCCTCCGCGACCGTGGGCATGTGCAACACGACGTCGGACAGGCGGCCGAGGGTCGAGTCCGGGGCGCGGGTCATGCCGATGACCGGGATGTCGTGGCTACGGCAGTAACGCAGGAGGTCGACCATCTCGCGGCTTTCGCCGGAATAGGATATGGCGAGCACGACCGATCCCGGCGCGATCATCCCGAGGTCGCCATGGCTGGCTTCGGTTGGGTGCAGGAAGAAAGATGGCGTGCCCGTGGACGCGAGGCTGGCGGCGATCTTCTGCCCAATATGGCCGGACTTGCCGACGCCCGCGACGATCACATAACGATCCGTCGCCATGATGATGTCGGCGGCCCTGACAATGGTCTCACTGATGCCGGCTTCGAGTTTTTCAAGCGCATCCCGCTCGATGCGAATGACATTGCGCGCAATATCAATTTCTGACTCGGTTTTCAAGGACGGCTCCCTAGAGGCTATGCGCACAGGCGTCTGCCCGAATGGGAGCGTTGGTCAAGCCTTGGCAGCGCGGAACGGAGCGCCAGACTTATTGCGCGGACTGGCGGGCTTCGTATTCGCTGACCGAAAAGGCAGGCCGGCCCGCCGGGATGACAACGGTCGCTCCCTCGAAACTGGTCGGTGTGGCGTCACCCTGTTCGAATTCCTGTTCAGCAATCGGACCGGCATCGGCCACCAGAATTTCCTCGGCTTCTTCCTCATCGGCCTCGGGCGCAAGTTCAGGCACAGGCCCGGGCACGGGCGCGGGCAGGGTCTTGAAGTTGATGGCGCTCGCGGCGGTAGCCACGCTGAGGCGCTGGCCGTTGATCATTGGTTCTGCGGCAGCATTGGGGTCAGGCGCCGCGCTGCCGAAAGCTGAGAAGGCCATTTCGATATTGCGGCCGGGATCGGCTGGGTCATCCGGGATCTCGTAAGTGTGAAAGGCGGCCTCGACGAGAGCTGCGACATGGGCATTGCGCGACTTGGACGTGCTTCCGCCGAGCATGATGGCGATGATCCGGTGACCGTCGCGCTCAGCGGACGTCATCAGGTTGAAGCCGGAAGCGCGCGTGTAGCCGGTCTTGATGCCATCGACGCCGTCGACTGTCTCAAGCAGCTCGTTGTGGTTCTTGTAGGTCTTGCCAGCCCAGCTGAAGCGCGGCCTGGAGAAATAGTGGTAGGACTCTCCGTGATTATCGAACATCGCTTCGGCAAGAATGGCCAGATCGCGGGCGGTGCTGACCTGACGGCTGTCGGGCAGGCCGGACGCATTGACGAATCGTGTGTTCTCAAGGCCGAGGCTCTGGGCCTTGATTGTCATGAGCTGGGCAAATCGGGTTTCGGTGCGACCGAGGCGCTCAGCGACAACGACGGCGACATCGTTGGCTGACTTGGTGACGAGGGCGCCAATAGCATCGCTAACAGTGATGGACGAGTTGGGCCTCAGCTTGAGATTGGACGGGGCCTGGCTGGCGGCGAAGCGCGATACCATCAGCCGTTCGTCCAGTGTGACTTCTCCAGCCTCCAGCGCATCGAACAGCATGTAGAGTGTCATGACCTTCGTCAGCGACGCCGGATAGCGTGCGTCGTCGGCGTTGCGTGCGTGAAGTACTTCGTGCGTGTCAGCGTCGATCACGATGGAGGCGTACTTCTCGGCGAAGGCGACAGGCGCACAAAGTCCCGTCGTGACGAGCATTGCCGCAAGGGCAAGTGTTCTTAACACTGGGGCTAAAGCACGCTGTTTCATTGTGGCCTACCTTCGAAAAAGTATTAACCCCGAGCCGCCCGAGGTTCACGATAGAGTCGCCGAAATGCGTTGACCAGACCTTAACGCAGAATTGGACATCAAATTTCGGCAATCTCAGTGTGCCTGTGCAAAAATCGTGCAGGATCGCTAATGTTGCAGCGCACAAAATATGTTGCAATTGCGAGAGAACTGGCTATTATGTCACACAACACTGGAAAAGGATCCGACCATGGCCAAGTCACCGAAAACCGCTCCCAAAGCAAAATCAGCCACGACCGCTAAAGCGGAGGCGCATGCCACCGACGCTGCGACCAAAATGCTCGACGGCGGCATGGACAAGATTTCCGATATCGCCACCAAGCTGGGCACGTTCGCCGAAGACGGCGTGAAGTCGATGACCGAGCGCGCGACCGCTTCGAGCGAAGTAATGCGCACGATCAGTAGCCGCAACATGGACTTCTTCACCCGCACAATCGAACAGGGTGTTGAAGCCACCCAGGCCATGACGAGTGCGAAAGACCCGCGCAAGCTCATGGAAATCCAATCCGGCTTTGCAAAATCCCTATTTTCGGCCTATACATCAGAAATGAACGCACAGGCCGAGCTCTGCATGCTCGCATGGCGTGACGCTGCCAAGCCCTTCACTGCGGCTTGGGCCAGCAAGTAAGCTCGTGAGGTCCGATGGGGCGCGCCCCATCAGGCAGTAGAGTGGGTAGATTAACGAGAGCCGGGCCTGTTTGGCCCGGTTCTTTGTTGTCGGGTCCCATGTTTTTCGCGTGGCATCCCTCCGGCAAGGCGACTACGATAGCGCCATGACCGATTTTATCGACTTTCAGACTTTCAAACGCCCGGCGAAACCCAATAACTGGCTCGTCGCACCCGACGGTTTTGCCGACACCGCCCTGCCGGACGAATCATCGCCGGTCTTTGACCGGACGCCATCTGCGCTGTTTGAAGACATCATGCAGATGGTCGCGGCGCGGGACGACTGGAAAATCACCGCTTCTGACCCGGCGGCAGGCCGCATCAGTTTCATTGCCGTGACCAAGCTGCTTCGGTTCAAGGATGATGTCGACATTCTGGTGCTGCCAGTCCCAGGGCACGATCATCAGTCGACGCTTGTTGTCTACTCACGATCACGGGTCGGCTATTCCGATCTCGGGACCAATGGCAAACGCGTGAACGCGCTGCTCAGTGCGCTCGCCATGCCCTAAATGCAGGCAAGTCATGCTTTTGCCACGCTTGGTCTCTTCAATCTCACGCAGGAACGTATATATTATGGCTATGACCATGACATCTGATCTTGTCCGGATGAGCGATCCGAACATGCCGGGGCCACCCTCGGGCAATCCGCCCGGTGGCGGAAACGGCATCGGTGTCGACATTGTCACACAGACGCGGATCAAGACAAAAAAGCCCTCGCTTTACCGGGTCTTGCTTTTGAATGACGATTACACGCCGATGGAGTTCGTCGTCTACATCCTGGAGCGCTACTTCAATCGCTCGCGGGAGCAGGCGACGCGGATCATGCTGCATGTCCACCAGAAGGGCGTCGGTCTGTGCGGTGTCTACACCTACGAAGTGGCGGAAACAAAAGTCGCCCAGGTGCTTGACCTTGCCAAACGCCATGAGCACCCTCTCCAATGCGTTATGGAGAAAGAAGACTAGATTTCACCTCCGACCCCTGAAAGGTCCCCCAAAGTGCCACGATTGTCCCACTCTCTCGAAACCGCTCTCGAAAAGGCGCTCACCCTGGCGTCTGAACGCGACCATGAGTATGCCACGCTGGAACACCTCCTGCTGGCGCTGACGGAAGACGAGCATGCCCGCGAAGTCATGGGAGCCTGCAAGGTCGATATCGAAGCACTGATCGGCGATCTTGTCCGTTATATCGATGAAGAGCTTTCCAGCCTGATCCTTGAAGAAAGCGAAGGGCGCGTGCAACCGACCGCCGCGTTCCAGCGCGTTGTCCAGCGCGCAATCCTTCACGTTGAAAGCTCCGGCCGCGATGAAGTGACCGGCGCCAATGTGCTGGTCTCTATCTTCTCCGAGCGCGAAAGCCATGCCGCCTACTTCCTGCAAGAGCAGGACATGACGCGCTATGATGCGGTGAACTTCATTTCCCATGGCGTGGCCAAACAGCCTGGCATGTCTCGTCCGACGAGCCCGCGCGGCGCCGAAGGGGGCGAAGAAGAAGCCGTGAAGCAGGGGCACGAGGCGCTCGACGCGTATTGCGTGAACCTCAATGCCAAGGCACGCGCTGGCAAGATCGATCCGCTGATCGGTCGCGACATGGAGGTGAACCGGTGCATCGAAGTGCTCTGCCGCCGCAACAAGAACAATCCGATCCTCGTGGGCGACCCGGGCGTCGGCAAGACGGCCATCGCTGAAGGACTCGCCAAGCGCATCGTTGACGGCGAAGCGCCGGAAATCCTGGACGAAGCGATCATCTGGTCGCTCGACATGGGCGCACTGCTGGCCGGCACGCGGTATCGCGGTGATTTCGAGGAACGCCTCAAATCCGTGATGAAGGAGCTCGAACAACAGGAAAAAGCCATCCTATTCATTGACGAGATCCACACGATCATTGGCGCCGGTGCCACATCGGGCGGCGCCATGGATGCGTCGAACCTGCTGAAGCCCGCGCTTCAGAATGGCGGCCTTCGCTGCATGGGCTCGACGACGTTCAAGGAATACAAGCAGCATTTCGAAAAGGACCGCGCCTTGTCGCGCCGGTTCCGCAAGATCGACGTGGTTGAGCCGACCGTGCCGGATGCGATCAAGATCCTGACGGGTTTGAAATCCCGCTTCGAGGATTTCCACGGCCTGCGTTACACGAATGATGCGATCAAGGCAGCCGTGGAATTGTCGGACCGCTATATCACGGACCGCAAGCTGCCTGATAAGGCGATCGACGTGATCGATGAAGCTGGCGCAGCGCAGTGGCTGCTGCCGGCCAACAAGCGCAAGAAACAAGTCGGCATCCGGGATGTGGAAGCCGTGGTCGCCAAGATCGCGCGAATTCCGCCCAAGCAGGTGTCGAGCGACGATGTGATTGCGCTCAAGTCACTCGATACGGATTTGCAGCGTGTCGTGTTCGGCCAGGACGCCGCCATCATCGCCCTGTCGGCGGCGATCAAGCTCGCCCGCGCCGGACTGCGCGAGCCGAACAAGCCGATCGGCTCCTACCTGTTCACCGGCCCGACCGGCGTCGGCAAGACCGAAGTCGCCAAGCAGCTCGCCTCGATCATGGGCGTCGAGATGCTGCGCTTTGACATGTCGGAATATATGGAGCGGCATACCGTTTCCCGACTGATTGGCGCGCCTCCGGGCTATGTCGGTTATGACGAGGGCGGCCTGCTGACCGATGGTGTCGACCAGCATCCGCATTGTGTCCTTCTGCTCGACGAGATCGAGAAGGCTCACCCGGACCTGTTCAACATCCTGCTGCAGGTCATGGACAATGGTGCGCTGACGGATGCCAATGGCCGCAAGGTCGACTTCCGCAATGTCATCCTGATCATGACCACCAATGCGGGCGCATCGGATGCGTCGAAGAATGCCATTGGCTTCGGCCGTGGCAAGAAACACGACGAGCAGGAAGAGGCACTCAAGCGCCTGTTCACGCCGGAATTCCGCAACCGTCTCGATGCGACGATCACGTTCGGCGGCCTGACGCCGGAAATTATCGACCGGGTGGTCGAGAAGTTCATTCTCCAGCTGGAAGTCCAGCTGGAAGATCGCAATGTCGCGATCGAAATCACCAAGGCGGCTCGCGACTGGCTGGCCAAGCGCGGCTTCGATCCGGACATGGGCGCGCGGCCACTTGCCCGCACGATCCAGGAGCACGTCAAGAAGCCGATGGCTGAGGAACTGCTGTTCGGTAAGCTTCAGAAGGGCGGACTGGTCAAGATCGACGTCGACAAGAAGGACGAAGAAAAACTCGCGTTCAAATATGTCGCCGAGCCGGCCAAGAAGCGCTCCGCCAAGAAGGACAGCACCGAAGAGCCGGCCTGATCGGCGCCTCGGGAACATGACCGAATAAAAAGGCCGCCCTGCCATGCCGGGCGGCCTTTTCATTTGTCTCGCTTTTTGGAGGGCGGCAGCTAAAGTCCGACCGAACCGAGAAAAAGATCAGGGAGACACGACAATGGCGGGAACCGTGAAGGGAAACTGCGATCCGAAATTTGCGGCGCTGAAGGACGAGTTCGAGCGCAATTTTGCCGAGCGGGGCGAAGTCGGCGCGTCGGTCTGCCTGTCGGTGAACGGCGAGACCATGGTCGATCTCTGGGGCGGGGTAGCAGACACCGCGACGGGTGAGGCTTGGGAGGAAGACACAGTCTCCATCGTGTTCTCTTGCACAAAGGCCGCGACCGCCCTGTGTGCGCATATCCTGATCGATCGCGGGCTCCTGGAGCGGAGCGCGCTCGTTTCTGACTATTGGCCGGAATTTGCAAAGAACGGAAAAGAAAAGACCACCGTCCAGATGATGCTGAACCATGAGAGCGCGTTGCCGGCGCTGCGGGCCCCGGTGAAGCCCGGCGGTTTTAACGACTGGGACTATATGATCGGTCGCATGGAGGACGAGGAAGCGTTCTGGGAGCCTGGGACGCGCAACGGCTATCACATGGTGAATTTCGGCTGGACCGTGGGCGAACTGGTGCGGCGCGTTTCCGGCAAGTCGCTCGGCACCTTCTTCGCCGAGGAAGTGGCCGGGCCTACCGGCGCGCGATTCTGGATCGGCCTGCCGGACAGCGAGAAGCCGCACATCGCGCCGATCCTGACCTATGTTCCGAAAGAGGGCGATGTTCCGACAGAGTTCACCCAGTTGTTGATGACGGATCCGGCGTCGATCCAGCATCTCTCCTTCATGAATTCCGGCGGCTGGAGCCCGAACGATCCAGAGGCGCACAAGGCCGAGATCGGCGGCGCCGGAGGCCTTTCGAATGCGCGCGGACAGGTCGCTATGTATACGCCGCTCGCCTGCAATGATGGCAGCCTTGTCTCGACGGACCGGCTGGCCAGCATGGGTATGGTGTCGACCGCCACGCAGCGCGATGCGACGCTGCTGGTGCCGACACGCTTTGCTTCCGGCTTCATGAAGTCGATGGACAACCGCGCCTATCCGGCGGGCGACCAGATGACTGCTATCATGGGCAATGACGCGTTTGGTCATGTCGGCGCGGGCGGATCGATCGGGTTTGCTGATCCCGAATGCGGTCTTGCCTTCAGCTATACGATGAACCAGATGGGCGCCGGCCTGCTCGTCAATGAGCGCGGCCAGAGCCTGATCGACGCAGCCTACAAGGCGCTCGGTTATCGCACCAATGCGCCGGGAGCATGGGTGCAGTAGTCTCTTACGGGTTGGCGAAGTCGATCACGGCATCAGTTGTCCTTTTCGACCTCGCCTATGCCGCGCGGCTGGCGGGTATTCTCAATCGCCTTGCGGGCGCGCTCTGTGCCTTCGCTGCGCGCAGGCGGCGCCATGATTTCTGGTGGATCGGTTTGCTGCAGGTAGACGGTCTGGCTCGGGAAGGCGAACCCGGTGCCGGCTCGCGCGATGATATCCATCACCGCCACGGCAAATTCTTCCTTGATTTCCAGCCATTCACCCCAGTCCTTGGTATAGGTGAACGCATAGATCAGGTAGTCGATCGAGCTGGCGTTCAGGCTGTCGATCCGAACGAACAGAGCGGCCTCGGGCGGCTTGGCGAACCGGGGGTCGTTCCATAGCCAGGCTTCGATCTCGTCGCGGATATATTTCAGCTGGTCCACCGTGGTGCGGTACTCCACGCCGACAACCCATTTGATGCGCCGGTAGGTCATGCGCGAGAAATTGGTGACAGCCGCATCGGACAAGGCGCTGTTGGGTACGTAGACGGGACTCTTGTCGAAACGACGCACCAGGGTCGAACGGAAGTTGATCTTCTCCACCGTGCCCTCGACCACGTCATCGACGCGAATCCACTCGCCCGGAATGAAGCGTTTTTCGGCGATGATGAGGATGCCGGAGATGAGGTTCTTGAACAGATCCTGCGCGCCAAGTCCGACGGCAATGCCCAGCACGCCGAGGCCGGCCAGAAGCGGTGCGATCTGGATGCCCCATTGATCGGCCACAGCGCCGAGGCCGAGGATGACGAGGATGACCTGAAGTGCTTTCATCATCCAGTCGACGGCCGCTGATGACAGCGCGTCGCGCAGGTTCGCGAAAATGAACTCAAACGCATTCACCGCGCGTGCGAGAGTCCAGAAGACGACCAATGTGATAATCGAACGCAGGATCCGGTTGGCGTAGACTTCCATATCGCCGGAGATATCCGTGACCTGCAGGGCGATGTAGATACCAATGATGACAGGTACGATCTTCAGCGGTGTCGAGACCGAATCGACGAGGGCGTCGTCGAGCCGCGTCTTCGTACCGGCCGTGAGACGCATGACGGTTGTCGCAACAATTCGTGCAAACAGGCCGCGGACCATAAGCGCGATCAACACGATTACGACTGAAGTGAAAATCTCGCCATAGGTCAGGCCATAGGCACCCTGGTTCCAGATGGTCCCGATATAGATGACGGTGTCTTTTGCCCAATGTGGCGCGTTTTCGTCGAACCATGTTGGGAGGGTAATGATGGCCAAGGAAATCTCCTGGGTGATGTCCGGTTGCT
>Ga0222653_1001265_pt1 | contig 12791 bp, 11 predicted proteins | sample AntAcemetagen419_FD_179856 | JGI IMG/M metagenome (GOLD analysis project Ga0222653, IMG submission 179856) | Saline water microbial communities from Ace Lake, Antarctica - #419 | ecosystem: Environmental > Aquatic > Non-marine Saline and Alkaline > Saline | place: Antarctica: Ace Lake...
TTCCTCCGTTTACCGTCCTCATGCCAACCTTGGGTTTCCGATACCTGCTGGGCCGCCCGCATCACATGCGCCAACACGGATTCGACCGGCACGTCTTCGGTGAGAAAACTGACGTAGGGAACGCAGAGCACGGCAAGGGCGGCACCCCGATGATCCAAAATGGGCGAACACAAGTCGGTAATACCCCGCACGGCGGCACTTGCTTTTTTCAGGCATCCTGCTTTCCGAATCTGTTGCAGTTTTTTTGAAAGGACAGGGGATGAATCCTCATCTTCGGGGAACGCACTGAAAACGATGCCTGATGACGAGGTGCTCCGATCTAGCACCGTGCCTCTGCGAACCGCAAAGCCTAAACTAACCGGCGCGTCGATCTGAGTCACTACCAACAGACCCTCTGGGCTGGGAATCGAAAGATGACAGGATTGTTTGCTGACCCGGCTCAGTTCACGCATCAGCGGAAGAGCCGCGTCCATAAGACGCTGGGTTGGGGGGTGTTTATGAGCCAGCACAAACAACCGGGAGGTGAGATGATAGGTGTCGCCGGGCCGCATGCGGTGGAGATACCCTCGATTTTCAAGACAAACAAAAACCCGAAACAGCTCATCTGGACTCCGATTGAGTTGCTGAGCAATCTGTTTCTGGGTTAATCCTTCGGTCTCTTCCGCAAGCAATTCAAGGATGTCCAGGCCCTTTTCAAGGGCTGGAACACGGTATTGGGGTGTTTTATCTGGCTTATCGGTTGACACTATTATAAATTTATATATAAATGTAACCTTTGCAAATAAATTAGTAAACATTATGCACCCCCCGCTTCAACAGGTTTGGCCATCCTCTTCAAAGCTCCCGGTGGCGAAGTCCGCTTCGGCTACCCCAACATCAATAACCATGCCGAAATTGCAGAACTCATCGCCTGCGGCTCCCACGTCATCCTGTTCGCTACGGGACGCGGTTCCGTGGTAGGGTCTGTCATTTCCCCTCGTGATCAAAGTCTGTGCTAATCCAGACACCTACAACCATATGCATGAGGACATGGATATCGATGCCGGACGCATCATCGAAAATCTAGCGACCCTCGATGACGTAGGGGAATACATTTATGACCTCATCCTTGAAACAGCTCAAGGCAATCCGACTGTATCCGAAGCCCTAGGACATCAGGAATTTGTATTGACCTACAAAAGCTTTGAGCCTTCGGGCCCCTCCTTTCATCCAGGATAAGCCCCATATATTTTACAAAAGAACGAATGTAAGTATGAACCCCGGCTATACTGGAAGGCGCGAAGGAGCTGTCCAATTGGTGGTAGGATTTGGCGAGTCCCCCTGGCCGTCGCGAGCGACAGCTAGGGCAGGCAGACCTCACCCCGGTTTGCCGGGCACTCTTTACTGACCCTTCTCTCATCAATATAAATAGTTATAATTTTCTCTTGGCTATCGAGTCGTTTAGGACTTAAGTTTGATTAAACTCAGATTTTGCATATTTTAGTGCCATCTTGTGGCACATTCATATAATTCTTACTTACTTACTTATGAATAGCCTATGATAGCCATTTTAGAAATGCGGGACGTGAGCATGCGCTTTCCCGGTACCCTTGCCGTTGATCAGGTAAGCTTTGATGTTAAGCCAGGTGAAGTGCATGCCTTGATGGGGGAAAACGGGGCCGGTAAATCCACCCTGATGAATATGATGGCAGGCTCCTTTGATACGTACACGGGATCTATTCTTGTCGGAGGCGAGACGGTGAAATTGCATGCTCCCGCCTTGGCAAAAGAGCAGGGGATTGAGATGATTCATCAAGAATTATATAATGCCTTACCGCTCACCATCGCTGAAAACATTTTCGCAGGGAACTTGCCGACCAAATCTGGCTTCCTAGTCGATCGTAAAAAATTGATGCAGGATACCGAAACCTCTCTTCAGCGCGTCGGCCTCTCTTTGAATCCGATGACGCGTATCGAGGCCTTGAGTCCGCACGAGCAACAGTTGGTGGAAATTGCTAAGGCACTGAGTAATCACCCCAAAATCCTCATCATGGATGAACCCACCTCGTCTCTTTCTCGGACCGAGGTGCAGAAGCTTTTTAAGATCATTGATCAATTAAAATCTGAGGGACTCGCGATCGTCTATATCTCTCATCATATCCCTGAAATATTTCGGGTGGCCGATCGGGCCACGGTCTTGCGGGATGGGAAAAAAGTTTTTACGGATGTGATGGATAACTTGACTCCGGAAAAACTAGTGGATGCTATGGTAGGTAAAGCGATCAGTAAAACGCATGTGCTCCGTAAGAGGTCTCCCGCTGACATTTCGTATCGTTTTCATCATCTTTCTCGGCTTGGCTTTTTCCATGACGTCAATTTTGAAATCCGTAAAGGCGAAGTGCTCTCCATTGCGGGCTTGGCCGGATCAGGGCGTTCTGAAATTGCCCGTTCCTTTTGCGCTATCGATCCTCTCGATGCAGGCCACGTGTCTAAAGACGGCGAAGTGTTGCCCATCTATTCCTATAAAGATGCTATTCGTTTAGGCTTTGCCTATTTGAGTGAAGACCGGAAAAGCGAGGGCTTGGCGCTTGATCAGGAATCAGTTTTTAATGCGATGTCGGCCGTAAATGTGAAAGAGACCACTAAAAGTAGTTTGGCCGAACGCGAGAAGACGTATCTACAACTCGCCCACGAATTGAGTGTGTATCCGCCGGATCCCACCCGCTTGGTTAATCAATATTCGGGTGGGAACCAACAGAAAATTTTGCTCGCCAAATGGATGGCCGTCCATCCCGATCTCCTCATCCTCGATGAGCCGACTCGTGGGGTAGACATAGGGGCCAAACAATTAATTCATGAAGTCATCGGCCGACTCGCCGATGAAGGAATGTGCATTTTGCTTATCACCTCCGATTTACCTGAATTGGTCGAACTCGCGGATCGCGTGCTTATTTTGCACAAGGGGCAAATCGTGCAAGAAATGGTTTCCGACTTTACGGAAGAAAGCATCCTCTTGGCTGCCAATGGAGAAAACCCATGAACGATTCTGCAAGCACCGATCGTCGGGCATTAGAGATTCCTGTTTGGAAAAAGGTCATGCATGCCTTAGGGATTTACCTCGTGGTGATTGCCCTGTTACCTATAGCCTGGTTTTTTGATCATAGCTTTTTCACCGCCACCAATTTCAACAATATGTTTACGGGGATGCAACATTTGTTGATCGTGGTCCTCGGAGCCAGTTTCATCACCTATTCAGGGAAAATGGCGGACCTCTCGATTCCCTTTACCATGGTGGCTTCGGCTTTCGCCGCGGTATTTTTTCTTCCTTATGGTCTGCCCGTAGCCTTGCTCGCCACGGCAGTCACCGGAGTCCTCGTGGGGACGGTAAATGGCCTTGCTATTGGCTATCTGAATCTCAATCCGATTATCTGGACCTTTGCCATGAACTTTATCCTTGAGGGGGTCATACGTCTCTTCTTCCAAGGACGGCAAGTTTATCCCGAAGGCGCAGGGGCCGAAGCCTTTTTGGCTGTGGCCAATTACCGAGTCTTGGGATTTATTCCTCCGGTTATTTTTGTCGCTATCGTGTTGGGCGGGATTTCTTTGCAGGGCGGGAAAGGCTATCTCACCGGTGCGGTGGGGGGGGCTACTGGTCGTAACCATTATTCAGACGACCATGAGTGCAATTCCTGGGGTTAGCATTTATTGGCAAGACATTATCAAAGCTTCGATTTTCATCTCGGTGGTGGCCATCAATACGCATTTGTTTAGAAAGGCGGGGCGCTCATGAGCAATCCATTACAGCATACCAAACTGGGCGAATTCCGAATCTATTTTCTGGCGGTGTTAATTTCTGTTGCTGAGCGGTTTCCTGACCCAAGGATTCTTTGTGATGGAGAACATTCGGTCTATTTTTGATAATCAAGCCTCTCTAATTATCGTCGCGATCGGATTTACCGTGGTATTGATCTCGGGAGAGTTAGACCTCAGTATTGGCTCTGTACTTACCTTTGGCATGATTCGTTTTACGTATCATGCCAATCACCATGGGCTCCCGGCCACCGTCCTGTTGACCTGTGTTTACGGAGGGCTTTTTGGACTCTTTAACGGCATCTTGGTGGCCAAACTACGGGTAGACAGTTTTATCGCCTCTCTCGCCAGTATGATCATCATCAACAGCCTATGTAAAATTGTGACAAGGAATGAGACCTACTCCTTAGACATTGGTAAATATGAGAAGTTACTCGATCAATTCGCTTCACCCTTTCTGGGAATTCAAGGGGGCTATCTTTCGAATTTGGCGGCGCTGGTGAATGCCGTGGTGGTGTTGACCACGCTTTTTCTCAACTTCACTCGTCCGGGACGGAATGTGTATCTTGTACGCGCGAACGAAAGAACGGCTTGGTTTTATAAGTGAAATTGCCAAACTGGCTCCTGAAATGACTTGTGTCGTCAAAGAGGCGACCCAGCTCGAGACCGAGAAAACGAGGCTAGCGGTTGCGGGTTGGCTGAAACAATATCCTAATCTTAAAGGGATTATCTCTTCTGACGATGGAGATACCATCACCGGAATCAAGCAGGCCTGTGCCGCGGCAGGGCGGGATGACCTCGTCATCATAGCCTCAGGTCATTCAAGAGTGGGTATGGATGCCGTTAAAAGCGGATTCGTCAAGGCCATTAATTTCCAGTCTGCCGAAACGGACGGCGCCTTACCCATTAAGCTGGCGGCCGATTGGTTCTCTGGGGAGGACCTTGAGTTTATAAACTATCGACCTCAGTTTATTCCGTATGGGCTTTTAAATTGAGGTCTGGGGGTTATTGGCTTGGAAGGGGAAAAGTGCATCGGGAGGAGGAATAGGACCTTTTGATTCTTGAGCGGTAAATTCCTTTAGTTGCTGTACTTTTTTATGAAAAAATTCCGGTGTAAGTTGGGAAAGCTTTTCTCGTAACTTTTTGTCTACATTTGATTGAACCAGTTTTTCTCGTAAATCACGGGTGAGTACCAGACCTCAATTTAAAGACACTTTTAACAAAAATGAATCGCAAACCCAAATGCGGGTAGTTTCGAGTTGGATTTTTCTTTGAATAGCTGCCTCCGGAGGAGGCGAGGCACCAAGCTTGGGGGCCATGCCCCCGAGAGAAAAGACACCACATCGATGCGCCCCGAATGGGGTGCGGGCATTGCGGAACCCATGCAGGACCGCCCGCACCCCATTCGGGGCGCATGGTCGTAAGAAACCAGATCTCGGGGGCATGCCCCCGAGCTGGATGCGATTCCTCCTCCGGAGGATCATGGGCTGTTGAAGTGGTATTGCTCATGTCTCAAGCCATCCCCCACGCATTTGTTTCTGCGATATAAAAAACAATTTCGGGGCTTTAAATTGAGGTCTGGAGCAACAACAAAACAGTTTTCGAACCCAAAACACTGAATATCGCGGTTCACTAATTTATTTGATCGCCTGGAAGTGGTTCTCTGCTCTGAACTTTACTTAATACATCAAAAAGGGCTTTTTCGCTTCCCCGTTGTTTGCGGGCGTTGATCGTATCAAAAGTGTTTAGCGCAGACATTTTTTCGGCTACCGCAATCGCAATAAATTGATTAATGGAGACCCCTTCTTTTTGTGAGATATCCCGTAGTCCTTTATGAAGTGAATCAGGTATTCTAACGGTTAAACTGCTCATGGCTTGCTCCTTAATTTCTTTAGAAAATCTTTGGGTAATATTGCGAAAATGCCCAATGGGTTTGATCCTTCAAAATCTTTTATGTTATGCGTGGTAATATGTTTTGCACCTTGAGATTACTGGGGTAAATTGTTTTTGCACCATGTGCTCAAGAATGGCAAAGGAAGCTCCATACTTAGAATATAATCCAGAGTAGATGACATTTGTATCAATAACGGCCTTCATAATAGTGATACCGTATGCGGTATCATGAAATTGTCAATTCAAATAAAAAAGTCGGTATACTTCAACCGGCATGGGTCGTGTTGGGGCAATACACTTATTCAAATTGTAAACGGATAAAGCGATTAAATGGAGGGGGTGAGCGACTTCAACTTGAACGGGAGGACTAGCCGTTTCAGTAGTCGTGGCGCCGTTCATGCCCTCAGTCATGCCCCCCCAGCTAAACACGAAAGATCTCTCAGTTCGCGGATTTTGTAGGTCGGCGGGTCAGGCCAGCCGGCAAGCCGTGAATTGTAGCAAATTGAGGCTTTCACAATAAATATTTGCACATTGCACGGCCTGACCCCGGATCCAATAAATATTTGCACATTGCACGGCCTGACCCCGGATCTGACCCCGGATCCGGATCTGACCCCGGATCAGGATCCCATACCACCGTAACCGGAAAATGGATCACCAATCGATTGAAGTTGGGTCATCCCAGCAATAGTTCCCGCGCCCTCTAAAGATTTAGGACAGCAGAGGACGAAGAAATCTTAAATCTCAGAAGGAAAATGACTAAATGCAAGTCTGACCTTTTTGCCTTTTGCTGACCCTTTTGCACTTTTACCCTGTTTATGTACTTAAGGCATACAAGGGGAAATATGGAACAGCGACCTAATTTCCACTTTTTTCAACTGGGTCCGGGAGAGTTTCGCAAATATACACTGAAAGCGCATCCCCCTCCGGTGTTTTCAACTCGGAATAGGATGCGATGGACTCCAGCCTCTAATCGCATTTTCCGAAAACCTTTGTGGTTGAAATAGGCAGGCCGTTGGCCTTTCATTTTTAGAGAGTTTTCAAAACTCCACGGAACATCTTTAGGATTATACGTACCTACCCAAACCAGTTTATCATTGATCCACATTTTGCCTGCGTCGTCGCTCGCGGCTGCGATCCATAGCTCTTTTGCACTCTCTAAGCGTATCTCTGTGTAGGCGTAATAAATGGAGAAGGTTCTTAAATCGGGAACCCCAATTACGGTTCCGGGCGAATGAACATAGTTCCATGTTAGTTGCCTGCCATCCGCTCCGGAATAACGCTCATCCAAATCCACTTGATGTTCCGGGGGGAACACTCGATTAGCTAGGGTTCCCTTTGCCGTATCAAAAGGTCCGATGATGTACCATCGGTTTAATCCCAACCAGGGAGCGGTCTCCGAACCTGTTTGTGCTAATCCGTAACCCGCAACTGCATCAAAATCTGCCCCACCTTTTCCGTCACCCGCATGATGGGTGAGGAAGCTAGGCATTGCGGAGGGTCCATGACCCTGGCCGGAAGTTCCATCCGAATTCGCATGCCTACCCTCAACTGGAGGACGAGTGAGATCGGATATTACCCCAGCCCCCTCTCCTTTAGCTTGTTCACGAGTTTCGGAAAATAATGCGGCTACATCCACACCGCTTTCGGCCTCTCGATTTAGCTCAGAAGCATGGGCTAACTTTGAAGAGGCATCATCCACTTTATTTCTCGTATTTACCAAAGCATCTTCCAGAGCCGTTCTGTACTCATTAAATTCTTGGCCCGTCGACACATCCGAAGCCTCAGGGGTACTCGGTTGAATTTCTGGATTCTGGTCATTTCCCGTTTCATCCATTTGGGTAGAATCCAAAGCTTGAGAAAAGGGAATGTCTGCGCGCCGAGAAAGCTCAATCGCAGAGATTTCTTCATGCATCTGGTTAATTTGTTGATCTAATTGATCCGCATAGTCCATCTTTTCATCTAAGCGAGAATCAAAACCCATCTCGCCAAGAACTTTTAAGTCCGCTGGGATTTGTTCGGGTAAATCCTTCTCTAAATCTAATGAAAGTAAGGCCGTTAATATCGCCTGCTCTGCCGTTAGACTTTTACCTTGCGAAGCATAAGCCTTTTGTACGCTTTCAGAGATTTTTCCATATCGACTGTAAATTTCTGCGTATGCATTTCGGCCATTTCTGATCATTGTATTATAACGATCTTTTTTCGGGGTAATTTCTTTCCGTCGAAATGCTTGATCTACCTTCCCAAACAGTCGATCGGTTTGATAGGAGTACTCGTGCCATAAAGAAGCATTGTATCCGGACCTCCCTTGTTCAATGGATACATCTTGTTGGGCTAATCCTAACTCTTTCAAACCCGCCCACTCTAAGAGTTCGATGGCACGAGTTTGGTCTCGCCGAATAGATGAAACATTTTGACTGATGGCTTTCCATGCGCCCTGAACGTCTTCGAGTTCCTTAATCTCCGATTGTAAAGTTGGGAATCCCTTGTTAACCAAATCCAAATGCGCTTCTAAGGTCAAGGTTTGCTCCCAAGTTGAAACCACGGTGTTTGCAGAAGAGCCGATGAGGGCTAACTCTCCTAGGCTCTGCTCCTGACCCTCGATAATTCTGCGCACCAAGGGAATTAATTCTTCCATCGCCTGATGCGGTTTGTCTTGCATAAATTCTTTTAAATCTTCTACCCGCTTTTCGTGAATTTCAGCCATCGCCTCATGAATTTCTTTCAATTCTTTTATGTGGTATTCTAACTCGGGTTCGTTGATTTTTTTCAACATCTCCGCAGCTTGTTTAAGACGTTCACGATCCAAGTTTTCAGCCGGATCAGGTTTATCCGCCACTGCATCGGGAAGGGGCGCCAGAAGAATCGCACCCAACAGCAGAATATGGACCATGACCGAGAGGATAAGCCAGCCGCTTTTACGTATTTTTTCTTGGAATGCGTTCAAGTTTAAAGGTTCCTAGGTGGGCGAGTATGCAGCCCCAGATTGTCTAAGCCGTAAAATGAACAAACGTCTAACACGTGTAACACATGCTCATAAGGGACACGTTTATCTGCATCAATTCGAATGCGTTGCTCTGGATTTTCTTGGGCCAAGGTTGCCAAACGATTTCTTAATCCAGTGGTGGTAATAGGTTCTACCCCCCAATACAAGGCTCCCAAATTATTGATCCCTAGCGTGACAAGATCATCTACTTTTTGCACGTCTACGGCCGCAACCGCCTCGGGTAATTCCAATTTGAGTTCTTGATCGATTCTTTTCATGGTGGTGGAAACCAAAAAGAAGATTAGCAGCAAAAAGACACAGTCGATCAACGGGGCCATATCGACCGCGATTTCGGATTCGTCATCGAGATTAGTGCGCATCGGTAGCCCCAAGACGAAGATGTTTGTAGGTGCGACTAAGCAAATCCCCGACGTTTTCATCCAAATCTACGGCCAGTAATTGGATTCGGTTTCGGAACAGATGGTATAAAATTAGTGAGGGTAAAGCCACACTCAGACCCATTGCAGTGGTGACCAAGGCATAGGAAATATCCTTCGCCATGATGGAGGGGTCCCCTAAAGAGCCCGCCATCGCCACCGCTTCAAAGGAACGGATCATGCCAATTACGGTACCCAAAAGACCTAATAAGGTAGCACTTGTGGAAACAATTAAGATGGGGGTGTTCCGTTGAAGAAGTTTTTTAAGCTCCCGACTGGCTACATCTCCAGCGATGCTCGAATTTTCCGTAAAATCAAAGTCCAGATGTTCAATAACCGAAACCATGACTTTTCCGAGAACACTTTTTGACGAGTTAGCCAACTGTAAAGCTTTATCTGTTTCACCAGCAAGTAAGGCTTTTTGGACTGAAGGTACATCCTCCGAAGGACAGACCTTATCTTTACGTAAACCCACGACTTGCGAGAGCGCTACCGCCAAACTAACCACCGACATGATAAGGATCAAATAGCCTACTAGACCTGCTGAACGAATACGTTGAACCACTTCCAGGTTCCCCGAAGTCTTTTTCGCGGGTACTTCATCTGCAGGCCTCTCAGCAATTTCAGATGTTTGAGTTTTCGTAACCGTTGATTCATCAGTTACAGAAAGATCTTGTGCCCTGGACTGTGCAAACAGCTTCCCTTCTATACTAGGACAAAGAAAAAGAAAAAATAGAACCGCAGTTTTTAAATAATACATAAGTAATTTAATAAGAATTTGTAGATTGATACCTACCAAGTAGGTTGACGTAAGTCCATTGAAGACACGAAATACATAGAATTTTTAATCTGTAGTATTAGTTAAGAAGGAAAAGGTTTGAAGCCACCTAAAATAGTGTTCAAGCCCCTCTCGAAGAAAGAGGCTCTAAAATATGTAATTAGGGTATATCAATCAGCAGGGCCGGTCCGCGCCCTCCGATCTCTTTCGGTGAAAGCGTCTTCCCGGATGCCGATTGCAGTTGTATTGGATAATTATGTTTGCCCCCGTTCATGGCATAGTTCAGACGCATTTGTCCGCCTTCGTTTATAATCATCGGCGTATTTGGGTTCACCGCCCGGAGTGGATAAAAGAACCCACCCAAGAGTTCCACCTTGCCACCGATGTTTTTTAGCACGGGCATCTGACCTTCGGTTTTGTAGCCGAAAAGCCAAAGATTTCCACCATGGTTTTCGATGAGAGGGTTATCACCAAATTCACAATTGACCTGCCGTCCAAATGCGCGTTGTGGATGCAGGATACGTATAGGTTTGCCGATGGTGTCTTCAAAGAACACATCCCCGGTCCCTTGGGCCGTATTCTCATAACCTTGGTTCATGTCCACATGCCGGAAGGCGGCAGCGCGGCTGCTGTTGTGTACCACGCGTCCGTCGATCCAGAGATGTTCCACATTTACGGATTGGGTGCCGGCACCGACTTCGATGGTTACTTTTGATTTGTCGCCGTCCAGCGGGCCGATGGAGGATTGGGTGCCCATGAACAATCGCACATTTCCCCGGAGTATAATCGGAGTGCTTATGCGGTAAGATCCATTAGGGAGAATCACGATCGGCTTCCCACTGTCAATCGCGGCCTGGATGCCGGGCGCATCATCGCCTTCTCCCCCGGGAGCAGCCCCGAAGTCGGTGACCAAAGCAAAGTCTTCAGGATCGGTCGACCAGAAAATCGGACTCTCCTCGATAGGTAAAGGTTGCATGGTCGCGCTGCCATTTTGTATGGCTGCCGGATAAGCATATTCCTGAATGAGGGTATTTGCGGCCGGAGCGTTCGGTACGCCAGAGAGGGTGCTGCCGTAGCCTTGGATCTTAACATTACGCAGATATTTAATCGCTTTTCCTTCAATCGCTACGGCATTCGGAGCGCCTCCTTCAAGGACTGAATCAATCAATACCAAGCTGTTGCGTTCATTCGGCAATACAAAAACCGGTACCTGATTGATGCTGTGCAGCTTGCGGAAAAAGAGCGCCTGGGCATAAAAATCTTTGACCCCGGCTTTGTGTTGGCCTTTGAGCTGAATATTTTCGAAGGTCATGCTGTATTGGGCATGCGAGGTGGTGATGCCGTAGTCAAATCCTTCGATGGCGACGTTTTTGATCAAGGCCGGACCCGGCCAGTTGCGGGTCATTTGTAGTCCGACGGCACCGGCTTGCTGCGGATCCGAACTGCGAATGGTTACATATTCGATGGAGCCGCGGTTGCTACACACATAATCAATGCCTACGGCACCAGGGTTACCGGTTCCAACATCTACTGTGAGATGATAAATCCCATGCCGAAAAGCACGGTTTCCGCCGCCGCTGAGGGGTTTGTCTCCCGGCTTGGTACGTTTGTCTGATTCCGATCCGGTGGCGATGACATAATTTGAATTAGATGGATCGCCATAGGCTGGATTGCGGTCGCTTAATTTAATAATCGTTTTGTCCTGACTCTCTCCCCATAAAATCATCCCCGCCCGCCAACCGCCTGACCAACCAAACTCTTCCGCTTTACTTTCGATGGGGCCGCTCACAACATAAGTGCCTTCGGGAAAATAGATAAAGGTAGGCGTGGCGTAACGGCCTTTTTCAAATACAGAAGCTACGGCTTTACGGATGGCCGCGGTATCGTCAGTGATGCCATCCCCTTTAGCCCCGAAATCTTTGACGTTTAAATGTCCGGCACCGGGGGGCAAGGACTGAGCGATAAGGAAGAGAGGGAGAATAGAGAGGAGTGAGAGTATTTTTTTCATAAGTATTTTTGATTTAAGATAACACAGTTTAGAATTAAGAAATATTTAACCACAAAAGACACAAAAGGAACGCCGCCCCCTAACCCCGTTATGAAACTTTTTTGTTGGATTTTTAGTTTTAGTTTAATTTGAGGTATAGGTTTTGAATTTTATTTTGCCACCCTTCGGCAAGCTCAGGAACCCAGTCAAAAAGGCACGAAAAAAATGCCGCCCTTATAGCCCCGTTATGAAGCAGTTTGGCTTAGGTTTTTTATCAGGTAATAAAAATATAAAATAATGCGGAACGGGGTTATAGGGGCGGTGTTTATTTTGTGTCTTTTGTGGTTAAATCGTTTCATCTAGTTCGATTTCGAGCCAGACGATTTGACCATCTACTTGTGGAGGTAGGACCTCCACAATGTTGATGCCGTCTAGGCAGGTTTCAGGGCTTAAGTGACTAATGAGAGACCCTTTTACGGTCTTGGGAAGTTTGGGAGCGTTGGCTGGGTCTTCGGTTTCCAATGTGGAAATTTCATGCCCGTTGATCCATACCGTGAAATCAGCGGGATTGGTATTCAGACCTGCTTCATCCAAACCGATGCGTAAACATAGGTGGAGTGTTTCTGGTTTCTGTCCCAGAGGCACGCGGAAGGTGATGGATTCCCGGTAGCGCCCCATATCGAAAGAATCATTCGGACGGCGAAGAGGCACCGGCAACACACAGGAAATTCCCATACCAGGTCCGGGGGATTGATGATAACTCAAAGCCTGACGACGTGGCCAGTCGCGTAGCCGCTTTGAATCTCCGGTAACTTCCAAAAGATTCCGAACCAAGGTCGGATCTTCAGTTGTGGCGCGGCCGCCTGGATTCACCCGATAACATTCGTTAAAGATGGCAATCCCGTCTGCACCTTCTTCAAA
>Ga0222653_1001267_pt1 | contig 12760 bp, 9 predicted proteins | sample AntAcemetagen419_FD_179856 | JGI IMG/M metagenome (GOLD analysis project Ga0222653, IMG submission 179856) | Saline water microbial communities from Ace Lake, Antarctica - #419 | ecosystem: Environmental > Aquatic > Non-marine Saline and Alkaline > Saline | place: Antarctica: Ace Lake | collected...
GCAAAATGGAAAAAGGAGAGCAAAATGTTCGATAAATCACCTCTTTCACTAAAATATGTGAGCCTTCTACTGGGGAGCCTTCTACTGTGCTTTACTGGACAAGCTCAAGCACAAGACGGTAAATACCAACCTATCATCGTCCTCGACATAAGTGGCGATGCCAGTGACGATGTAAAGTCAGAACTCATTGAAAAATCAACGGATCTATTACGCCAATCGGTCCTAGAAATTCTTGCTACCGAAATTTACGGTACCGGTGCTCGCTTTAATCGCGACATTAAACGCCAGGGAGTCATTGGCGTTACTACAAAAGTGTTTCGCGACTACGATCAAAAAATGGAAAGTGCCATTAATGGCGAACTAAAGTCGACTTTAAGCGAAATCTCCGGAAACGTTAAATACAAAGTTCATGTAATTTGGGCTGATAAAAACCTTAAATTTAAAAACTCTTCTAGGTTTGTTTCTTTAGGTAACATGTATGGCATGTTGTGGAAATTATCCATGGCAATGGTTAGTAACCTAAAGCCTGCTACAAGCAATGAACTCGATCTCATCAATGATGTCATGAATATTCCTGTGGTTTCTGTCCAAGATTTGCCCAACGGCATTCAAGACCTTTTCAATCAAGGACGAGGCATTTACGAATCTTTGCGCGAAGGCAATAATAAGAATATCCTGCCTTTATATGCCAGGTATTCACTGGAAGTCTCTTCCCATGTTGTCACCAATCATTTTGGTCTCTATTTCAAACCGGCTGATCTCTCTACAAAACTAGATCCTGCATTGCCAGAAGATTTTTTGGATCCTGGATACATTATTCATCAACCTCCCTATTACTCTAGAGGCGCCCTCCCTATTGGCCGTGTCAGTTTCGATAGAATCTACTCATCAGGACGTAATAACTCCAAACCCACATTAACTATTTCCTACGGTCAGATGGGAAAAGATGTCAGAGAACTTTTCTCTTGCAGTTTAAATTGTGCAGAACAGGGTTCAGCCGGACCGGTTTGGATAAAGAAATATGCTCCGACCTCTACATCAGTCATGCGAATTCCTAATAATTACAATCGTTCTAGCACTGTTCTCAAGGCCGTTAAAAAATTCAATGAGTATGTTAATTTCTTTTTCCTCATGAATGTCATTGCAATTGACCTAAGCGGCAAAGATGGTTTCGAAGTCATGCCTGAAAAAAGCCGGATTCCTATGATCGTTAGAACTAAAACTCCTTTGGGAAGTTATAAATATCTAGATGTCACCAAGAACAAATATGGTTTTGATTACATAGAAAAATTAGTGAATTCTGGTGCCGCCAAAGAGATATCTATGTTGATAAATTCAAGTGTCGCAGCTGGCGATTCTGCCACCAATAAATCATTCAAAACAATTACAGAACGTTTACAAGACATAATGGAGATGTAATGAGAATATTTTTATTAGCAATGCTTCTAAGCTTATATGGATGCAAGACCCCCCAGTCTGGCGAATCAAATGACTCCATTCTTAAGGCTGAAACTGACGACCGTTTAACCGAAAAAACTAAAAACCTTGTAGATGTTTCTGACAAATTAAATGATCATATCAATGCAATCCTTGCTGAGGCACGCGCCGCTACCAAACCAGATTCTGGTTGGACGCCTGAATCAATCAAAGCACTTTTAGAGTACGTCTATAGCAAGACTGGAGCAGACAAGTCGGGTACGGGAATATTGGTAGGATTCGCCGGTATTGGCCGTGAAGTTTCCGTGCACTCTTATATCGGATCTTGGTTCAAAGACAACTTTGATCCCGAGAGATCTGAAATCATCTTTTTAAAATTTACAGAATCGGTTTATCACAACAATCAAATTGGCATTCTTACCGGAAAAGTTATGTCCCATAAATCCAAAGCTGCTGCCGATCACTCCATTGCTCCGGTTATGAATTTCAGTGGTGTTCTCTTAGGAAGTGATAAGTTTGGTCACTTCTTTCAGCAAGGGTATTGGTATTATACGGCTGGTCTAGATACTTTGCGAGCGCGGTGTGAATATGGCCAGTACATGGAAGGCAACTCTGTGCTTTTTGAAGAAAAATGGCGCAAGTACCGTGCAATGGCACAAGTATGGTTGCCAGACTTTAGGTTTGGCTATTTCGGATCTTGGGCAACTGGCGTTATTTCTTATGCGGATAGCGAAGCCAATGAACTAGGATATCAATTTTGGAAGGCCTTGAGTGAAAACCCCGATACCTATAAATTTGATATTAGAGAGCACCAAGCATCTCTGCCCCTTATGAACGAGTCTACAAATTACAATAAGTACGATCACGACATCGACGTCGACTTTATTAGAACAGCTCCACGACCAAAAGATGCTTGCTCAAAGTATGATCCCGTGCGCCCGTAGTACCCTAAATCATTGAGTAATGACCTGCATTCCTTCTCTTCGCTCCAAAGACAAAATATGTACTACAAAGTGGTGATTTATTCACCACTTTGTAGTATACGTAACCTTTCGTAATTTTCTGGTGAGCTCAAACCCTGCCAGAGACTTTAAACAACTAATATTACAGAGATATAAATGAACTCTCCCTCCGTCAGTTTTAACCAACTTGGCTTGCGCGCCGAATTAGAAGAAAACCTCGCATCACTTGGTTACACGAGCATGACCGAAATTCAGGCAATGTGCCTTCCCGATATTTTAGAAGGACGAGATGTTGTTGCCCAAGCTCAGACGGGCTCTGGCAAGACTGCAGCTTTTGGATTAGGTATACTTTCTCAAATCATAGTTGCCGATTATTATATACAATCCCTAGTGCTTTGTCCTACGCGAGAATTAGCAGACCAAGTGTCAATCGAATTACGAAAGCTTGGTCGTAGAATGGAGAACTTAAAAGTTCTTACTCTATGTGGGGGCACTCCCGTCGCTCCGCAAGTTGCCTCTTTGGAACATGGCGCGCACATAATCGTAGGTACTCCTGGACGAATTTTGGATCTATTGGGCCGCAGGATTCTTGACCTGAATAACATTCACACGATGATATTGGATGAAGCTGATCGTATGCTGGACATGGGTTTTGCTGAAGATATTGAGGACATAATCCGCCGCACTCCCAAAAACAAACAAACCCTACTATTTTCTGCTACCTACCCCGACAATATCAAAAAGATGTCTGGGAATATTCAAAAGAATCCGCTTTTTATCAAAACCAAAGTAGCGAATACCAACAAAAATATCGAACAGTTCTTCTTTGAAACCAAAAAAGACAATTGGTATGAGGGTCTTCATGGCCTTTTATCAAAATACCAACCCCAATCCTCAATTATTTTCTGTACCACCAAAGTTCAATGTGACGAGGTTGCTGAGTATTTGAATGATCATTCTGTGTCCGCTCTGGCTATTCACAGTGACCTTGATCAGTACCAAAGAAATGAAGTTCTCGTGCAATTTGCTAATGGCAGTGTCTGCGCCCTAGTGGCAACAGATGTTGCGGCCCGTGGGTTGGATATTAAAAACCTGCATGCCGTTATTAACTTTGAAATTTCTAAAGACCCGGAAATACACATCCACAGGATCGGAAGAACTGGTCGCGCGGGAGAAACTGGTTTAGCACTTACCCTTTATAACAGATCAGAAGTTTTCAGAGTAAAGGCCATAGAGGCCCTTACAGGAGATACTTATCAAAGGGACCTACAACCGCCCCCAAGCAAATCTAAAAAAATTGGCATTATGCCTACAATGACAACTGTCAAGATCAATGGCGGTAAGAAAAACAAACTGCGCCCCGGTGATATTCTTGGTGCGCTAACTAATGAAGCAAACCTATCCAAAGAGCAGATTGGCAAAATTGATATTTTTGAATTTCATGCTTATGTAGCTATTGATTCTTCTGTTGCTGCAAAAACCATGGCAGTCATGGAAAATGCCAAGATTAAAAACCGAAATTTCCGCATGAGAACAATATAACAAACCCCCTTAAAGCATCTACTTTAAGGGGGTTTTTCCGTCTTTTATAATACGTCGCTGTCGCGAAATAAAAAGCGTTCGACGCTTTTTATTTCGCGACAGCGACGTATTATCTAGTCACTATCTGATGGATTCTTCATTTAACGTTGAATTTAATTTTGATAGCATGAGATGTTTTGCCCCCATCTAACATCCTTACCGAAACCCATACTTGCTGGCCCTTAAGTGAAGCAGGGAAGAAATATGCCATGCGGCTTGGCTGTCCTCTAGAACCCGGGCTCCAAGCACCGTAGGAAATTCTGGTAGTAGAGTTATTTCCAAAACGAATATCAGGATTACTTTTTTCCCAATGCTCCAAAACAAATGGTCCATTTTTTCTCACTGTAGCTTGAAAATCCATATTCACTAGGAAATAAGCTTCTCTTCCAGCTGTGACATCAAACTCTGGGACGACTACTGGCCTCCCAAACCCATCTAACAACTTAACACCGGCATTTCTAATGACGTTGATATTTTGTAAAAATGCTTGCTTTGATTCTTGCTCCTCACTGATTTTAACATGTGACTGAAATTGAACTTTGGAATCTTTACCAACCCAATAACTTGGTTTCAATTCTACTTCTAGTTCTGTTTCTTCACCAGGTTCCAACGCGGGAATCTCTAAGCCTTCAGAAAGTATTACCACGTCATTGTCTTTTGCGCTCAATACCAAGCTAGAAAGAGGGATAGTCTTGTTTGAAAAGTTCTTATACTTAAATTTCCCTATAGTAGCGGCATCTATCCCTGCTGCCGGAACCTCTACTGTTTCTAGCTCCATCGGAAAGTGTGTTTCGCCATCAGCATTAAGAGATGCAATTACTTGAAAGGTACCTCCAACTAGTTTTTCGATTTTAGCCGATAGATTGAATTTTTCTTTTGCAAATTCTGTCGCTACTTCTGCCGAAACAACACCTTCTAAAATGGTGCGAGTATTTCCCGCTAATGCTGGCAGGTCTCTAATTTCAAAATTAATATTCTTTAATTTAGACGTACCATCGACCACTAATCGTAGCCCGTCTTTAGCGGTGGCAGTTCCGCCTAAGTTGTCCACTACAAGAGTCAACTTAGTATTCTCCCCGGGAGTGGATACACCATCGCCGTTAGCTTCTACTAAAGATACTGTTTTGATGACTACCAAATGCGACGTCTCAAGCTCAGCGTAGAATGCAGCTTCACCAGCGGTATATTGTTCTTGTCGTGCTGCTTGGTATTTTTCTTGAAATCCATCTAGAACGCCTTGCTCTCTAGCACCATCTTGCATCCCGAAATTCTTCTCTTGCGGATAAGTATTCGCAAGGCTATTTTCGTAAGAAATTTTGGCGCTTTTGTTAAATTCTGTAGAATAATTCGCTACATAAATTGTTTGGAATCGATCTTTATAGGAAATCGCATATTGATGCGTATAAACATCGCGGCATTGACTCTCAAACTCTGGCAATCGCAAATTACTGCAAGGCATATTCGAGTTCTCACCGTTGCTGGGGGGCACAGAGTACGACGGATTTCCTGCAGTAGGTGGATTGTTTGTTGGTGCATCTGGAAAAGTAAATACAGGACTAGGTATTGTACCAGGTATTTTTCTAGCGTCGGTCAGATCGTTACCGTTTCCTCCTGGATCAGTCGGGATACTATCTGTGATATCTATTGTGACTTCGTTATCTGGTGCTCCAGCAATAGTAGCTTTGTATCCATCGTTGTAACCAAGGGGAAATTGCTCTTTGTTCGCTTTGTCGACAGCAATATTTATACCCTTGTCTTTGCCTTCTAGGTAAGACGCTCGAACAGAACTATTTGTAGAAGCTTCGCTACGCCCCTTGCGATAACCTTCGGCAAATTCTCTTTTTTGACCATCGACTATACCTGAACTTGTACCTGCCACATTGCCATCAGAGCCACCCAGCATTTGGCCGGCATCTGCATGCCTTTGGCTTGCTTCAAGGTTACCATTTTGCCGACCTTCGTTGGTTGCTAACGCTAGGATTCTGTCTCGCTCGGCATTATAGTTGGCGAGTACTTGTTGGTAATATCTATATGCTTGTTGTTTTTCTGAATCTTCAATTTGCCATTCAGAATAGCGGTTTCTATAGTAATCATACGCCACTTGAGCATCTGTTTGCGCACGACTACGCTCACCTTCTGCATAAACTAGGTTATCATTGGCCCGGTCTAAATCGGCCACTACCCTGCTATACCTAGACTGGGCATTAGACAAAAGTGCGTACCTGTTTCTAAGATCCCTTTTCTTTGAAGTTAGTGCGGCATTCCGTCTATAAATATCTCTTTGAGAGTTGGTGATATCGCGATCAATGTGTCTAATATCCCCATCTACCGTTTGCACTTGAGACTGCTTGATACTGCGCTGGGTTTTTAATCTATTTATACGAGCTGTAGGGGGGGGGTCTTCGTTAAGCAAATCATTGATTTCGCGAGAAAGACGGTCGATCTCTTGTTCTATCGTTCTCTTCCTATCCAGAAGATTTCTTCTCCGATCTTGCAAACGGGATAAATTAGATTGTTCGCGAGAAATTCTCGTTTCGAGACTAGGGATTTCTGACTGAAGTCTTGAGAGTTGCAGGCGATGATTAGCAATTTGGCTATCCAACTGACGTTCTTCTATTTCTAACTCACGAACTTCGCGCCTTATTTGGCCAACGGTTGCATCAGCTCTGTCAAATTGTGCCTGTTTGTTATTGTAATTTGCTTTGGCTTTACTGGCGACTTCCGCAGCCTTATCAGCGATGCGCTTTTGTGCTTCATACTTCTGTAAGGCTGATCCTACATCTAAATCCTGCGCCTGTGCAGGCAATGCCAATGCCAGCCCCGCAATTGCTAGGATGTTGAAGAAAGTGCGAAAATTCATATAGACCCCCTATTAGCAAAAAAGTTTCTCCTCACTTTATTGCAACTCTGGGTCCAGTTTGCAGGGATAGTCTTGAAGTTTTATCTTTATAATTTTTTTAATAATTAAAGGTGGTTGTACTAGATGATCCTGTTTTAATGCCGCTGAGAGTGTCAACAAACAACAAGATTTTATGGAAAAGAGGTATACAAATGATACCAGTTTTTTTGCATTTCAATGCTCAAATTATACGCATCTATTGTAGCTTACTCTTCATCTTCATCTTCATCTTCAATTTCGCAAGTTGCGCCAACTGAATCGTCTTCTTTTTGAAATGGGCGGCCAGCAAAAAAGAACGGAGTTCTCTTAACTTCTGTGCCGTCTGGCTTTATCATAAAAACCATAGTTCCGGTTTTGGCGTCGTTGTCTAATTCACAAAGAGAGTTATCTACATCTGCAGCACAATCTATACACTGATCAACCTCATATCCTTCAAAAGCACCATCTAGAGCATCATCGAATGCACTCTTTTGCTTTGATGTCATTTTTTTACGAAGACCTTTTGCAGTACAATCTATCTGAGCAAGATTAAGTTTTGTACATTTTTCATCACCACGGTCATAGAAACGACCTTTTTTGTGGCAACTCATTAAATCATCCATTACTGATTTTTGCAGGTCCGCCCCTCCACACTGGAAGGTTTTGACCTCAACGACTTCTTTTTCAACTTCTTTAATAATGTCTTTATTTTCTGATTCACTGCTGCTCTGGGCATCATCCTTAATCAAATCGGCAGTATCAGAGGTTCTCGTATATGATTTTGAACGTTGTGGCTCACTGCTTGAACAACCAAACACCATAGTAATTATCATTACTAAACAGCTGTACTTTGCATTTCTAAAATTTAGTGGACTAACGTTCATACATCACCTTTGAGAAAACTGCCTCAGGCCTAAGTAGCCTGAGGCAATAGTTTATTTTGCTTTAGATAAGAACTTCACTTCAGTTGCTTTGGCTTTTTGCATTTCTAGAGTTTCTTGTAAGTACAAGTCGCCAGATGCAACACCATTTGCTTCAATTGTGTGCGAAAGTGCATCGCCATAGTCACCCATAATTTTTATGTTGTGTACATAGGCATTGGGGTCAATGGGGTTTTTCTTCAGTATAGTAATCTTTTTGTATTCGCCTTTAGCAACTAGGATGTGATCTAATTTAGTAAGGCTGTTTGCCGTCTTAAGACCAGACTTGGTAGTAAAGGGATGATTACCTGTTACGGTTGTTTTGTTATCTCCGTAGCCTACAGTGTACATCGGCTTATCAGCTTCTGGTCCGCGAATTACGCCAACAACTACTGCTGATTTCTTCAAGATAGGGTTCCAGACTTGATCGCCCTTAACAATGTTTTCAATCTTTCTTAAAGACATGTCAGCCATTGTAATGTTAGTGCCTTTAGCAAAACAACCTTTACGGAAATGATCTTTTGCTCCGCCTTCGTTTTCTGCCACTACTTCACATTTTGCGCTTCGCGCATCAACAATAATTGCATTGAAGCTATGAGAGTTGAAGGTCTTGTTTCTTTGAACAGCGTCATTCAAACTTGCATAGTACTTCCCATCAAGCTCGTAGTACTTACCTTTAATTAGGTAATCATCGCCATCCCATTTACCTTGACCAGTAAATGCATACTTGCCAATGTTAATATCTACTGGGATACCTTCGATTGCTTGAGTATGTTTTGCATCATTGTCTTTCTTAAAGAAGTGACAAGGAGTATCAACTTCTTCTTCACCAATATTAAGGCCGTTGCCACCAGCGTCGGCGTCGCCACCTAGTCCACCGTTACCTTCGTCAGCACCACCGTCTTTTCCACCGTTGCCTCCGTTACCGCTGTCATCTCCGATACCATTACCATTTTTATCGTTATCGGCATTATCTTCGTAATTATCGCTTTTTTTCTTTGCGGTAGAGAACGAAGCATCACCACCCATTCCAGCATCAAATCCTCCACCGCTACATGCGGCCAGGATTAGTGATGAGGATGAAACTATTGTTAAAAGAATAAGTTTATTGAACATAGGATTTACCTTTTTTTAAAGGACATATTGCTCTAGTTGAATCTCATCTACCTCATCGGTTATGTTTTAATTTTAATTGAGCTTTTTCTAAAAAAATTTATTTTCAATAATAACTGTTGGTACTTAGACAGTCGGCTGTATGGGCTATTTCTGCTGAAACCTGATTATTTATCCCACCCCCTCTGGCCAAAAATTGAGAATTTGTGAAAAAATTGTTTTTTTCTTAATGTTATTCGCCAATCAACCGATAATGATGAATAGGTAAGGAATTTAAAATGAGCGTTTCCAATCAACTAAGATTTGACATGAAGGCAGTCGCTATTATTAGCCTACTGTTTTTCTTTGGTTGTTCTAAAGGAGAGTCTGTCGATCAACCTACCTTTGAAAAAGCAACCAGTCTAAATAAAAGCGATAAAAAGAAAACAACTTCAAAAGACAAGGACAAAGAAAAAAATGAGGAAGAGGATGACGAACGCCCTCAAACTGAAGACGAGAAAAATCTAGAAAAAGCTCTCGATAGTGACTGCGTTCTATTCAATACTAGAAATAATTTTGCATTCGGGGAAAAACCTGCCAATTTTGATAAAATGACTACCAATATAAATCACTACCCTCCAGCAAAGTATACTATGCCGCCTCATTTAACTTGGCCTGAAGGGTATTGGGATGGCGATGATTTTATATTTACAGCAAGTGTCGATATTAGAATTTCTTACGATACCCATAAAACAACCTATGAAGAACGTTGGAAAAGTGTATTACCTAGTGATCCAGAAAACAGCGATTACGAACGTGTTTTCTATGAAATTACTATCGAAGATGCCGACTCCGATGGTTGTGAAGAAAATATTAGCTATACAAAGGTCGACTAATGATGGCATTTAGCTCCAAAATTTTTATCAACTGTATTTTATGCACTTTCATAGCCGTAGGCTGCAGCTCGTTAGATGAGGAGAAACAGGATGCCTCTGATAGCTCGCAAGACAACAAAGATGGTGATACTTCCGATATTCAGGACAAGTTCAATAAAAGATCTGATTTCTTTGACTCTACTAACGACTTTCAAACCATAACTCAACCTACGCTGCCGGCCTCTAGTAATGGAAGCGGTGGTAGTACCGGCCTTATAAGTGACAGCTATGATTTTGATGGAAGAACAGCCAAATATGCTATGTATGTGCCAGCCAACCCCGATTCAAAGCCACTTTCGGTAATTATTTATTTTCATGGAGACGGCGGTAATTCAGTGAACAGTGGGCTTATCGAAAAAATAGGCAAAAACCATAATTTTATAGGCATTGCTATGGCATCTCCTGCCGAAGGTTCCTGGTGGGCTACTCTAGGACCTAAAAATGCCGAATTTATCATGTCCTTCTTTGAGGACAAGGTGCAAAAAGAATATAATGTAAGTAACGAGCGCCTATATTTTGCGGGATCTTCTGGAGGAGCCAATTTTCAATCAGGCATGCTTTTGCCACTGTATTCTTATAAGTATCCCATTACGTCATTTAACCTTTGTGGGGGCGCCAAAAATATTTTAGAAACCTACCTTTTCCATGACAAAGTCGCTGCTAGAACTCAAATATATTATATTAGGGCAACAGGTGATTTTCTCGAAGAACAAATACAAGAGTCACTTGACTATTACGATGACAAAGGAATTGGTGTCTTAGACAAAACACTGATGGATAAAAAAGGGCATTGCTCTTTTGATGCCTACGAGGAAATCAAAGAGTACTTGCCCAAGATATAGGGCAGCTTCAATACAGGGTGATTGCTTCAATCACCTATCCCCCTAATCTCGCAAAAAGCGACCAAACAAGACAAAACTGTACATTTGAAAAACCTTCGTGACGATTGTACGGCAATGACAACTAAAGCTGGTGACTTGATAACTAGTCGCTGTCGCGAAATAAAAAGCGTTCGACGTTTTTTATTTCGCGACAGCGACTAACTAAGAATGTATCATGTGCATATAACAATTATAGATTGTTTGCGTACAATCAAAAAAAATATATAGGGGGCATGGTGACAAAATTTTTATTTTGGAAGTACTCGGTAGCAACTATGTTTTTGATGGCGATAGTTGGACTTTTGGGTAAAGCCCTAGGCGTTTGGTCTATAAATGGAACTATCACTTGCTTAATAATCTCCTTCGGGTTTGCACTCAATTGTATATTCCAGGGATTGAAATTAGTATTTTCGGATGATCGCAACGGATGGTTTAGCACCTATGCTGGCTCTATTGGGATTGGTGCCTTAGTCCCCCTATTGATGAATTTTCTCTAGCTTCCTTCTATACTCTTCTCATAACATGCAGATTTCAGATCATTTTTTCAGAAATCTGCATAAATGTGTCTATTTCCCTCAATAAAATTAGGCACTCTACCGATAAGCAATAGGAACCAGCGGGGAATCGTCATGAACTTCAACCTACGACTATTAGATTACATTGCCATCTTTGGGATCTGCGTTCTCTTCACGAGCTGCTCAGATTCCAACTTTGCCTCAAAAACTGGTAGCAAAGGTGACAAGTCTGATTCTCCCGAAAGCACTACAGAAAATATAACTGATGACGAACCATTCGCGGGTGAGCTTGAATTTGATGAAGATTCAGAAGACGGATTAGGGGATAGTGGTCGCGAAGCACTTGATGATTTCATTGAGAGTGGAGACAAAATAAGAACCGGTAAAAGCGGCTCCGTTTTGGAACGCTTTGCTGTAACTGAGACTAAAGCCAAGGTTGATGTAGCGATCATAATTGACACCAGTGGTTCAATGGGGCAGGAAATTACATTAGTAGAAAATAATCTGGCGAAATTCTTACTAGACCTTGCTAAAAACAAGAAAACAAAAAACTTGCAGCTTTTCGTGCTTGCCGGAGAGTCCAGCAAAAAAATGAATGCCCCACCTGCAGTTGCTGAAAATGAGAATTTCTCTTTTTCTAACACAGGACATAAAGTTAAAAGTCATAATTCTTTGGCAATAGCCAAAAGCTTTATAGAAGGCCAAATTGTTGTAGGAGATTTAAAACTGAGAGAAGATTCTTCAAAACATTTGATTTTTATTTCTGATGATCAAGCATCCACCTCCGACAGCGGAATTGATGAAGCGGGGTTTAGAACCTATTTGAACGACTCTCTGGCTGAAACTGCTGTCACAATACATGGCATAGTTTGTCAGAATAAAGGAGGGCAATGTGCCAATCGCGGTGATGCTTATATTAATCTTGCACAAGATGACAAATATAAAGGAACTGTCCAAGAATTAACTACACCTGATTGGACTCCTCTTTTTGAAAAACTTGCTGACTCGATTAAGTCTAAACTAAAGTTAAGATTTGGCTTATCTCAAAAAATTGGGGCTGACGAAAAACTCCGAGTTTATGTCGAAGGCAAAGAAATAGACGGCAAAAAATATGAAGTTGACGATAACTTTGTAGTTTTAGACGAAGACGTTATTGATGCTGAAGATGAAGTGGTTTTCCTTTACTACAAGGATGAATAAATCCTACGCAATTACTTTCTCTGCAGGTAAGCATTAATAGTCTTGCGAATAGCCACATTCTCACCCGATTGCTTCGATGTAACAAGCCACATATTAGATTCTACTTTTTCAAACGTTCCCAATTTGATTAATTCTTTGCGTTTAATCGCATCTTTGACTGAATCGTATGGTAGGAGTGCAAAGCATTTACGGCGTATCGCTAAATGTCTCATTAATCCTATGTCGTCAACCTCCCCTACTCTATCTGGAACAATGCCCTTGAGTTTGAAAAAATAGTCTACTTCTTCTTGGAGGGAACTTTTTTTCGAAAAAGCCACATATGGCTGGTCATTGAGAGAGTGCGGAAAATTTTTCTTAAG